>JACCEB010181329.1_pt1 | contig 23250 bp, 15 predicted proteins | sample 7454761 | NCBI WGS metagenome assembly JACCEB01 (sample SAMN15323454, study PRJNA562643) | freshwater metagenome | isolation source: river surface water | place: USA:Blue River Watershed | collected 2017-08-18 | reverse complement strand
GCAGGACCGCATCGACACGCCAGGCAAGGTTCCCGCGCAGATCAACAGCTGCTATGCCTACCGGAGCGAGGGCGCAGTCGTCATGCGCCTGTGGCCTGAGCACGCCCGTCGCACCGACTGAGATTGTTCAGCCAAGGTCGGCCTGGCGGGACTGACGGCGCGCCAACACGAAAACTTGAGCCCCCACGCGTAGCGCGTCAAGGGGCAAGATGGGTGCCTCGCTACCACCACGCACCCGCATGGACCCAGGCATCGAAGACAAGCCGCTAGCGCCCCCTGGTTACGCAGCCTGGCTGCTTGCGCTCAAAGACCGAATTCGCCAATCGCAGCAGCGGGCTGCCCAGGCAGCTAACGGCGAGTTGGTCCACCTCTACTGGCGAATCGGGCGAGACATTCTCGAGCGTCAAAGCAGGGAGGGCTGGGGCGCCAAGGTCATTGAACGCCTCGCCAGAGATCTCCGACGGGCCTTCCCGGAGATGAAGGGTTTCTCCCGCGCCAATCTGCTTTACATGCGGGCCTTTGCAGACGCGTGGCCCGGTGACCAGGTCGTCCAACAGGCTGTTGGACGATTACCTTGGGGACACAACCTGCTCCTTCTCACGCGTCTGAAGAAGCCAGAAGAGCGCCTGGCCTATGCCGAGCGGGCTGCGCAACTGGGCTGGTCGCGCGCGACGCTGTCAAAGCAGCTGGAGGCGCGGCTTCTCGAGCGCGAGGGCCGAGCCCAGACCAATTTCACCGAGCGCCTGCCATCGCCTGAATCCCACCACGCCCACCAAGCCTTGAAGGACCCCTACCTGCTCGACTTTCTAGCGATCGGGGCAGAGGCCGGCGAGCGCGAGATTGAGGCGGCGCTGGTGAACCATGTCACGCAGTTCCTGTTGGAGCTGGGCGCCGGGTTCGCGTTTGTCGGACGCCAAGTGCATCTGCTGGTCGGCGGCGACGATTTCTACATGGACCTGCTCTTCTATCACCTGCGGCTCCGGTGCTATGTGGTGATTGAACTCAAAGCCGAGAAGTTCAAGCCAGACCACCTGGGCCAATTGAGCTTTTATCTGACCGCCGTAGACCGGCAAATCAAGAGCGAACACGATGGTCCGACCCTTGGCCTGCTACTGTGCCGAAGCCGCAACAAGGTCGTGGCGGAGTACGCACTCGGCGACAAAAATCAGCCCATGGGAATTTCGGAATACCAGCTGGTGGGCTCCCTTCCGGCCGAACTGCAGTCGAGCCTGCCTTCCATCGCCCAAATCGAGGAGGAGCTCGCGGACATGCCCGCCGCAAAGGATGCGGAGACGCCACAGGGCGGCTGATTGCGGGCCTGGAGCCTCACCCCTCCCGCAGCAAGTTGGCCAGCTCCACCGCTGACTTCACCTCCATCTTGTCGAACACCCGGGCGCGGTGCACTTCCACCGTGCGAACGCTGATCTCCAGCTGGTCGGCAATCAATTTGTTGGGCAGGCCCTTGGCCACCAGGGCCATGACATCGCGCTCGCGCTGGGTGAGTTCAGCCAACCGGGACTGCAGCCGCTCCAGGGCCTGGCGGCCGGCCAGCACCTGGGCCGAGCGGGCCACCGCCTGCTCGATGCGGTCAACCAGGGCGTTGTCGGAAAAGGGCTTCTCGCAAAAGTCGAAGGCGCCGCGCTTGACCATGGCCACCGCGGTGGGCACGTCACCATGCCCGGTCAAAAAGATCACCGGCATGACCTCGACCAGACCGCGCCGCTCCAGCAGCTCGAACAGTGCCAGGCCGCTGGTGCCGGGCATGCGAACGTCCAGCAGCAGGCAACAAGGCTGCCGGGGCATGAAGTCTGGCGGCAGGGCCGCCAGAAGGGCATCTCCGCTGGCGAAGCTCTCGCTGGCCAGGCGCCGGGAGCGCAGCAGCCAGGCCAGGGCCTCGCGCACGCTGGCATCGTCGTCGACGAGGTAGATGAGGGCGTCAGAAAGAGGTTGCATCTGAAGAGAGCGCAGGGGCGCCCTGGGGGGAGTCGGCAGCAGGCAGCATGAACCGGAAGATCGTGCCCTGCGGGGTGTTGGGCTCGAAGGACAACTGCCCGCCGTGCTGCTCGACCACGGTTCGGCACAAGGACAGGCCCAGGCCCATGCCCTCGGCCTTGGTGGTGAAGAAGGGGGTGAACAGCTGGCCTTTGACCGCCTCGGGAATGCCAGGTCCGATATCGGCGACAGAGAACTCCAGCCAGGTGCGGCCGGGCTCATTGGGCCGCTCGGCCCGGCGCACCTGGAGGGTGACGGTCGGTCGGGAGACCCCGGCTTCGTCCATGGCCTGCATGGCGTTGCGAACCAGGTTCAGAAGGACCTGCTCGACCATAGTGCGGTCACACAGGACCTGGGGCAAGTCGGCGGGAATGCGGGAGACAACACCCACGCCCAGCTTGCGGGCCTGAAGAGTGACCAGAGGAATGACCGCTGCCCACAGCGCTTGCGGGTGGACGGGCTCACGGGGCTGGTCGCGCCGGCGCAGGAAGTCGTGAACGCTTCGGATCACTTTGCCAGCCCGCTCAGCCTGCTGGGCAATGCGCTGCAGCGCACCGTCGAGGCCCTGAACATCGCCAGACTGCAGGAGGTTGCGCGAACCGGTGGCGTAACTGGAGATGGCCGCCAGCGGCTGGTTGAGCTCGTGGCTCAGGAGCGAGGCCATCTCGCCCACGGTGGCCAAGCGGGCGGTGGCCTGCAGCCGCTCTTGGCTGGCCCGGGACACCTCCTCCACCCGGCGTTGCTCGCTGATGTCCAGGCACGCGCTCATCCAGCCCGTCTGTTCGCCTTGGGCGTTGATCAGAGGCGCCTCGATGATGAGGACCGGGAAACGGACGCCGTCTTTGCGGACGAACACGGATTCAAAGCCCTCACGCGGCGGCTGTTGCCCCCCTGCATGCCGGTTTTCATGGCGGCGCTGGTATTCCTCCACCAGGTCGGGCGGCCAGTAGGGCGGGGGCATGGCCCGGCCCAATATCTCCTCGGCGCTGAAGCCGACCATGGCGCAAAAGGCTGGGTTCACATAGGTGATGCGGCCGGAGAGGTCGCGCGCCCGCAAGCCGGTGACCAGAGAGTCCTCCATCGCCTTGCGAAAGGCCAGGGCGTCGGCCAGGTCGCGTTCGACCCGCTGGCGGCGCCGCATGTCGCGGCCCAGCAGCACCAGCACCGTCACCAAGGCAATCGACATGGCGGTGACGAGGGCGGTCATCACATTGGGAAACAGGTCCGGCGCTGAGCGCCAGCTGTTCATCCGCAGCAAGAGGGTGTTGCCGGGCAGGTCCAGCAGGTACTGGCTGGTGAAGGTACGGCGGCCCCGCTGAGCCTGGCCATACAGGGCCAGGCGGGTGCCGTCGGTCTCGTTGAAAGACACCTCCTGGTTGCGCGCCAACTGCGGGCCGACGAAGGAGGACAGGACGCCCGACAGGGCGTAGCTGGCGACCACGAATCCGGAGACCTCGCGGCCGCTGCCCTGGGGCACGCACAACTCCATGACCTCTAGGCCAAGGCCGTCGGCCTGGGGTGCGAAGTAGCTGGTGGAGTAGGCCGGCTGCGACAAGCGGATCGCTTGGGCGCAGGCCAGACGGACATCGGCCTGTGCCTGAGGGCGGGGCAGGCGCTCGAACACCGGCTTGCGATAGGGCGTCTCGACCGCTTGCAGCAGTTGCAGGGAGGCGTCGCGCTGCTCGATGCGCAGCAGCTCGCGGTGCTCGCGCAGCAGACGCAGGGCGGCAGCGTCCCAATCCGCCTGGGCAGGCGTGGCGCGCAGCGCCTGCAGGTCTTGGATGTTGCGTGCCAGGCCCTGGCGGATGTCTGCGCCGGCAGCGTTGGCATCCCGGTCCAGGGCCCCCTGCACCTGGCTGGCCTCGTAGCGGCCGGCCAGCCAGACCAAGGTGACCAGCAGCGCCCCGACCAAGGGCACCAGCACCCACCAAAAGATACCCCGCGCCGCGCTCCCGCCCCCGTCTTGCAGGCCCCCGGCGAACCAGACGCGGACCGTCGAGACAGCCATGTGCTTGCGTTGAAAAAGAGCGCGAAAAGAGCGAAGCATGGCCAGCGCGTCAGGGCCGGGCGGATAAGACGGCCGACGGCGCAGCGGCTGGGGCTGGGGCTGGGGCAACCCCAAGCACGCGGTGCGCCAGCGCCGGCAACTGCTGGCGGGACTGCGCAAGTCGCTCAAGCTCAAGGCGGGCGCGCAGCACGCCTGCACCCTCCTCCTCGCGGCAGGCCATCACCTCGCCCCAGGGATCGGCTACCAGCGAGTGGCCCCAGGTGCGGCGGCCGTTGGCATGCAGACCGCCCTGTGCCGGCGCGCCGACGAAGGCGAGGTTTTCGATGGCGCGCGCCCGTAGCAGCGTCTCCCAGTGGGCCCGGCCGGTGGTATGGGTGAAGGCGCTGGGCACCAGAAACAGCTGCGCGCCCTCGGCAGCAAGGCCACGGTACAGCTCTGGAAAGCGCAGGTCGTAGCAAACCGAGAGGCCGACTCGCCAACGCTCGCCCGCGCGGGTTTCGAGGTCGAAGCAAACGGGGTGGGCGCCGGCCTCGATGGTGCGCGACTCGTCATAGCGCTCGCGGCCGTTGTCAAAGGCAAACAGGTGAATCTTGTCGTAGCGAGCCGCCTGGCGGCCGTCGGGGCCATAGACAAAGCAGGCGTTGCGAACCCGACCGGGGTCCGCACTGGCCAGGGGCAGGGTGCCGCCCACCAGCCACAGCCCCAGGTCGCGGGCAGCCTCGGCAAGCGCCGCCTGGACCGGGCCCTGGCCCTCGCGCTCGGCATGCGCAAGTTTGTCGGCGTCGGACTGGCCCAGAAGACAGAAATACTCGGGCAGCACCGCCAGCTCGGCGCCGTCCGCGGCCGCTTGCGCCAGCAGCGCGCGGGCCTGCCGCAGGTTGTCTGCCACCGAGGGGGAGGAGACCATCTGAATCAGGGCGAGCTCGAGTGCCATGGAGGTATTGAATGCGGCGCGGTCGGGGTGCGCGAGGTCCGTCGACTTAGTTGGCGGCGGCCGGCTGCGGGGCGGGAGCAGCACTGCTGCCGCGGGACACCCGGGTCACCCGCGGGTCGCCCCAGGTGCCGTCGACATGAAACTCCTGGGTCGCCGCGCGGATCAGCGGCTGGCGCAGAAACAGCTGGGCGAGGAAACTGCCCAGGCCGACCGCAGGATTGATGACACCAGCGACCACCGAGGCGGTGCCGGCATTGATCTCGGGCACCACCACCACCTTCAGGTCCTGGGTCTCGCGGGCGATGTCGGCGCGCCCGTCCATCAGGACGGCGGCGTTTACCCCCTTCATCTGCAGGTTGTTGGTGGCCGCGATGCCCTGGGCGATGGTGACGTCGCCACGCAGGAAGTCGAAAGCAAATCCCTCGGTGAACACATCCCGGAAGTCCAGGGTCAGCCGGCGCGGCAGACTCTGCAGGCTGAGCACGCCCAAGAGCTTGGCCAGCCCCGGGTCGGCCTTGAGGAATTGGCCCGATTCGATGTTCACGCTGAAGGCGCCCGCCATCGTGGGGTAATCAAAGCTCAGCGGCGAGCCCTGCCAGCCGATCTGGCCTTCGAGCTTGCCACGGCCACGCCGCACCATGTCTTTCATGCCCAAACGGGTGAGCAGTTGCCCGCTGTCGCTCACATCGAGGCGGAAGTTCATGGCGGCGCGGCGGGCGGGCCCGCGGGCGCGCGCGGCGGAGGTCGCAGCCGTGGCCAAGGCCGTCGCAGCCCAGGTCCCGCTGGCAGTGAGCGTGGCCTCGGGCATGGCCAGCACCAGGCGGTTCAGGCGCCACTCGGGTCCGCTACCCCCCGAAGCGGCACGGTTGACGGCCTCCATTTCGAGCCGGCCCAGCTTTTTTCCGCGCAGCTCGAAATCCTCCACCACCGCATCGATCGCCGGCATGCTCGTGGCCGGCTGGTCCAGCAGTGCCTCGACGTCGCTGGTGGCGCTCGCCGGAATGGTCAGCCGCGTCAGGCGCGCGACCAGGCGTCCACCCCCTGCAGCGAGGTTGGGAGGCTGGCGGTACTCGAAATTACCTTGGAGCTGGCTGGCCTCGACCGCCGCCCGCCACGTCAGACCGTCGCGGGAGCCGGTGGCCGCGAGGTTGTTGACCGTGCGGCCCGAAAGCGTGAGCTCACGGGCGCGCAGGCTGAAGGTGGTGGGCAGGTAGGGTTGCAGCGCGGGATCAGCGAGGCCGCGGCTGGGCGCAGTCGTGGTCGGTAAGGCCAGGGCCTGCTCCCAGTCGTCGAGGTTGACGCCGACCAGGCGCAGGGTAGCCGCAACGCCTTGCTCCGGCAGGGACACCGACTCGCCGGGGGCCAGACCCAGGCCGATGGCGCCACGCAGCACCTGGGGCTCGGCACCCGAGAGGTCGCGGACATAGTGGACGCTGCCCACGCGACCCACTTCCACGCGCATCTGGTCCTGCGGCCGGGACGCGGTACCGCCGAAGCTACGCTCAAAGCGGAGGGGAAGGACGGCGTCCGCCGCCTTGTTCAGGGGCGCTGGCAGGGACAGCGACAGCCCCTGGAGCGTACTGGTGACAGTCACATCGGCGGAGCCCGGGCGCAGGCCGATGAGGGCGGTGTAGGGCGCACTGCCGATGGCCTGGCGCGCCAGGCGGGGTACCGGACCAAAATCGCGCGCCTGCCGCAGGGCCTCGGCCGAGGCGGTGCCCTGGACACGCAACTGGATGGGCGCCTCACCAGCCGGTACCGGCGCGGGCCGGGTCCCACCGTCGATGCGAAGGTCGCCGCCCAGGGCGCGCGCCTGGACGCCGGACAGACTGAAGCCGCGCTCGGTGAAGGCCACCGAGCCGCGGGCGCGGGCCAGGGCGGGCGCGTCAGGCATTGCGAAGTCGTTACCCGGCAGGATGACGCTGCCCTGCACCTTGCTTCGGTCCAGAGCGGCCAGGGGCAGGGACAGCTGCAACTTCACCTCGGCGGGGCCGTTGACCGTGGCCTGGGCCAGCGGCTGGCCCAGCGTGACGGCGACCGGCGAGGCATTGAAGACCGCCAGTGACTCGGCCAGCGGCCCGCGCACCGTGCCGGTCACCCCGACGACCGCCTCGGCAAAGTTGGCGAGGGTGGCTTCAGCCTGCACCTGCAGCCCCGGCACACCGACAAAGCGGCCCTGCGCCTTGTTCACCTGCATGCCGGCGCGCTCGAACACCAGCTCGCCCGACAGACCCGTCAGCGCCGGCCAAGCCGGCCCACCCGATTGGCGCGCGCTGCTGCGCGGCGCGTAGGCATATTGCAGGTCACGCACCTTGGTGGCAATGCGGAACTCGCCGCTGTTGGGGTCTCGGAAGGGGAAGTCCCGCAGGTCGCCGCGCAGGGTCACCCGAGCGTCGTAGGCCTGGCCGGCGGTGATGGCTTCGCGCACATAGTCGCGGGTCTGCGGCAGCGAGGTCGGCAGGTAGCGCCAGACGCGATTGGCCTCGGCCCGCGCGATCGTCATCTGCAGGTCCAGATTGCCCGGCCCGCCCCGCGCCGGGTCTGCGCTGCGCCAAGTGGCTTGGCCCTCGGCCTGCAGGTCGGCGTTGGCCAGACGGATACCTGTCGCGCTGACGCTGAGTCGGCCATCGGCCCGCTTCCACTGAAGGTCGGCCATCAGCCGGTCCAGTTTCACCTGCGGCTCGGCCAATACGCCAGGCAATGAAAGAACACCGCCCGGGGCCTCGAGGTGAGCCTTCCCGCCGGCTTGGTCGAATTCGCCCTGAGCTGTCACACCGCGCAGGCCAGGGCGGCGACTGGCCGGATCCGCCGGAAGGACCAGCCCGCTGGCGCGGGCGCTCACCTTGTACTTGGCAGGGGCGTTGGCGGGCAGCTCCCAGCTGGCATCCAGGCGCTCGATCAGGCCGGCGAGGCCGTCGGGCCCCTGGGGAACCCGCGCCAGCATTCCGCGCTGGCTGTCGGTCAGGGGCAGGCGCTCAGCCAGCCGGATCAGCGCCTGCAGGTCCAGCCGGTCGGCCCGCAGGCGTCCCCGTCCGGCCTCCTTGGCAGCCGCCGGTTCCCAGGCGAGAGACAGGTTGCCACCGGGCCAACGCTGGCCATCAGGGGTCTGGAATTGCAGGGCCTGGGTCTCGAGTTCAAAGCCCCGGCCCAGTCGCTTGCCAATGAAACGTCCAGCGAAGGAGTCCAGGGTCAGAGAGGGCCGGCCGGCGACCAGCACCGCATCTACCTGCCGAAGGTCCACCTCGGCCTGGCCGCCCAGCAGGCGGCCACGATCGAGGTCGGCCCAAGCGCGCAAGCGGCCCTGACCGCCGCGTAGGTCCACGCCCAGGTTGGCATAGGACCGCAACCGGGACAAATCGACCGCACTGAAATCGGCATAGAGCTCGCCCTGCCAGTCCTGCCAGCGGCCACGGTGCTGAGAAAGGAGCGGGGAGCGCAGTTCACCCATCAAGGTAAAGGCACCGCCCCAGTCAGCGGGCGGGCGGGCGTCCAGCCGCAGGTCGTGGCGGCGCGGGCCATTGCGGGCGACAAAGCGGAGGTCGGACAGCTCAAGGGGCGGGGCGCTGCGCTGCTCGTCGACCCAGGTCAGGCCGCCCCCGAGGACCACGACCTCTTTCTGCCGGAAAAACCAGTCGGCCGCCGGGCTGGCCTCACCGCTGACGCGGGAGACCTCCAGCCCGGCCACCCAGATCTGGCCAGCCGCGTCGCGGCGCACCTCCAGCTGCGGCCCCTCGATATAGAGCTGCTCCATGCCCAGGTCCAGCAAGGAGCGGGGCGAAAGCGCTACCACCACACGATTCAGGCGAAGCGCCTCTCGGGCCTGGGCATCGAGCAAAACAACCCCCGACAGCTCGAAGGAGGGCATGAGCGCGCTGCTGTGGGCAGTGATCGCGCCGATGCGCACCTGCACCCCCAGAACCCGCGAGGCTTCCCGCTCCAGCGCAGGACGCCAGTCGTCGATACGCGGCACAATCCAGCCGTGTAAAGCGCCCCAAGCCAGTGCCAGCGCCAACCAAAGGGCCACAAGCAGCCACCAAAGGGCTGAGGTGGCGATGGAAAGCGCCCGGATCCAGCGGGAGGGCGTCAGCGATTCGTTCATGGAAACAGAGCAAGTGGCAGGAATTATCACCCCCGGGCTGGCTGGCCGCTCGCGCTTTGTTCAGCGCCTGCGGCGGCGCTACGCGCAGGAGCTTAGTCTGCTGCCGGCGGGGGTGCCTACGCGCGCCGCAATGGAGGCTACCTGCGAGGGGCTGCGCGGGCAAGGCCACGACACCGGCGCTGCGCTGCGTGTGCTGCGCCAACTGGTGTTGGAGCGCCTGATCACCCTCGATTGCGAGGACGGTGCGCCGCTGTCTGATGTCACGCAAACCGTCACCGCACTGGCCGAAATCGCCCTGGACAGCGCCTGTGAGGAAGCCTTCGCGCAACTTGATGCGGTACATGGCATGCCAGTCGCGGCCGGCGGAGGCCGTGCCCGCCTCTGGGTGGTGGGCATGGGCAAGTTGGGCGCGCGTGAACTCAATGTCTCGAGTGACATCGACCTGATCTACCTGTACGAGGAAGACGGCGAAACTGCAGGAGACGCCGCTGGCCGCGGGCGCATCTCCAACCATGAATACTTCGCCCGTTGCGTCAAGCGAATCCACGCACTGGTGGCCGATGTCACCGAACATGGCTTTGTCTTTCGTATCGATCTGGCGCTGCGGCCCCACGGCAACTCCGGGCCGCCGGCGGTGCCCTTGGGAGCGCTGGAGGACTACCTGCAGGTGCAGGGGCGCGAGTGGGAGCGCTTCGCCTGGCTCAAGAGCCGCGTGGTCGCACCGCGCGCGGCGGTGGCGGACGGCAGCGCCCGTTCCCTGCGTGGGGTGGTGCTGCCCTTCGTCTTTCGCCGCTACCTGGACTACGGTGTGTTCGAGTCCTTGCGCAGCCTGCACCGGCAGATCCGTGAGCATGCAAGCCGGCGCAGCGCCGGCCGGCCCGAGCGGGCCAACGACGTCAAGCTCTCGCGCGGGGGTATCCGCGAGATCGAGTTCATCGTGCAGCTGCTGCAAGTGGTGCGCGGCGGGCAGTTCCCGGAGCTACGGACCCGTCCCACGCTCGATGCCCTGCCCCGCCTGGCCGCCGCCGGGCTGATGCCGGCAGAGACGGCCGAGGCCCTGGCGCAGGCCTATGTCTTCCTGCGCCGGGTCGAGCACCGCATCCAGTACCTGGACGACCAGCAGACCCATGTGCTGCCCACAGACTGCAGCGACGATCCTTGCGCTGATGCCGCCAACACGGCGCAGGGTGGTGCCGCCGGCTGTGACCTGGCCTGGATCGCCCGCACCATGGGCTTTGACCATTGCCGGGACTTCCTCAGCGCCCTCGACACCCACCGTGAACTGGTGGCCCAGGAGTTCGACACGCTCTTAGGTCCCGCGGACGACTGCAAGGGCTGCCGGGTGACCACCGGCAGCGAGGGCAGCGTTGGCGCCGGCGCCGGCGTCGACGTCGACCTTGACGCCATCGCCCGGCAACTGCCACCGCAGCTGGCCCTGCGGGTCGCCGCCTGGCGCGAGCACCCGCGGGTGCTGGCCCTGCGGGACGACGCGCGGGCCCGGCTGGGCCGCCTGGTGGCGCGTACCGCCCAATGGCTCTTGGAAGGCCGGGTGACCGAGGAGGCGGCCCTGCGCATGGCCGACTGGATCGAGCCGCTGCTGCGCCGCGAGAGCTACCTGGCCTTGCTGGTCGAGCGGCCGGCGGTACACGAGCGCCTGCTGCGGGTGCTGGGTGCCGCCAAGTGGCCAGCACGCTACCTGCTCAAGCACCCCGGCGTCATCGACGAGCTTGCTGGCGACCGCCTGCTGGAGGAACGCTTCGAACCCGAAGTCTTCGAGCAGGAGCTCGAGCAGCGCCGGGTTGCGCTGGCCCGCACTGGCCAGGACGATGAGGAGGCCCTGCTGGACCTGCTGCGCCGCGCCCACCACGGCGAGGTGTTTCGCACCCTGGCCCGGGACACCGAGGGCCGACTGACGGTGGAACAGGTGGCCGACGACCTCAGTGCCCTGGCCGACACGGTGCTGCGCGTCACCGCACGCTGGTGCTGGGCCCGCCTGCGCCATCGGCACTGCGAGGTGCCCCACTTCGCGGTCATCGCCTACGGCAAGCTCGGGGGCAAAGAGTTGGGCTACGGCAGCGACCTGGACATCGTCTTCGTCTACGACGACGAGGACGAAAACGCGCCCGAGGTCTATGCCGGTTTCGCCCGCAAATTGATCAACTGGCTCACCACCAAGACCGGCGAGGGAGAGCTCTATGAGATCGACACCGCGCTGCGCCCCAACGGCAACTCCGGCCTGCTGGTGACCCGCATCGGCGCCTATGCCGACTACCAGCAAAACCGGGGCAGTAACACCGCCTGGACCTGGGAGCACCAGGCCATGACGCGGGCCCGCTTCGTGATGGGCGAGGCCGCACTGGCGGCGCGCTTTGACGCGGTGCGCGAGGCGGTGATCACCGCCGACCGCGACGAGGGCGCGCTGCGGGCCGAGATCGTCGGCATGCGCAAGCGGGTGGCTCAGGCCCGGCCCGTGCCGGAGGACCTGTTCGACGTCAAACACAGCGCGGGTGGCATGGTCGACGCCGAGTTCGCAGTGCAGTACCTGGTGCTGGCCCAAGCCAGGCACCACCCGGAACTCGTGCCCAACGTCGGTAACATTGCCTTGCTGCACCGCGCCGAGGCCGCAGGGCTGCTGCCTCCTGGTGTGGGCTGGGCCGCCGCCGACGCTTACCGCAACCTGCGCCGCGCCCAGCACGAGGCCCGCCTCAATGAGCGCCCCACCCAGGTGCCAAAGGCGCAGCTGGCGACCGACGAGGCCGCGGTACTGGCCCTCTGGCACGCGGTCTTCGATGTTCCGCCCGGAAGTGCCACCCCCACGGCTGTCTGATTCCTCCGAATAATCCGCACCCCATGACCCTTCGACGCCACCGCGCCGCCGCCCTTGCCTTGTCCGCCGCCATGTCCTCCGCATTGGTGGGCTGCGCCTCGCTCAACCCGCCTGCCCCGCCCGCGGCAGTGGCGCCGCCCGCCAGGTGGCAAACCGAACTGCCGCCCATGCCCCATGGCGGCCAGGTTGGTCAGTTGTCTGCTTGGTGGAAACAGTGGAACGATCCCCTGCTGTCTGAACTGATCGACGCCGCGCAGCAGGCCTCGCCCAGCCTGGCCGCTGCCCGCAGCCGTCTGGTCCAGGCACGCGCCACACGGGCGGCAGCCGGCGCCGCCAACCAGCCGCGGGTGGACGGCAGCGCCTCAGCCAGCCGCGGCAATACCGACCCCCTGCTGCCGACCAACACGGTTGCCCAGGCTGGCCTGCAGGCCAGCTGGGAGATCGACCTGTTTGGCGCCGGCCGAGCCGGTCGCGAAGCCGCCGACGCCCGCTTGGCCGCAGCCGACGCCAGTTGGCACGAGGCCCGGGTCAGCGTGGCCGCCGAGACCGCCTCGGCTTACCTGGGCTGGCGCAACTGCGAGAGCCAGCGCGCACTGGCTATGCGAGACGCCGCCTCCCGCACCGAGACGGCGCGGCTGGTGCAGGCCTCGGCCGCAGCAGGCTTTACCGCGCCAGCCACCGCCGCCCTGGCACGCGCCAGCGCCGCCGAGGCCGCCGCCCGCCTGCGCCAGCAACAGGCCCAGTGCGACAGCCAGCAGCAGGCTCTGGCGGCCATGACGGCCCAGTCGCCCGAGGCCTTGCGCGCGCGTCTGGCGCGCCAGACCGAACCCGTACCGGCCGCGCCGGTCGCGACCATGGCCGCACTGGCCAGCGCGCCCCTGTTCGCGGTGTCGGCCGTCCCGGCCCAAGTGCTGGCGCAGCGGCCCGACCTGTTCCAGGCGGAGCGCTCGGTGGCGGCAGCCGCAGCCGATATCGGGGTTGCCCAGGCCGACCGTTACCCCCGACTGACCCTGGGTGGCGCTATCGCCGCCGGCAGCGTGCGCACGGCTGGCCGCGAAACCAACGCCCAGACCTGGTCGCTTGGCCCGCTCAGCGTCACCCTGCCCATCTTCGACGCCGGACGGCGGGCGGCCAATGTCGAAGCGGCCCAGGCCCGCTACGAAGAGGCGGTATCGCACTACCAGGCACAAACCCGCCGCGCGGTGCAGGAGGTGGAGCAGGCCCTGCTGGCACTGGAGGCTGCACGCGGCCGCAGCGCAGACGCACGCGCCGCCGCCGAGGGCTACCGCGCGTCCTTCGAGGCCACCGAGACTCGCCACCGCAACGGCCTGGCCAGCTTGGTCGAGCTCGAGGACGGTCGCCGCAATCTGCTGGCCGCCGAGACCGCCCTGGTGCAGTTGCAGCGCGAGATGCAGGAGGGCTGGATCGCCCTGTACCGCGCCGCTGGCGGTGGCTGGGAGGCGGCATCCGCAGCACCCGCCAGAACTGCACCTTTGCCCTCACCTGCTTCTGCTTCGGCGCCTTCCAAGCCTTGAGCGTCGCCAGCCCGGAACCCCGAATGCCGAATCTCCAGCACCCGCCCATGAAACCCGAGCCCTTCTTGAACGCTAACGCTCTCTCACGCAAACGCGCACGCCGCCTCCTGGTGCTCGGCGCCGCCGCCCTGGGCGCCACAGCCGCCGCGTTCGTGGCCACCGCGCAAGACAAGAAAGCGAACACGACCGCCCCCCGGCCTGCGCTCACGGTGAGCGTGGTCACGCCCCAGCAAGGCAGCGCGCCCATCGCACTGGCGGCCAACGGCAGCCTGGCGGCTTGGCAGGAGGCCAGCATCGGCGCCGAGGCCGGCGGGCAGCGCTTGGTTGAAGTGCGCGCCAGCGTCGGTGATAGGGTCAAGAAAGGCCAGGTCTTGGCGGTGTTCGCCACCGAGAGCCTGGACGCGGCCGCGGCCCAAGCCCGCGCTTCGGTGGCCGAGGCCGAGGCCGCTGCCGCAGAAGCCGCCGCCAACGCCGAGCGGGCCCGGGTGCTGCAGCCCTCTGGCGCGATGTCGGCGTCGCAAATCAACCAGTACCTCACCGCAGAAAAAACGGCCCAGGCCCGCGTCCAGGCGGCACGCGCCAACTACGAGTCCCAGGCGGTGCGCCTGTCGCAGTCCCGGGTGCTGGCGCCCGATGACGGCATCATCTCCGCACGCAACGCCACCGTCGGCGCGGTGGTCGGAAATGGCACCGAGCTATTCCGCCTGATCCGCCAGGGGCGTCTGGAGTGGCGGGCCGAGGTCACCAGCGCCGAGCTGGGGCGCATCGGCCCGGGCACGTTGGCCACTGTCATCGCCGCCTCCGGCACGCAGCTGCGCGGGCGGGTGCGCACCATCGGCCCCACCGTCGACCCGCAAACTCGCAACGGCGTGGTCTATGTCGACGTCACGCCAGTGGCAACGCCCGGCCAGCCGGCTCGCGCCATGGCAGGCATGTTCGCCCGCGGCGAGTTCCAGCTGGGCGCCAGCAACGCACTCACTGTGCCGCAGACCGCACTGGTGGTGCGCGACGGCTTCAGCTACGTGATGCGCCTGGGCGAGGGCGACCGGGTCGCCTCCGTCAAGGTGCAGGTAGGCCGCATGGTCGGCGACCGGGTCGAGGTCACCAGCGGGCTCGACGCCAGCGCACGCATCGTCGCCTCGGGCGGCAGCTTCCTCTCCGACGGTGACCTGGTGCGTGTGGCCGCGGCATCTCCATCTGCGCCGGCGAGCACACCGCGCGCCGTTCCGGCGGCCGCGTCCAAATGACCCGCTGGAGCCCCTCGCGATGAATGTCTCCGCCTGGTCTATCCGCAACCCGATTGCGGCCGTGCTGCTGTTCGTGCTCCTGACTTTTGCCGGCCTGCTGGGCTTCAAGGCGATGAAGGTGCAGAACTTCCCCGATATTGACCTGCCCACGGTCAGCGTCACCGCGGTGCTACCGGGCGCCTCGCCCGGGCAGATGGAAACCGACGTCGCCCGCAAGATCGAGAACGCACTGGCCACCATCCAGGGCCTCAAGCACATCACCACCAAGGCCCAGGACGGCACGGTCACCATGATCGCCGAGTTCCGGCTCGAGAAGCCAGTGCAGGAAGCGGTCGACGATGTGCGCTCCGCGGTGGCTGGCATCCGCGCCGACCTGCCCGCCGACCTGCGCGACCCGGCGATCAGCAAACTCAACCTCGCCGGCCAGCCGGTGCTGGCCTACGCCATCGCCTCACCCAGCATGGACGACGAGGCCCTGTCCTGGTTCGTCGACAACGAAATCTCCCGCAAGCTGTTGGCGGTCAAGGGGGTGGGTGCAGTCACCCGCGTCGGCGGCGTCAACCGCATCGTGCAAGTGGCGCTCGACCCCCAGCGCCTGCAGGCCCTGGGTGTGACCGCGGCCGACGTCTCACGCGCCCTGCGCCAGATGCAACTCGAAAGCACGGGCGGCCGCACTGACCTCGGCGGCGGCGAGCAACCGGTGCGCACCCTGGCCACCGTGCGTTCCGCGCAGGAGATCGGCCGAATCGAGATTCCGATTTCGGGCGGCCGCCGGGTCGAGGTGCAGGACGTGGCCACGGTCCGTGACACGGTCGCTGAGCCGCGCGCCGCCGCCATGTTGGACGGCAAACCGGTGGTCGGCTTCGAAGTAGCCCGCAGCCGGGGGGAGAGCGAGGTGGAGGTGGGTCAGGGCGTGCGCCGGGCACTGGCGGCCCTTCAAGTCGCCCACCCGGACCTGACACTGACTCAGGCCTTCGACTTCGTCACCCCTGTCGAGGAGGAGTACGACGGCTCGCTCAAGCTGCTTTACGAAGGCGCGATCCTGGCGGTGCTGGTGGTCTGGCTGTTCCTGCGCGACGCCCGCGCCACCTTTGTTTCGGCGGTAGCACTGCCAATGTCGGCCATCCCCGCCTTCATCGGCATGTACCTGCTGGGTTTTTCGATCAACGTCGTCACGCTGCTGGCGCTCTCGTTGGTGGTGGGCATCCTGGTCGACGACGCGATCGTCGAGGTCGAGAACATCGTGCGTCACCTGCGTATGGGCAAGAGCCCTTACCAGGCAGCGATGGAGGCCGCCGACGAAATCGGCCTGGCGGTCATCGCCACCACCTTCACCCTGGTCGCGGTCTTTCTGCCCACCGCCTTCATGAGCGGCATCGCCGGCAAGTTCTTCAAGCAGTTCGGGTGGACCGCGGCGTTGGCGGTCTTCGCCTCCCTGGTGGTGGCGCGGGTGCTCACGCCGATGATGGCGGCCTACTTGCTGCGGCCGGTGGTGCACGCCGGAAGCGACCCCGGCTGGATGCGCGCCTACCTGGTGGCGGCGCGCTGGTGCATGAAGCACCGGGTCATCACCATGTTGCTCTCGTTTCTGTTCTTCATCGGTTCGATCGCGCTCATTCCGCTCTTGCCTACTGGCTTCATACCCCCGGACGACAACTCGCAGACCCAGGTCTACCTCGAGCTCCCGCCAGGGTCCACCATCGCGCAAACCAAGGAGGTGGCCGAAGTTGCGCGCCAGCGCCTCATGGGCGTGGCACATGTGAAGAGCATCTACACCACCATCGGCGGCGGCAGCGCCGGTGGTGACCCCTTCACCTCGGCGGGCGCCGCCGAGGTACGCAAAGCCACCCTGACCATCCAACTGGCCGAGCGTGGCAGCCGTCCGCGTAAGCAGCCGATCGAGAACAACATCCGCCAAGCACTAGAGGGCGTGCCCGGGATCCGCAGCAAGGTGGGTCTGGGCGGCTCAGGAGAAAAGTACGTTCTGGTGCTCACCGGCGAGGACCCGCTGGCCCTGGCCACCGCCGCTCGCGCCGTGGAGCGCGACCTGCGCACCATCCCGGGCCTGGGGAGCGTGGCCTCGAGCGCCAGCCTGATCCGGCCCGAGATCGTGGCCCGACCCGACTTCACCCGCGCCGCCGACCTTGGCGTCACCAGCGCCGCCATTGGCGAGACGCTGCGCATCGCCACCCTGGGTGACTACGACGCGCAGCTGCCCAAGCTGAACCTCGCGCAGCGGCAGGTGCCCATCGTGGTCAAACTGGAGGATGACGCCCGACGTGACCTGTCGGTGCTCGAGCGCCTCACGGTGCCGGGCAGCCGCGGCCCGGTCATGCTGGGGCAGGTCACGACGCTCGAGCTCTCGGGCGGCCCGGCCCTCATTGACCGCTACGACCGCTCGCGCAACATCACGTTCGAGGTCGAGCTCTCGGGGCTTCCTCTGGGTGAGGTCACTGCCAGGGTGCAGGAACTTCCCTCCATCCGCCAGTTACCCGCAGGCGTGAAGGTGGTGGAGGTGGGCGACGCCGAGGTGATGGGCGAGTTGTTCGCCAGCTTCGGCCTGGCCATGCTGACCGGCGTGCTGTGCATCTACATCGTGCTGGTGCTGCTGTTCAAAGACTTCCTGCACCCGGTCACCATCCTGGCGGCGCTGCCGCTGGCGCTGGGCGGCGCGTTTGTCGGCCTGCTGTTGGCGCAAAAGTCTTTCTCGATGCCGTCCCTCATCGGGCTGATCATGCTCATGGGCATTGCGACCAAGAACTCCATCTTGCTGGTGGAGTACGCCATCGTCGCGCGCCGCGATCAGGGACTCTCACGCTTTGATGCGCTCATGGACGCGTGCCACAAGCGGGCTCGGCCCATCATCATGACCACCATCGCCATGGGCGCAGGCATGCTGCCCATCGCCATCGGCTGGGGCAGCGCCGACCCGAGTTTTCGCTCGCCGATGGCGATCGCCGTGATCGGCGGCCTGATCACCTCGACCGTGCTGAGCCTGCTGGTGATCCCCGTGGTGTTCACCTACGTGGACGATGTGCTGCTGTTTATTCAGCGCTTGTTCAAGCGCATCCGAGGGGCAACTTAACCGCCGCGGATGCGACGCACCAAGGCGGTCGTCGAGTAGCCGTCGACAAAGGGAATGGCCAGCGCCCGGCCACCCCAGCTTTGCACCAGGTGAGTTTCGGCCAGGGCGGCCATGTCGTAGTCGCCGCCCTTGACATAAAGGTCCGGACGTATCTCGCCCAGCAGTTGCACTGGCGTGTCCTCATCGAACCAGGTCACGAGGTCGACACTGCCCAGGGCCGCCAGCATGAGGGCGCGGTCCCCCTCTTGGTTGAGCGGGCGATCGGGGCCCTTGCCCAAGCGGCGGGCGGACGCGTCGGTGTTGAGCCCCACGACCAGAGAGCCGCCCAGTGCCCGGGCCTGCGCCAGGTAAGTGACATGACCGCGGTGCAGCACATCAAAAACGCCGTTGGTGAAGACCACCGGCCCCGGCAGGCGCGCCACATGGGCAGCCGCCTCGGCGCGCGGGATGATCTTGTCCAGAAAAGCCGGCGGCGCGGGGGGTGTGGCGAGGGCCATGGCCAGAGCCGTGAGCGACAGGCGCGGGCTCAGCCCGGCGGCTGCGTGTCGGTGAAGCTGGGGCGCTGGATCAGCTTCTCGTACAGGCGCGCCAGGGTGGGGTGTGGGCCGCGCCAATCGATCTGCGGGAAGCGGAAATCGATGTAGCCCAGGGTGCAGCCCACAGCGATATCGGCCAGGGTCATGTAGTTGCCGGTGCAAAACGGCTTGTCGCCCAGGCCTTGGCTCATCGCCTTGAGGCTGGCGTGGGTCTTGCCGAGCTGGCGATCGATCCACGCTTGGCTCCGCTCACCCTCGCGGCGGTGCGCCCAGGTCGCCTCGAGCCGGGCCAGGATCAGGGCGTCGAGCACGCCGTCGGCGAGCGCTTCCCAGGTCTTGACCTCGGCGCGCTCACGGCCCACCACCGGAATGAGCTTGCCCACCGGGGAGAGCGTGTCCAGGTACTCGACGATGACGCGCGAGTCGAAGAGGGCCTCGCCGCCTTCCATCACCAAGCAGGGCACCTTACCCAGCGGATTGGACTGACTGATGGTGGAGTCTGCAGACCAGACATCTTCCAGCACCAACTGATATTCCAGCTTCTTCTCGGCCATCACGATGCGCACCTTGCGCACATAGGGGCTGGTCAGGGCGCCAATCAATTTCATGGACAAGCAGAACTCCAAACATCGCAAGAAGGAGCCTGATTCTAGGCGCTCGCGAGTGCAGGCCATAGACCCTGCGAACCCCAGCCCAGGGCCGTGCCCCGGCACGTGGGCGCCACCTACAATCGGTCCCATGACGCTTTCCACGATCGCCGCACTTTCGCCCCTGGACGGTCGCTATGCCGCACGCTTGTCGGCGCTGCGCCCCCTGATGAGTGAAATGGGCTTCATGCACCGCCGAGTACAGGTGGAAGTGTGCTGGTTCATCGCGCTGTCGGATGCCGGCTTCGGTGAATTCAAGCCCTTGTCCACCGGTGCCCGCAGCTACCTGCTGGGCCTGGTGAAGAATTTTTCCGAGACCGACGCGGCGGCCATCAAAGAGATAGAGAAGACCACCAACCACGACGTCAAGGCGGTCGAGTACTGGATCAAGTCGAAGTTCGAAGCCCGCCCCGAGCTCAAGGCCGCCGCCGAGTTCGTGCACTTCGCCTGCACCAGCGAGGACATCAACAACACCAGCCATGCTATTCAGCTCAAGCTCGCCCGCGAGCAGGTGCTGCTGCCTGGGCTGGATGGCCTGATCACCACGCTGCGCGCCATGGCTCACGGCTTCGCCGAGGTGCCCATGCTCTCGCGCACCCACGGCCAGACCGCCTCGCCCACCACCGTGGGCAAGGAGATCGCCAACGTGGTGGCGCGCCTGACCGCGGCACGCGAGCGCATCGCCGGGGTGAAGCTGCTGGCCAAAATGAACGGCGCGGTGGGCAACTACAACGCCCACCTGGCTGCAGCGCCCGACCACGACTGGGAGGCCTTCAGCCGCAAAGTGGTGGAGTCGCCCGAGCCGCTGGGCCTGGGCCTCACCTTCCAGCCTTACAGCATTCAGATCGAGCCGCACGACTACATGGCCGAACTGTTCGACGCGGTGGCCCGAACCAACACCATCCTGATCGACTTCGCCCGCGACATCTGGGGCTACGTCAGCCTGGGTTACTTCAAGCAGCGGCTCAAAGCCGGCGAGATCGGCTCGTCGACCATGCCGCACAAGGTCAACCCGATCGATTTCGAAAACGCCGAGGGCAACCTGGGCCTGGCCAACGCCCTCTTGCGCCACCTGTCGGAGAAGCTGCCGGTCTCCCGCTGGCAGCGTGATCTCACCGACTCCACCGTCTTGCGCAATATGGGCGTAGCCTTGGGCTACACCGCTCTGGCCTACCACTCGCTGGCCGTGGGCCTGGGCAAGCTCGAACTCAACGCCGAGGCCTTGGCAGCCGACCTGGACGCCGCCTGGGAGGTGCTCGCCGAGCCGATCCAGACGGTGATGCGACGCTACGGTGTCGAGGGCGCCTACGAGAAGCTCAAAGAGGTCACGCGCGGCAAAACCGTGCGGCCCGAGGACCTTCAGGCCCTGGTGCGCTCCCTCGAAATTCCGCAGGCTGAGAAAGAGCGCCTGCTGGCAATGACGCCTGCGAGCTACACCGGTCTGGCCGCCTCGCTGGCCCGTCGGATCTGAGCACACCGTGGCGCTCAAGTCCACCGTGTTCAAGGCCAGCCTGCAACTGGCCGACATCGACCATGCCTGCTACACCGACCATGCGCTGACCCTGGCCCGCCATCCGAGCGAGACAGACGAGCGGATGATGGTGCGGCTGATCGCACTGGCCCTTAACGCCCACGCCCTGCAAGACGATTGCGGTGGCGACGGTCAGCTCGCCTTCGGCGCAGGCCTGTCCGACCCCGACGAGCCCGACCTCTGGCTGCGCGATTTCACCGGCCGCACAAGGCTGTGGGTCGAGGTCGGCCAACCCGAAGACAAGCCGGTCGCCAAAGCCTGCGGCAAGGCAGACCGGGTGCGCCTCTACTGCTTCTCCCACGCAGCCGACATCTGGTGGCGCGGCATGGAGAGCAAGCTCGCACGGCTGCAAAACCTGGAGGTGTTCCGCCTGCCCACCGAGTCGGTGGTCGAGCTAGGACGGCTGGCCCAGCGCAGCATGCAGCTGCAGGCGACGGTGCAGGAAGGCGTGCTGACCCTTGGCGACGCCCAGCGCAGCGTGGACATCGAGCCGATTCGCTGGAAGTAAGCCTCCCTCGGGCGCAAGCGTGGGTGCCAGGGATGTGGGCCAACCGTCGCTGGCTCTCACGCTGAAATGGCGCCCGCGACACCGCTGGCCTCCCCTTTGGCTTGAACGCCGGCCAAAGCCTCAGACAACCGCTATCCCGATTGTTGGGTGGTCTGCTCGGTGGACCGTTCGGCAGCCCTCTCAGCCGCCCTTTCGCTGTAGCGGTTGAACCGCCAGGCATCGCCCTGCAAGGTGATGCGCCGCCAGGTGGCGCGCTTTTCGGCTGGGCTCATCGCGGGCCAGTGCTGCACCTCGTCGAAGCTGCGGCCGCAGCCCTTGCACTCGGCATCGCCCTGGCTGGTGGAACAAATGGCAATGCAGGGCGTGTCGGGCGTGGTCTCGTACCAGGCCTGCCAGGCCTCGTAGGCCTTTTTCGGAAATCCTTTGTCGGCCACTTCGTCTTCGTGGTGAAAGACCATCAGCGCATACACCTCGGCCAGGGCCCGAAGCTCGGCGGCGAGCGTGATGCCATCGGGCGAGGGCTTGCGCCCCCGCCAATAGTTGATGGCGGCCTCGATGTCGGTGATGTGAATACTGCCCATGGCTCTTGAGTCCCAGCTGCGGGGAGGCGGATGATACCGCCCGGCAGGACCGCCGCGCCGGCGCAGGGACGGGTGCTATTCTTGGCCGCATGAAGCTTGTGCTCCGCTGGCTGCTTTCTGCCTCTGCGCTCCTCCTGGTCGCCCACGTCTATAGCGGCGTGGTCGTCACCAGCTTCATCTCGGCCCTGATCGCGGCGGCGGTGATCGGCTTCCTGAATCTGGTGGTACGCCCAGTGCTGGTGATCCTGACACTGCCGGTCACGGTGCTCACCTTGGGCCTTTTCATGTTCGTCATCAACGCGCTGCTGTTTTGGGCCGCCGCCGGGATGCTCGAGGGCTTCGACGTGCGTAGCTTTGGCTCCGCCCTGGTGGGCTCACTGGCGTACTCGCTGATCGGCTTGGTGATCGAGTCAGCGCTGGGCGGCCTGTTCTCGAAAAAGTAACTCCACCTGCCGGGCACGGGCGTCAATGATCGACGCCTCGATGTGGTCACTGGTACCGCGCCGCGCGAGATTTTGGGCCGCGCGCAGCCTGTCCATTGCCGCCGAGTAATCGAGCACGGCTACCCGCGCCTCCGCTTCGGCCCGCAGTGCGCGCAGCGGCAGGCCGCGCGCCGACTGCGCCTGCGCCAACAGCTCCCATGCGGCGGCGTCAGCAGGACGGTCCGTCACCCAGGTCTGGAGCCAGTCGGCCGCTCGGGCGGCACCCTCGGCGCTCGCCGCCTGCCCCGGCGCCGCCGGCAGCAGCAGAGCCTGGGCGGCCATCAGTAACTCGGGGCGTGCGCTGGGGCGCATGCCTGCCGCCGTCAGCGCACTGGCGATGTCACCGGTGGCCAGGGCGATTTCGCCCCCGAGCAAGCGCACCATCCGGGCCGCCGCGGGCTCGGCCAGGTTCAGCCGTGCCAGGCGGTCTTGCAGCCGCGCCGCCTGGGCCGTGTCTTTCAACTTGAGGCTGGCCAGCGCGCCGCCATACAAAGCCGCCGCCTGCCGCACCAGGGGAGCGTCTGCCGGCAAGGACTGGGCTTCTCGCACGAGCACCCTCAGGCCGTCGACGCCGACTGAGGAAAGGGCCTTGGCACGAGCTGCGGCCAGGCCATGGAGCAAGTCAACACGGACCGGGGCCGAGCCTGCTGCCTGCACCGGCATCCGGGCCCGCATGTCAGCAATGCGCTCGGTGGTCAGCGGGTGGGTGCGCAGGTAGGGAAAGGAGCCGTCGTCGTTCAGGCGCGAGGCCTGCGCCAGCCGCTCGAACATGGCAACCACTCCCTCCGGCTCAAAGCCAGCCTGGGTCAGCACGCTGAAGCCCACGCGGTCCGCCTCCCGCTCCATGTCGCGCGAGAAATTGAGCTGGCTGCGCGCCGCCACCGCCTGGCTGCCGCTCACCACCGCCTGGCCCATGGCTGGGTTGCGTGCAGCCACCGCGGCCCCCAGGATCATGGCGCCCATGAGCATCGGCGAGACACGGCTGTCCTGGCTCATCATCCGGGCGATGTGGCGCTGGGTCACGTGGCTGAGCTCGTGCGCCAACACCGCGGCCACCTCGTCACGGGTGGCGGTGGCGGAGATCAGGCCCAGGTGCATGCCAAGCCAGCCGCCTGGCAAGGCGAAGGCGTTGATGGTGCGGTCCCGCCCGAGCAGGATGCGCCAGGCGAAGCGCTCGTCCATGTCGGGCATCAGTTCGCCGCGCTGGCGGGCGGCCGCCAGCAATGGCAACCACAGCT
>JACCEB010298077.1_pt1 | contig 23257 bp, 21 predicted proteins | sample 7454761 | NCBI WGS metagenome assembly JACCEB01 (sample SAMN15323454, study PRJNA562643) | freshwater metagenome | isolation source: river surface water | place: USA:Blue River Watershed | collected 2017-08-18 | reverse complement strand
GCGAGACGTCGAAGAGCCCGCAGGCGCGGCGCACCGCGTGATGCTCCTCGATGATGCCGGAATACTGCACCGGCATCTCCCATCCTGCGAAGGGCACGAGCCGTGCGCCGAGCTCGACGTGAAGGGGGTGGAGCGGCGTGCGGGAGATCGGGTCCGACATGCCCTCCAACGTGCGGGTCGCGACCTTTCCTTCCAATCAAAACCAAAGAAAAAGCCCGGCGGCGAGGCCGGGCTTTTCCGGAGCCGCGGGAAGCGCGGTCACTCGCCGAGCTTCTTGCGGAGCGCCGCGAGCTGCTCGTCATACTCCTCCTGCGTGATCGACTTGGCGCGGCGGCGAGACTCGAGCAGGGCGAAGCGGGCGGAGAATTCGGCGGCGGCGGCCTTGGCGGCGACGGCCTTGGCGGCCTCGGCGTCCTGCTTGGCCTTGGCGACCTCCTGTTCAGCGGCCTTGGCGGCTTCGGCGACCTTGGCCTCGGCGGTGAGACGTTCGTCGGCCACGGCCTTTTCGGCGGCGGCGACGGCGGCCTTGGCGTCAGCCTCGGCCTTGGCGGCGGCATCAGCCTTCTTGCGGGCGTCCGCGGCGGACTTGTTGGCGTCGGCGAGCTTGGCTTCGGCGGCCTTCGCCTTGGCCTCGGCCTGGGCGGCGGACTCCTTGGCGGCCTTCGCCTCTTCGGCCGACTTGGCGTCGCTGTTCTTCAGCGCGGCGGCGACCTTCGCGTCGGCCTCGGCCCTGGCGGCGGCCAGTTCTTCGCGGGCCTTGGCGGCGGCGGCCTTCTGCTCCTCGAGCGCATTCTGGATGGAAGTGAGCTCCTTGGAGGCCTCGGCCTTGGCCGAGCCACGGGAGCTGTCGACCTGCTTTTCAAGTTCGGCGGCGCGGGCGGCGAGAGCCTTGAGCGCGGCTTCGTAGGTCTGCTTGGCCTCGGGCGTCTTGGGCTGCACCGCGGGATCCTGCATGCGGCGGGCGGATTCGGCGACGCCCGCGAGGTCGGCCTTGATGCCGGCGCTCTCGTCGGTCGTGTCGCCGTTGGCGCGCTTGACCAGCTTGCGGAACTCGGCGGTGTCCTGCGCGGGCACGGTGGGCTCGCCGGCGGCGGGCACCTTGGTCAGGGTGAACTGGATCGTTTCGGGGAAGCCGAACTCCACGCCCTTCTTGGTGTTGATCGCCTTGGGGCGGATGGTGGTCGTCTCGGTGACGAAGCCGCCCTTGCCCACGCTCATCTCATAAGTCTTGGTGCGGTCCAGGGTGACCTTGGTCGGCGTGCGACCGACCGCCTCGCCGTTGAGGCGCACCGCGGCGGCCGTCGGGTTCGACGTCACCGTGACCGTGTCGGACAGGTTGGAGCTCGAAGTGGAGCAACCGATGAGGCCGGCGCAGAGCGCGAGAATGGTGGCGGGGAGACGCATGGGGACTGGGGTCTGGGGAGGTCGAATTCCGTCCAAAAACGCCGTGGACTCAACCCCTAAAACGCCCTGCCTTGGGTTGACACCCCCGCGCTGTGAACAACCCTGTGAGCGCCTCGGAAAAGCCAGCATAGCTCAGTTGGTAGAGCAGCCGCCTTGTAAGCGGCAGGTCGTCGGTTCAACCCCGACTGCTGGCTCCGGGGCCCGCTTTTCAGGGAAGGCGACCGGCCCGCAGGGCGTCGGCCGTCCTGAGGTAGGGCCGCAGGCGTGACACGTCATGCACGCGCACCATCGAGCAGCCTTGGGCCACGCCCCAGACCGCGGTGGCCGCGTTGCCTTCGTGCCGGTCGGCGGGCGACTCCCTGCCCAGCACGAGCCCGAGCGTGGACTTGCGGCTGGTGCCCAGCAGCACCGGGTGCCCGAGCGCGGCGACCTTCGAGAGGTCGCGCACGAGGAGCAGGTTCTGGGCGGGCGTCTTCCCGAATCCGAAACCCGGGTCGGTCCAGATCTGCTCCCGGCGCACTCCTTCGTGCTCCACCCGGCGCACCGAGTCACGCAGGTCGGCGAGCAGCTCCTGCCAGAAGTCCGCATAGTCAGGCTCCTTCCTGCGGTGCATCAGGATCAAGGGGCAGCGCAACCGGGCGCATGCCGCGCCCATCGGCGAGCCGTCGGGTCCTGCGCCGAACCGGCCGCCTTCGACGTCATTGACCATGTCCGCGCCGGCTTCGACGCAGGCCGTGGCCGTCTCCGGACGGTAGGTGTCGACGGAGATCGGCGCGCGCGGAAGCCGCCGGCGGATGGCCCGGATGGCCGGCAGCAGCCGGCCCAGTTCGGTTTCCGCCGAGACCGGAGCCGCGCCCGGCCGGGTGGACTCGCCGCCGACGTCGATCACGTCCGCGCCTTCCGTCATGAGCGCCTCCGCGCGGTCCGCGGCCGCCTCCGGAGTGCAGGTCAGGCCGCCGTCCGAGAATGAGTCCGGCGTCACGTTCAGCACCCCCATCAGAAGAGTTCGGGCCCTCCAGTCGGGCAGGGTGGTGCCATGCGGGCTGCTCCAGGACATCGGCGTCCCTCCACTGATGCCGACCCTCGGTCATTCGCAACCTCCGACCAGCGCCCCTCATTAATAAGGCCGCATGATAGCTTCTATTAATGGTAAATCATTATGGTTTAACACTTTATGAAATTTAAAGCCGAGGCGCGTGTTTGGGGGCCTCTTATCTGTCCACTTCGGGGAGGTGCGGCTTGCAAACCCCCGTTTTTTGCGATGTTTCACGTCTGATTTACCTTTGTCTCCCATGATGTCCCGTTTCATCGCCAGGGTCGGCCTTCTGGTTCTCCCGGTAATCGCCCTGCTGACCGCCGGCTGTTCGGAGGCTGACCTCAAGGTGCGCCAGTCGACTTTCGACGCGAAGGGCCCGGTCGCCCGCATGCAGTACGACCTCTTCATGGATTCGGTCTACCTCGTGACCGTCCTGTTCGCGATCGTCGGCGGCCTGCTCGTCTACGCCGTGATCCGTTTCCGCGCCCGTCCCGGCGACGAGAACAAGCCGGCGATCGTCGAGGACGGACACGGCAATCCCGTGACCGAAATCCTCCTCATCGTCGCCTCCATCGGCGCGCTCGTCTTCCTGGCCATCCCCACCCTCAAGGGCATCTGGTATCAGGATGACGTGCCGGAGGACCGCGTGCCCGCGGGCCGTCTCTCCGTCTGGTATCCGCGCGTCGAAGGCGGCGTCGAGAACTACGCCGAGGCCGTCAAGGACCAGGTCCTCGAGATCGACGTCGTCGGCAAGCAGTGGTGGTTCCGCTTCGAGTATCCGCAGTTCGGGCTCACCAACGACGGCCGCCGCAGCGTCCCCAACGAGCTCGTCATCCCCAAGGGCGTGCCCGTGCGCATCAACCTCCGCTCCGAGGACGTCATCCACTCCTTCTGGATCCCCAAGGTCGCCGGCAAGGTCGACCTCATGCCCGGCCGCCGCAATCGCATGTGGATCCAGGCCGATGAGACCGGCCACTACTACGGACAGTGCGCGGAGTTCTGCGGCGACTCCCATGCCTACATGCTCTTCCGTTGCGAGGTCCTGGAGCCCGCGGACTTCGCCCGCTGGGTCCGCGCCCAGAAGCAGGACGCGCCCGAGCCGCCCGCCGGCAGCAAGGCCGCCGAGGGCAAGGCGCTCTTCGCCGCCAAGACCTGCGCCATGTGCCACAACGTCTCCGGCCATTTCGGCGCCGGCGCCTTCGGTCCCGACCTGACGCACGTCGCTTCGCGCAAGTCCCTGGCCGGCGCGTGGCTCGACAACCGCAACCCCGAGGCGCAGCGCGCCGCCGAGGCCGCGGCCGGCGGCAACACCGAGGCCTCCGCGCCGGTGGACCGCGCCGTGCAGAAGGCCAACCTCATCAGATGGATCGGCTCCTCCGGCGTCCTGCACGCCGAGGCCGCTGAGCCGACCCGCGACGTGAAGCCCGGCAACCGCATGCATTATTACAAGATGTTCAACGTCGCGGGCCTCAACGAGACCAAGACGAAGCTCACGCCCTCCGAGCTCGACGCCCTCGCCGAGTACCTCCTGACGCTCAAGTAATCCCCCTTCCCGACTCACCGCGATGTCCCACGACCACCATCACGCCCCCGTCGCCTCCCGCTACGACCTCGCCCCGGAGCGCAGCGACATCGGCCTCATCCGCCCCGACCGCTTCACCGGCTGGCGCGACTGGCTGACCACCGTCGACCACAAGAAGATCGGCGTCCTCTACGGAGCGTTCGCCATGTTCTTCTTCCTCGTCGGCGGCGTCGAGGCCCTCGGCATCCGCACCCAGCTGTCGCGCCCCGACAACGACTTCATCACGGCGCGCATGTACAACCAGCTGTTCACCATGCACGGCACCACGATGATCTTCCTCGGGGTCATGCCGCTCTCGGCCGCCTTCTTCAACTTCCTCGTCCCGCTCCAGATCGGCGCCCGTGACGTGGCCTTCCCGCGCCTCAACGCCTTCTCCCTCTGGACCTTCGTGTTCGGAGCGTTCGTGCTCAACGCCAGCTGGCTGTTCGAGTTCGCGCACCTCTCCGGCTGGCTGAAGTCCTTCGGCTGGTACAACGCCCTCGTCTACACCGACTTCGCCCCCGCCAACGGCTGGTTCAGCTACGCCCCGCTCTCCGGCACCTTCGGCCAGGCCGACGCCGCGCTGCGCGCGCCCCGCTTCACCGGCGTCGGCACCGACTTCTGGATCATCGGCATCCAGATCCTCGGCATCGCCTCCCTCGCGGCCTCCTTCAACTTCATCTGCACCATCCTGAACATGCGCGCCAAGGGCATGACCATGATGCGCCTGCCGGTGTTCACCTGGATGACCCTCGTCACCTCCTTCCTCATCATCCTGGCCTTCCCCGCGATCACCGTCGCGCTCATCCAGCTGATGTTCGACCGCCAGTTCGGCGCCAACTTCTTCAACCCCAGCGCCGGCGGCCAGCCCGTCCTCTGGCAGCACCTCTTCTGGATCTTCGGCCATCCCGAGGTCTACATCCTCGTCCTGCCCGCGATGGGCATCGTCTCGGAGGTCCTGCCGACCTTCTCCGGCAAGTCCCTCTTCGGCTACCCCATCATCGTCTTCTCCGGCGCCGTCATCGGCTTCCTCGGCTTCGCCGTGTGGAGCCACCACATGTTCACCACCGGCCTCGGCCCCGTGCCCACCGCCGCCTTCTCGCTCCTGACCATGGCCATCGCCGTGCCCACCGGCGTGAAGATCTTCAACTGGCTCGGCACCATCTGGGGCGGACGCGTGCGGTTCACCCCGCCGATGGTGCTCTCCCTCGGCTTCATCTGGATGTTCATGTGCGGCGGCTTCTCCGGCATCATGCACTCCTCCGCGCCGGCGGACTCCCAGCAGCAGGACAGCTACTTCGTCATCGCGCACTTCCACTACGTCCTCCTGGGCGGCGTGCTGCTCGGCCTGATGTCGGGCCTCTACTTCTGGTTCCCCAAGATCTTCGGACGCATGCCCAAGGCGAGCGTCGCCTACTGGGCCTCGGGCCTCGTCATCCTGGGCTTCAACCTCGCCTTCGGGCCGATGCACTACCTCGGCCTCGCCGGCCAGCCGCGCCGCACGCACACCTACCACGCCGGCTTCGGCTGGGAGACCTGGAACTACGTGGCCACGATCGGCGCCTTCATCCTCGGCATCGGCGTCTTCATCGCCTTCGCGAACCTCGTCTGGACCGCCTTCCGCGGCGAGAAGTGCTCCTCCGACCCGTGGGACGGACGCACGCTCGAGTGGTCGCTGCCCTCGCCCGTGCCCGAGTACAACTTCGCGCGCAGTCCGGTGATCGCCTGCCGTGACGCCTTCTTCGCCCACAAGCACGGCGCCCACCGCCTGGTCTACGAGCAGGACGGCGGCGAGGCCGGCGTCCACATGCCGAGCCAGTCCTGGATGCCGCTCCTGGCCTCCTGCGGCTTCCTTCTCGCCGGCCTCGGCATGCCGATGAGCGCGATGGGCGTGCCGCACGCCGGCTGGGTCGTCATCGCCGGTCTCGGCGTGCTCTTCCTCGGCATCTGGCTCTGGGCCCTCGAAGGTCCGGGCGGCTACATGCTCAAGACTCCCGTCGCCCCCGCCCCCGCTCCCGCCGAGGCCGCCGCCTCGCGCTGAACGCGGACCTCCCGAACCGAACCGACTTCCATGTCCCATTCCGCCGCCCACGCCCACGAGGCTCCGACCTCGACCGGGATCGACCACAAGAAGCTCATCATGTGGCTCTTCCTGGCTTCCGACTGCATGTTCTTCGGGACCCTGATCTCGACGCACCTGCTCTACCGGAAGCTCTACCCGACCGGCTTCACCGACGCCGAAGGCCATCAGCAGTTCGTGCAGAAGCTCTTCGACATCGAGCTGACGTCCTTCTCGACGTTCATCCTGCTGATGTCCTCGTTCCTCATGGCCCTCGCGGTCTCGGCCATGCACAAGGGCGGCCAGCTCAAGTCCTTCCGCCGCAACGTGCTCGGGGTGATCGTCTTCGGGCTCATCTTCCTCGGCTGCCAGGTGTATGAGTTCACCCACTTCTACCACCAGGGGCTGACGGTCCAGAACAGCGTCTTCGGCTCCACGTTCTACGTGCTCACCGGCACGCACGGCACGCACGTCGCGATCGGCGTGCTCTGGCTCGTGCTGCTGTATTTCTACAGCTTCACCGGCAAGCTCGGCGGGCACGTGGGCGCCCTCGACGTCGAGGTGGCCGGCCTCTACTGGCACTTCGTCGACATCGTCTGGATCATCATCTTCACCGCCGTCTACCTGGTCGAATACCTCGGCCCGGACGGCATCTGGGGCAACGGCCTCCCGCCCGTGCCCGGAGTCACCCGCTGAACCGACCTCGCCCCCATGTCCCACGCCGCCGCCCACGAGGCCCCCGACCCCGCCCTGCTCGCCGAGGAGGCGCGCCGGTATCACCACTTCATCACGCTCGCGCTCTGGCTCGCCGTGGTGACGGGCATCGAGATCGTCCTCATCTACCTGCCGCTCTCCGCCGGCATCCTGCTCACGACCCTCTCCCTCCTCTCCGCCGGCAAGTTCTTCGCGGTCATCCTCTGGTTCATGCACCTGATCTACGACAAGCGGCTGCTCTTCTGGCTGTTCATGTCGGGGCTCGTGCTGGCGTTCGCGACGTTCGCGGCGATGATCCTCCTCTTCGACTCGGACCGCGTCGACACCAAGTGGTTCGGCTGAGGCCGGACCGCCGGCCCAGGCCGGACGCATGACCGTCCCCCTCCACTGGCACACCGAGCCGCTGCTGCTGGCGACGGTGGTGGGCGCCTCCTGGGCCTACGCCCTCGCGACCGGCCCCTGGCGCTCCGTCTGCGCCCCCGGGCTCGCCGCGTTCCCCGCTTGGCGCGCCTTCCGCTTCCATCTCGGGGTCGCCGCGGCCTACGTCGCGGTGGGCTCGCCCCTCGACCAGCTGGGGGAGTCGTTCCTCTTCTGGGCCCACATGCTGCAGCACATGCTGCTCATCTACGTGGCCGCCCCGCTCATCGTGAGCGGCCTGCCGCCCGAGATGACCGACCCCTTCCTCGCCCGCCGCCCGCGGCTGCTCGGCGGCCTGCGCCGCCTCACGCATCCGGTCGCCGCCGGCGCGCTGTTCACGCTGGTCTTCTCCGTCTGGCACTTCCCCGAGCTCTACGAGGCCGCGCTCAGCGACAAGACGCTGCACGTCATCGAGCATTGGTCGATGTTCCTGCCCGCGCTCCTCATGGTGTGGCCCTTCGTCTCGCCCTCGGCCCTGCTGCCGCGCGTCGGGCCGGGCGTGATGATGCTCTACGCCTTCGGCCTGATGGTCGGCGACCTGCCCCTCTGGGGCGCGCTCATCTTCGGCGAGCACCCGGTCTACGAGACCTACCGCCTCGCGCCGCGCGTCTCCGGGCTGTCGCCCATGGACGACCTGATCCTCGGCGCCGCGCTCATGAAGGGCTTCAACGAGTTCTTCTCGCTGGGCTTCATGACCTGGGCGTTCTTCAGCTGGTACCGCCGGGACCGCTGAACGCGCCTCAGCGGAGCGAGGCCCGCGTGAGCATCCAGAGGCCGGCGCCGGCCACGCCGAGGGCGGGCAGCCACACCACGGCCTCGGGCAGCAGGTCCGGATCCTTCACCCAGCCGGCGGCGGAGGACAGCAGGTAGTAGCCCAGGGCCACGGCCAGCCCGATGGCGGCGTTCACGAAAGTCTCCTTGCGGCCGACCCGCACCGCGAGCGGCACGGCCAGCAACGCCAGGGCGAAGACCGAGAACGCGCCGGCGAGGTGCGCCATCAGCTGCGTGCGCACGGCCGACTTGGAGGCCTCGATCTGGGCGGCCGTGGCGTCGCGCGGCAGGCCCCAGCCTTTCTCGGCGCCCTCGAGCAGTTCCGAGAGGGTGAGCCAGCGCAGTTTGCGCTCCAGGACTCCGCCCACCGGGCCGCGGGCCTCGGGCAGGTCGAGCGAGGCCGTCTCGGCGGTGGCGAAGGAGGCGGGCTTCGCCGTGTCCCCCTCGCGCGAGTCGATGCGGGCCCCGTTCAGCTCGATGCGCAGCAACGGCTTCCCGTCCGCGCCCGCCTCGCGGACGATGCGCGCCTCGCGGGCGTGCACGGTCTGCACCAGCCGGCCGCCTTCGTCCACGCGCCAGGCCCAGAAGTCGGTCAGGACCTCGCCTTCGCGTCCGCCCGCGCGGATGACGAGGCCCTTGAAGCTGCGGTTGAGCTGGCCGGGCACGATGACCGCGGCGGGATTGTCGTTGGCCGCCCCCATGAGGAGCCGGCGGAACTCGGTGTTCGCCCAGGGCGCCACCTCGAGGTTGAGCCAGGCGCTCAGCAGGGCGAGGAGTCCGGCCAGCACGAGCGCGGGACGGGCGGCGCGCGCCAGGCTGACGCCGCCGGCCTTCATCGCCGTGATCTCGCTCTGGGCGGACAGCCGTCCGAAGGCCAGCAGGACGCCCGTCAGGACGCCGAGCGGCAGCGCGTAGGGCAGCAGTCCCGGCAAGAGCAGCAGGATGAGCTCGGCCCCTTCCCATCCGTCCACGCGGCCCGACGCGACCGCGGCCGACACCTGCTTGAGCACGTTGCCCGCGGTGAGCAGGAACAGGAGCACGGCGCTCGAGCCGCCCACGGCGACGGCGGTCTCGGTCAGCACGAGGCGGTCCAGGATGCGCACGTCGGCATCCAACCGCCGGCCCGGCCGTCTGTCGACGGCGAAAGGCTAGGGCTGCTCTTCGCCGCTGCGGGCGGGAAGCCCCGAACCCTCGACGCGCTCGATCTCCCCGGCGCGCACCCAGCCGACGCGTCCGTCGGCGGCCCGCACGCGGACATGGCCGTTGAATCCCCGTCCGGCGCGGATCACGTCGCCTTCCGCGAAGACGGACACGGACTCTCCTTCCGCCGTGGGCGTGAGGCGCAGCTGGGTCTCCGCGCGCCGCACCACGGCGCGGTCGGAACGGGTGCGCACGCCCCACAGTCCGGGCAGGGTCAGGACGAGCGCGGTCGCCGCGACCAGCAGGACTCTCTGGGAGAGCCTCCCGGCCGGAACCGTGCGCAGTCTCGGGATGAGCAGCGCCGCGACTGCGGTCCAGAGCGCGGCCGCGGCGATGAGCGCCCAGACGCCGTCCGGGAGCAGCGAGGCGTAGTCTTCGGTCCAGGTCGCGGCCGGACGTTCGGCGCCGCCGGCGTTGCGCGCATGGCGCACGCCCGCGAGCGCCACCGGATCCTCGGGGTCCAGCAGCAGCGCGCGTTCCCAGCAGACGACGGCGCGCCCTTTGCGGCCCAGCCGCCACTCGGCGTTGCCCAGCGAGGAGAGCAGGGCGGAGTTCACGCCCTCCCGGGCGGCCCGTTCCTCCCACAGCCGGACGGCCTCGGCGTATTCGCCGCGGTCATAGGCCGCCGCCGCGGGATCTTCGGCCGAGCGCAGGCAGGCGGCGGCGAGGAACAGGCAGAGCGTCGCGAGGAGCTTCCTCATGGCGTGCGGGCGAGGGCCTGGAGCGCGGCGCGCAGCGCGTCGGCATCCGCCTCGAGGGCAGGAAGTCCGGCGGCGCCGAACTTGGAGCCGTCGGCGCGCAGGAACGCCCGCGTGACCGCGTCCGCGTCCGCGTCGGGCAGGGCGCGGTGGACGTCGCCGGCCGTGAGGGCTTCCGCTTCGGCGCGCAGGATGAAGGCGCAGCCGGCGCGCAGTCCCCGCACCGCGGCGCGCGCGTAGGCGTCCCAGTCGCCCCTTGCGCGGGCCGCTTCCGATTCTCGGAGCGCCCGGGCGGCGGCGCGGCGCGCGCGGAGGCGCGGGATGAAGCGCGGATTCCGCGCGAGGAAGGCGATGACGCCCGCGCAGGCCGCGCCCACCGCGGAGAGCGCGGCGAGGGCCGAGTTGGCGCGCCAGAAGCCGGCGGCGCCGGCGATGCCGTGCAGCGCGGAGGGCGTGCTGCCTCCCGTGGCCGCGGGCCGCAGCAGTCCCGCGACGGCGCCCGGCGCGGTCGGGTCCGCCGTGCGCGCCACGGGCGTGAGCTCCACCTTGGCCGGAGCCTCGCCGCTCACCACGACCTCCTGCGGCGAGAAGACCGCCTCGGTGAACTTGCGGGCCTCCGGGTCGAAGACGCTGATCCGCACCGGCGGCGTCAGCAGCCGGCCGGGCAGCCGCGGCACGAGGCGCCAGGTGAAGGCGCGCTGCGTGTCCGCGCGCCGGCGGCGTTCAGGGGCCGGGAGCACGTCCCACTGCTCGCCCCCGGCGAGTTCGGGCGGGATGATGCGGTCCAGGTTGCCGTCGCCGGAGAGCAGCGCGCGGAACTGGATCGGTTCGCCCACCTCGGGGGTCAGGTTGGAGATCTGCACCGCCTCGGGGATGAACTTTCCGATCGCGCCGCTCCATGCGGCCGGCCGGCCCTCCGTCGGCACGCGCTCCACCTTCAGCTTGCGGGAGAAGACGAACGGGCGGTCGCGGGCCGCCGCGCTGAACGCTCCGAACCCGCCCGGCTGGACGAGCATGATGCCGCCCATGGTGAAGTCGCCCGGTCCGGGGCGGATGGGGGTCAGTTCGAAGCGGACGGCCCGGCCCAGTCCGTCGGGCAGGTCTTCGTCCTCCTCCGTCACCGAGAAGGAGAATCCTTCGGCCGAAGTCTCCAGGCCGAAGGCGCCCGTGACCGGTTCGGTCTCGCTGCCGCGCATCAGCACGGCGCCGCGGACGCGTTCGCCCACGAAGAACGGACGGTCGGGCAGGACGAGTTCCGCCCGCGCCACGCCCTCCTTGCGGAAGCCCGTGCCCTCGCGCACGCGGACCGTCACGCCCGTGACCGTGAAGGCCTTGCCGGTGAACCGCGCCAGGAAGTCGGGGATCACGTGGTCCCCCGTCTTCTCCGGCGCCACGCCCGAGAAGTTGAGCAGCGCCTCGTTGGAGCCGGCGCGGAAGATCTGTCCGGAGAAGCGGAGCGCCATGCCCTCGGGGGCCTTGAGGTCCCGGCCGATGCGGTCGGCCGGCCCGAGCGCCGTGCTGGACTCGATGCGCACCTGCAGCCGGAAGGGCTGGCCGGGACCGCAGACCGGCGGACTGATCTCCCAGCTGACCACGTCCTGCTGCGCGCCCAGTGCGGACGCCAGCAGGCAGGCGAGGGTGAGCAGCAGCGCGCGCACGGTTCAGTAGTCGCGTCCTTTGCGCTCCTCGGGGCGTCCGCCGGCGCCGGGCTGTTCGCCCGGACGGCGGCCCGAGGGCATCTTGCGGCCGAATTCGTTGCGCAGGCCTTCGAGGGCGCCGCGCGCCTCCTGCTCGTCCATGCGACGTTCCTCGCCTTCGCGCTGCTCGGTGCGGCCGCCCTGCTGAGGGCGAGGGCGCCGGCGTTCGGGCGGCATGAGGTCCTCGTCGTCCTCCCCGTCCTGCGCCTGCGGCGGGAGCTTGTCGTCGGGCATGCGGCGGATGAGCTCCCGGATCGTCTCACGCAGCTCCTCCAGCTTCTTGCGCTGCAGTTCGACCGTCTCCTCGAGCTCGGCCGACTCCTTGCGGAGGGCGCGGAGCAGCTCCTCGATCGCCTCGGCGTTGGACTTCGCCGCGGCGTCGGAGCCGTCGAGCTCGTGGGCTCCGCGGAAGTCGGCGATGGAGCGCGTCCAGGCGGCCACGGCCTGGCCGCGGCGGCCGAGCATGGCCTCCTCCTTGGGGATGAGCTTGCGGATCTCCCGGAACGTCCCGATCCCGCCGGCGAGCGCGGCCTGGGCCGGCACGTAGTCGGGTTCGACTCCGGCCTGCTTGGCTTCGTCCAGGTGCTGGATCTGGTCCTGCATGTCCGCGATGTCGGCGTCGGCGGCCTCCAGGTAGGAGCGCGCGACGGAGAGTTCGGTGACGTCCCCGGCCGTCCGGCCCTTGAGCGCGGCGCGGCCCTTGCCGAACCGGACGTGGCCGAGGTTGTGCAGGGCGGGCGGACGCAGCGGGTCGTCGTCCCGGCCGAGCGAGGCGCGGAGGGCCTCCTCGGCGCCGGCGAGGTCGCCCGCCTTGAGCCGGGAAGTGCCGAGGTTGTGGAGCTGGCGGGCGTCGAGCCCCTTGAGCTCGTCCTCCGCCGCGGCGGCGGCCGCGGCGATGAGCAGCGTGGCGAGGAGTGCGGTGTTCATGAAGCTTGCGCCGCGTCGCGGCGGCGGGTGGAGAGGAGCGTCTCGGCCACGATGAGCAGCAGGGCGAGGGCGACGAACCATTCTTCACGCGGCACCCCCTGGCGGCCGGCGTGGGCGGAGTCCGTGCCGGCCTCGACGGCCAGACGCAGCGCCTCCATGCCTTCGCCCGCCGCGCCCAGCAGCAGGAACCGTCCGCCCGCGGCCTCGGCGACCTTGGCGAGCGTCGCCTCGTCGAGCCGGCTGACCACCGGGGCCCCTTCGGAGTCCTTGAGCGTCTCCAGCGTGCCGAGCGCGCCCACGACCGAGATCGTGCCGCCCGCGGCGGTGCCGACTCCGACCGTGTGCGTCACCATCCCCTTGCGCGCCAGACTTTTGGCCGCGTCGACGCCGCCCGCCTCCAGGTCCTCGCCGTCGGTGATCAGGATGACCAGCTTCCGGCTGCGGTTGGGAGCGAAGGCCGCCTCGGCCTCCTCGAGCGCCCGTCCGATGTCCGTGCCGGGGACCTGGATCACGCCCGTGTCGGTCTCCTCGAGCGCGCGGTGGAAGGCGTCGTAGTCGCGGGTCAGCGGGCACTGGAGGAAGGCCTGGCCGGCGAAGGCGACCAGCCCGACGCTGCCCGTGCCCTTCGCCTTCACGAACGCCGCGACCGAGGACTTGGCGCGCGCCAGCCGCGAAGGCCGCGCGTCCCCGGCCATCATCGACTTGGACACGTCGAGCACGAACACCACGTCCTCGGTCGAGGCCCGCGCCGCGGTCGTGCGGTAGCCCCAGCGCGGTCCCGCGGCGGCGAAGCCGAGGAGCAGCACGGCCGCGGCCACGGCGAGGTCCTTCGTCAGACGACGGCCCGCGGAGTGTCCCGAGAGGAGGCGGTTCAGGAGCCGTTCCGCGGCGAAGCCGGCGAGGCCGGTCAGACGCCGGTGTTCCGCCCAGCGCAGCCCCGCGAAGGCCAGCCCCGCGACCAGGAGGGCGGAGAGCAGCAGCAGCGGGCGTTCGAAGTGCGGGTCGGAGAAGTCCATCGTCTCAGGGCGCGCGGGGCCGGATGATCGCGAGCGCCAGCTCGACGAGGAGGAGCAGCAGGCCGGCGGCGATCCAGGCCTGGCGGTGGCTGTCGTAGGTCACCGTCTCGCGGATGCGCACCTCGGTGCGCTCGAGCCGGCCGATCTCGTCGTAGACCTTGGCCAGCTGGTCGCGGTCGAGCGCGCGGTAGAAGCGTCCGTCGGCCGCCGCCGCCATCCGCCCGAGCATCTCGTAGTTGGCGGGGTTGATGGTCTGCATCGGCGAGGTGCGTCCGAGCACGTCGCGGTAGACCTTGCCGGTGCTCACGTCGAACTGCGGCAGCACGGTGGGCTCGTCCTTGCCCAGGCCGATCGCGTAAAGGCGCACGCCCAGGGCGTGGGCCAGCTCCGCGGCGGGCAGCGGCAGGATCGCCTTGCTCATGTTGTCGTCGCCGTCGGTGAGCAGGATGATGACCTTCGAGCTCTTCCGGGGGAGCGACTTCATCCGGTCGACGGCCATGGCGACCGCCTCGCCGATCGCGGTGCCGGTCTCGCGGATGGAGCCGATGTGGAGCCGGCCGATGCCCGCCTGGATCCACTCCTTGTTCACGGTGAGCGGGCTGAGCAGGTAGGGCTTGCCGGAGAAGACGACCGCCCCGAGGCGGTCGTCGGGCCGGTTGGCGATGAACTCGCGGATGACCTCCTGCGAGACCTCCCAGCGGGTGACTTCCCGGTTCTGCCCCCCCATGTCCATGGCCATCATCGACCAGGAGAGGTCGACCACCAGCATGATGTCGACGCCTTCGCTCTCGCGTTCGATCTCGCGGTTGGGCGTGCGCGGTCCGGCGAGCGCGACGATGAGCGCCGCCGCGCTGAAGAGGCGGAGGAACAGCCGGAGCGCGCCGGCGCCGTCCTGCACCGGCCGCGAGACCGGGGTCAGCAGCGCGGCGTCCGGATAGAGCAGGGCCGAGGAGCGCGAACGGCCGCCCCGCAGCCAGGCGTAGAGCGGCAGCAGCGCGAGCAGCAGCAGCGCCCAGGGCGTCTCGAATTCGCCGAGGAACTCGGTCATGACGGCCGGCTGAAGGCCCCCCTGGCCGCTTCCGCCCGACTGAGCGCCTCGCGCGCCGCCGCCGCGATCAGCGCCGGGTCGGCGTCCTGGCCGGCGAAGCGCGCCGCGTCCGCGGCGCGGAGCGCGGCGATGAGCGGCTGGCGGGCGGGGAGGAACGCGGGCAGGGTGCCGAGGCGGGTCTCCAGTTCCGCGGTCGAGAGTCCGGCCGGGACCGCGGGTTCCACCGCCGCGAGGTAGCGTCGGAGCGCGGCGGTGAGCGCGGCGCAGCTCTCCTCCCGCGGCAGCGCCAGCGCCGCGTCGATCGCGCGCGCGGCCTCGGCCGCCGGATCGGCGGCCGTCCGTCCGGCGCGGGCCAGGCGGACCGCGCCCCACACGGCGGCGCCGAGCAGGATCAGCGCCGACCACGTCCAGGGCGACTGCAGCAGGTTCGGCGGCACCTCGGGCAGCGGCCCGCGGAGCGCGAATTCGGCTGGAGCCTCGGCGATCATCGTCTGCGGCGGCGGCGTTCGAAGAAGCGCGTGAGCGCGGGGGCGGCGTCCTCGCCCGGCTCGAGCCGGAGGACGTCGGAGCCCGAGCGTCCGAGGGCCGTGCCGATCTCGGAGAGCCGGGCCTCCGCGTGGGCGGCGAACCGCGCCCGCACCGAGGCGTCGGAAGTGTCGACCTCGCGCACTTCGCCCGTCTCGGCGTCCTGGAGCGCGACCACGCCCACGTCGGGCAGCGCGCGCTCGCGTTCGTCCACCAGCATGACGCAGGCCGTCTCATGGCGTGAGCCGAGCTCGCCGACCGCGGAGACCATCGCGTCGGCGCCCTCGGCGCCGGGCAGGAAGTCGGAGATCACGGCGACCAGCGCGCGGCGGCGGAGCGCGCGCGCCAGCCGGCGGAGCGGGGGGCCGAAGGCCGTGCGCCGTGAGACCGGACGGAAGGAGAGCACTTCGCGGATGATGCGCAGCGCCTGCCTCCGGCCCTTGCGGGGCGGCACCCAGAGCTCCTCGCGGTCCGTGAAGAGCAGCAGTCCGGCGCGGTCGCCCGCGCGGAGGGCGGAGACCGCCAGCGACGCCGCGACCTCGGCGGCGCGTTCGCGCAGCGTCGCGCGGCCCGAGCCGAAGTCGCCCGAGCCCGAGACGTCCACGGCGAGCACGAGCGTGAGCTCGCGCTCCTCGCGGTGGAGCCGGACGAACGGGCGTCCCGTGCGCGCGGTCACGTTCCAGTCCATCGTGCGGACGTCGTCGCCCGGCACGTATTCGCGGAGCTCCTCGAAGTCGGTGCCCCGTCCCTTGAAGCGGGACAGGTAGGCCCCGCTCATCGCGTCGTTCACCGCGCGCGCCGCGACGATCTCCACGCGCCGCGCGTCGCGGAGCGCCTCCTGCGGGGACGTGGGGAAGTCGGCGGCCACGGGCGGCTCAGGGCACCGGCACGGCGTCCAGCACGCGGCGCACGATCTCGTCGGCGCCCACGCCTTCGGCGTCGGCCTCGTAGGTGAGGATGAGGCGGTGGCGGAGCACGTCGGGCGCGACGTCCTTGACGTCCTGGGGCGTGACGTGGTCGCGGCCCTGCAGGTAGGCCCAGGCCTTGGCGGCGAGGGTGAGGCTGATCGTCGCGCGCGGCGAGGCGCCGAACTGCACCAGCCTGCCCAGGTCGGGCCCGCCGGGCTGCTGGCCGCGCGTCGCGAGCACCAGGGAGACCACGTAGTCACGGACCGCGTCGGCGACGCGGACCGCGTCGACGGCGCGCCGGGCCTCGAGGATCTCGGCCGTCGTGACCACCGGCTCCACGTCCAGCCGGGGGGCGGTGGTGGCCATCGCGTCGAGGATGCGGCGTTCCTCCTCGCGGGACGGATACCCGACGTTGAGCTTGAGCATGAAGCGGTCGACCTGCGCCTCGGGCAGCGGGTAGGTGCCCTCCTGGTCGATCGGGTTCTGCGTCGCGAGCACGAGGAAGGGGGAGGGCAGGGCGTGGGTCTCGCCGCCGAGCGTCACCTGCCGCTCCTGCATCGCCTCGAGCAGCGCGGACTGCACCTTGGCCGGCGCGCGGTTGATCTCGTCGGCGAGGATGAAGTTGGCGAAGACCGGCCCCTTCTTCGCGGAATACGCGCCCGTCTTCGGGTCGTAGATCAGCGTGCCGACGATGTCCGCGGGCAGGAGGTCCGGCGTGAACTGGATGCGGGAGAACTCCGCGGTGACCGCGCGCGCGAGCGTGCGGACCGAGAGCGTCTTCGCCAGGCCGGGCACGCCTTCGAGGAGCACGTGGCCGTTGGCTAGCAGGCCGATGAGGAGGCGGTCCACGAGGTACTGCTGGCCGACGACGACGCGTGCGACTTCGGCTCGGAGACGTGGCACCCAGGTGCCGGCGGGATCGGGGGAGGACATGAGTGGGGGTAAGGGGGCTTGGCGGACCTCCGCCGGCTTGACTGTAGCGGCGCCGGAGGCGCCTTCCGTCCAAGGAGTTAGCAGGAGCCCAGCGACTTCTCAACCGCCGCCTTCACAAAAGCGGCGAAGAGGGGGTGCGGCCGGTTGGGCTTGGACTTGAATTCGGGGTGGTACTGGACCCCGACCATGAAGGGGTGGTCCTTGACCTCGACGATTTCGACCAGCCCCGTCCCGGGATTGGTCCCGCCCACCGTCAGGCCCGCCGCCTCCAGCCGCTTCCGGTAGGCGTCGTTGTATTCGAAGCGGTGACGGTGCCTTTCGCTGATGAGGTCCTTGCCGTAGGCCGCCCGGGACTTGGACCCCGGGGTCAGGGCGCAGTCGTAGGCCCCCAGCCGCATCGTCGCCCCCTTGTCGGTGACGCCCTTCTGGGCCTCCATGAGATGGATGACCGGGTCGGGCGTGACGGGGTCGAACTCGGTCGAGTGGGCCTTCTTGAGCCCCAGCACGTTGCGGGCGAACTCGATGACGGTGATCTGCATCCCGAGGCAGAGCCCGTAGTAGGGGACCTTGCGTTCGCGCGCGAACTTGGCGGCGATGACCTTGCCTTCGACGCCCCGGGTGCCGAAGCCGCCGGGGACGAGGATGCCGTCCAGCCCCTCGAGCCTGCCCGTGCCCTCCGTCTCAAGGTCCTCGGCGTCGATGCGCACGATGTCGACCGCCGCCTCGTTGGCGATGCCTCCGTGCACCACCGACTCGTAGACCGACTTGTAGGCGTCCTGCAGCTCGATGTATTTGCCGACGACGCCGATGCGCACGCGGCGCTTCGGCTCGAGCAGCCGGCGCACCACCTCGCGCCAGGGCGCGATGTCGCAGGGGCCGCACTGCAGGCCGAGCCGTCGCACGACGACGTCGTCCATGCGCTGCTCCGCGAGCATCAGCGGCAGCTCGTAGATCGAGTTGGCGACGTCGCGGCACTCGAACACGCAGTCGGCGCCCACGTTGCAGTAGAGGGAGAGCTTCTGGCGGTTGTCCTCGCCGATGGGGCGGTCCGTGCGGCACACGAGGAGGTCGGGCTGGATGCCGATCTCGCGCAGCTTGGCGACGGACTGCTGCGAGGGCTTGGTCTTGAGCTCGCCCGCGGCCCGGATGAAGGGCACCAGCGTGCAGTGCAGGAACGCCACGTTCTCGCGGCCCGCGTCGTGCTGGAACTGGCGCAGCGCCTCGAGGAAGGGCAGGCCCTCGATGTCGCCGGTGGTGCCGCCGATCTCCGTGATGAGCACGTCGACGCCTTCGCCGCCCGCGCGGATGCGGGCCTTGATCTCGTCGGTGACGTGCGGGATGACCTGCACCGTCTTGCCGAGGTAGTCACCGCGCCGCTCCTTCTGGATGACCGTCTCGTAGACCTGGCCGGAGCTGAGGCTGTTGAGCCGGGAGAGCGTGCCGGAGGTGAAGCGTTCGTAGTGGCCGAGGTCGAGGTCGGTCTCGGCGCCGTCGTCGAGCACGTAGACTTCGCCGTGCTGGTAGGGGCTCATGGTCCCCGGGTCGACGTTGAGGTACGGGTCGAACTTCTGGATGCGCACCTTCAGTCCGCGGCACTCGAGCAGCGCGCCGAGGGCGGCGGAGGTGAGGCCCTTGCCCAGGGAGGAGATCACGCCGCCGGTGACGAAGATGTACTTCATGGAAAGGTTCGGGAGGGGGTGGGATTCCGGTAAAAAAGATAAGACCGGCGGTCCGCGGAACGGGCGCCGGTCTGGACTTTCGGATTTCATCCCCGCCCGAAACTCTGGCAAGCGGTTTTTCCCGCCCCGTCCCGGGCCGCTTATGAGCGATTGTGAGGCCCGGCCGAGGCCGGGCTAATACCTCCCCTCCGACCGGGGTCCGGGGTGGAGGACCGTCGGGTCCCGCTTTTGATGGGCAATCGTCCCAGTCCAGCCCTTCACGCGCATGTCCGACTCCACCTGCCAGGCCTGCCGACCGTCCTCCATCGGGAAGAAGGTCGTGATGGCGATCACGGGCCTCGTGCTGGCCGGCTTCGTGCTCGGCCACATGTCGGGCAACCTGCTGATGTTCAAGGGTCCGGCCGCCATCGACGCCTACGCCGCCTGGCTGCATGCCAACCCGGCGCTGGTCTGGACGGCCCGCCTCGTCCTCCTTGTCAGCACGGCGGCCCACATCTGGGCCGGGGTCACCCTGACTCTGGAGAACCGCGCCGCCCGGGACGGCGGTCCTTCGGTCGAGGCCACCCGCCGCGCCTCCCTCGGTTCCCGCACCATGCCGTACACCGGCCTCGTGCTCCTGGCCTTCATCGTCTTCCACCTCCTCCATTACACCTTCCAGGCCGCCGCGCTGGGAGGGCGGAAGTTCGACAGCGTCTACGCGATGGTCGTGGCCGGCTTCACCTCCGTCCCGGTCTCGGCCTTCTACATCGTGAGCATGCTGCTGCTCTGCCTCCACCTCGGGCACGGCTTCAGCAGCCTCTTCCAGACCCTCGGCCTGCGCAATGAGCGCTGGCGCAACCGGCTCGACCGGCTCGCCCTCGCCTACGCGTGGATCGTGGCGCTCGGCTTCGTCTCCATCCCCCTCGCCGTCCTGACCGGCTGCCTGAAGTAAGCCCCGCCATGAACCTCGACGCCAAGATCCCCGCGGGTCCGCTCGCCGACAAGTGGGCCAACCACAAGGCGAAGCTCCGCCTCGTGAACCCGGCGAACCGCCGCAAGTACCACGTCATCGTGGTCGGCTCCGGCCTGGCCGGCGGGGCCGCCGCCGCGACGCTCGGCGAGCTCGGCTACCAGGTCTCGTGCTTCTGCTACCAGGACAGCCCCCGTCGCGCGCACTCCATCGCCGCGCAGGGCGGCATCAACGCCGCCAAGAACTACCAGAACGACGGCGACAGCGCCCGGCGACTGTTCCTCGACACCATCAAGGGCGGCGACTACCGCGCCCGGGAGGCCAACGTCTACCGTCTCGCGCAGCTCTCGACCTCCATCATCGACCAGTGCGTCGCGCAGGGCGTGCCCTTCGCCCGTGAATACGGCGGCCTGCTCGCCAACCGTTCGTTCGGCGGCGCCCAGGTCTCCCGCACCTTCTACGCGCGCGGCCAGACCGGCCAGCAGCTGCTGCTCGGCGCCTACTCGGCGCTCTCGCGCCAGATCGGACTCGGCGCCGTCAAGATGCACCCGCGCCACGAGATGCTCGACGTCGTGCTCGTCGGCGGGCACGCCAAGGGCGTCATCACCCGCGACCTCGTCACCGGCGAGGTGAAGGCGCATTCCGCGGACGCGGTCGTGCTCTGCACCGGCGGTTACGGCAACGTCTTCTACCTCTCGACCAACGCCCAGGGCTGCAACGTCACCGCGACGTGGCGCGCCCACCGCCGGGGCGCCGGCTTCGCCAACCCCTGCTACACGCAGATCCACCCGACCTGCATCCCGGTGCACGGCGAGGACCAGGCCAAGCTCACGCTCATGTCCGAGTCGCTCCGCAACGACGGCCGCGTCTGGGTGCCGAAGGACGCCGCCGACTGCGGGCGCGCCCCCGCCGACATCCCGGAGGACCGCCGCGACTACTTCCTCGAGCGCAAGTATCCGAGCTACGGCAACCTCGCCCCGCGCGACATCGCCTCGCGCGCCGCCAAGGAGGCCTGCGACGAGGGCCGGGGCGTCGGCCCCGCCGTCGACGGCAAGCGTCTCGGCGTCTACCTCGACTTCTCCGCCTCCATCGCGCGCCTCGGCGAGGGCGTGATCCGCGAGCGCTACGGCAACCTGTTCGACATGTATGAGAACATCACGGGCGAGAACGCGTACCGGCAGCCGATGCGCATCTTCCCCGCGGTGCACTACACGATGGGCGGCCTGTGGGTGGACTACAACCTGCAGTCGACCATCCCCGGCCTGTTCGTCGGCGGCGAGGCCAACTTCTCGGACCACGGCGCCAACCGCCTCGGCGCCTCCGCGCTCATGCAGGGCCTGGCCGACGGCTACTTCGTCCTGCCCACCACCGTCGCCGACTACCTCGCCGGCGTGGGTCTCTCCGGCCGCCCGTCCGTCGACGCGCCCGAGTTCCGGGCCGCGCTCAAGGACGTCAACGACCGCGTCGCGCGGCTGCTCGCGGTCAACGGCACCCGCACCGCCCGCAGCTACCACAAGGAGCTCGGACGCATCGTCTGGGACCGCTGCGGCATGGCCCGCGACCGCGCCGGCCTCGAGCGCGCGATCGCCGACATCCGCGCCCTGCGCGAGGACTTCTGGCGCAACGTCCGGGTGACCGGCGGAGCCGACGGCCTCGCCCCCGAGCTCGAACGCGCCGGCCGCGTGGCCGACTTCCTCGAGTTCGGCGAGCTGATGTGCCGCGACGCCCTCGAGCGCGAGGAGTCGTGCGGCGGACATTTCCGCACCGAGCACCAGGACGACGGGGAGGCGCGCCGCGACGACGGACGCTACGCCCACGTCGCCGTCTGGGAGTGGCAGGGCGAAGGCGCCGTCCAGCGCCGCCACGAGGAGCCGCTCCGCTACGAGGAGGTCCAGTTCTCCACCCGTTCCTACAAGTGACCGCCATGGCCGCCGACACCCCCGAACGCACCCTCCGCCTCAAGCTGCGCGTCTGGCGCCAGCGCGCCGGCCGCCCCGGAGCCTTCGAGGAGCACGAGCTCCCCGCGGTGCCCGTGTCCGCCTCGTTCCTCGAGATGATGGACATGCTCAACGAGCAGCTCGTCCGCCAGGGCCGTGAGGCCTTCGCCTTCGACCACGACTGCCGCGAGGGCATCTGCGGCATGTGCTCGATGACCATCAACGGCATGCCGCACGGCCCCATCCCGGGCGTGACGACCTGCCAGCTGCACATGCGCAACTTCCGCGACGGCGAGACGATCACCGTCGAGCCCTGGCGCGCCCGCGCCTTCCCGGTGCTGAAGGACCTGGTGGTCGACCGCTCCGGCTTCGACCGCGTGATCCAGGCCGGCGGCTTCATCACCGTGCGCACGGGCTCGGCGCCCGAGGCCAACAACACGCCGGTGCCCAAGGCCGTCTCCGACGAGGCGATGGACGCCGCGGAGTGCATCGGCTGCGGCGCCTGCGTGGCCTCCTGCAAGAACGGCTCGGCGATGCTCTTCGTCGGCGCCAAGGTCACCCACCTCAGCATCCTGCCCCAGGGACAGCCGGAGCGCGAACGTCGCGCCCTCGCCATGGTCAAGGCGATGGACGAGGCGGGCTTCGGCAACTGCACCAACTACGGCGAATGCCAGGCGCACTGCCCGAAGAGCATCACGCTCGACGTCATCGCCCGGCTCAACCGCGAGTACGTGCGCGCCCGGGTGAAGGAGTTCTTCTCCACCACCGGCAAGCCCCGCAAGGGCGGGGACTGAGTCGGGCGAAGCCCGACAGGGCTAGGGCCAGGGACAGGGCCAGGTAAGATAGGCGGGCGCCCTTCCTGTTCTTCCCGGCCGGCGTCTTCCCGCGCTTGCGAGCGACCGGGCCTCAGTCGGCCTCGCTCACGTCCCCGGAGCGCAGGATCACGCGGTTGTTGCCGGTGGCCTCGCGGACGGCGGTGACGAAGGCGGTCGCGCCCGCCGGGTCGCGCAGGGTGACTTCATACGTCGCCTCGAGCTGCAGGCCGGCCTGCACGTTCTCCAGCGAGCGCAGCTCGTGCCGCGCGAGGTGGGCCGCGAAGGCGGCGGCGAGGACCGTCGCCGGATCCTGGTCGGCGCCGAGCCGCACCCGGAGCCGCAGCGGCGGAGGCGGCGCGGCGAAGAGGTTGCCGCCCGAGAGGAGCAGGGCGAGGCCGCAGACGGTCGGCACGGTCACGACGGCGAGCACGTACTGGCGCGCGCCGACGGCGAGGCCGGCGCCCATGGCGAGGAAGACGAAGGCGATGTCGCGCGACTGCCGCACGGACCGGCGGAAGCGGATGATGGAGAAGGCCGCGAACATCCCGAAGGCCGCCGCCGCGTTGCCCGAGACGACCATGATGGTCAGCGTCACGACGGTGCCGAGGATCACCAGCGTGTGCACATAATCCTGCGAGTAGCGCTCCGGCTCGCAGACGGCCCGGTAGGTGCGGGCCACGAGCGCGCAGAGGGCGAAGCTCAGCAGGACCGCGAAGAGGATCTCGAGCACGGCGGGCGAAGGCGCGCCGAAGGACTTCGGGATGAGGAGCGCGTGCAGGCGTTCCTCCAGGTTCGGGGTCTGGGCGAGGAGGGCTTCGGTCAGTTGCATCGTGAAAGGGCGGGGAGGGCGGCCATGCCGGCGGCGTACTTGCTGTAGGGGCGGGGACGAATCCCAAGGCGCGAGAGGAGGACGGCAATCTCCAACGGCACGGCGCCTTCGCCCTTGAGCTCCAGCACCCGGAG
>JACCEB011166030.1_pt1 | contig 23300 bp, 22 predicted proteins | sample 7454761 | NCBI WGS metagenome assembly JACCEB01 (sample SAMN15323454, study PRJNA562643) | freshwater metagenome | isolation source: river surface water | place: USA:Blue River Watershed | collected 2017-08-18 | reverse complement strand
GCTCACGCGCTGGCCCGTCCGGGCCTTCGGTCACGAGGACATGTCAGACCACCGCTTCGAGCAACGAGGACTGCTTCATGTGGAGGTCGAGGTCGAGGGTGTGCCGGTGCATGTGATCGTCGTCCACTTGGGCCTTATCGCGGCCAGCCGCCGTCGCCAGGTGGCGCAGCTCGGGCGGTTCATCGACCGCGAGGTCCCAGCCGGCGTACCCCTGGTGGTCGCCGGCGATTTCAACGACTGGGGCGCCAAGTTGCAGGCGCCGATGGAGGCTCTGGGCCTGGCCGATTGCGGCGCGCAACTGGGGCGTCGGCCGCTGACTTTCCCCGCGCGGCTGCCGCTGGCCCAGCTCGATTTTGTCTACTCGCGGGGCTTGCACGTGGTGGAGGTGACGGTGCCACACGGTCTTGTCTGGCGGCGTATGTCTGACCACCTGCCGCTGATCGCAGATCTGAGGTTCTGAGACCGACGCGTGCAGAGCCCGTGAACCCATAGAGCACGCCACCTTATGTCACGCCCGACTGGATTGCTTCGCGCTGGCCACCAGCTGCAGCTGCTCGAGGGATCGGCAGAACTTTTTCCCGCTCTGACGGCTGCGATAGATGCCGCTTGCCACGCGATCTGGCTGGAGACCTATATCTTTGATTTCACCGGCACCGGGTCCAGTGTGGCCGAGGCCTTGGAGCGCGCCGCCCTGCGCGGGCTGCAGGTGCGGGTCCTGGTCGACGGTTTCGGAAGCGATACACCGCCGCTTCCCTGGCGCGAGCGGCTCGCGCGCGCCGGAGTGCAGTGGCAAGTCTATGAGCCCCTGGGCAGCCGGCTACGCCTGGCCTGGCCCGGCAGCTGGCGCCGGCTGCACCGCAAGCTCTGCGTGGTGGATGGCGAGCTGGCCTTCTGCGGCGGCATCAATATCTTGGACGACCTGCACGACCCGCACCACGGCATCTTGCCGGCACCCCGGCTGGACTTTTGCGTGCAGGTGCGAGGACCGCTGGTTGCCGACATCGCCCAGGCCATGCACCAGCTCTGGCTGCGGCAGCCAGGGGTGCACGGCTTCCAGCGGCAGGCACTGGCTGAGGCGTGGCTTGCGCAGCCAGCCGACGGCCGCTCCGCGCCGGGCCTTGCCCGCCCTTTGCCAGGACCGGTGCGCGCCGCCCTGCTACTGCGGGACAACCTCCGCTACCGCGCTGGTATCGAGCGGGCCTACTTGCGTGCGATTGGCCGCGCACGGGAGGAGGTGCTGATCGCCAACGCCTACTTCCTGCCCGGGCGCCGGCTGCGCCTGGCGCTCGAGCGCGCCGCGCAGCGGGGCGTTCAGGTGCGCCTGCTGCTCCAGGGCCGTTACGAGTACTTCATGCAGTACTACGCCAGCCGACCGGTGTACGCGAGCCTGCTACGGGCGGGCGTTTCCATCCACGAGTACGCGCCAAGTTTTCTTCATGCCAAGGTGGCGGTGATCGACGGCCGCTGGGCCACGGTGGGCTCCTCCAATCTCGACCCCCTCAGCCTGTTGTTGGCGCGGGAGGCCAATCTGGTGGTGGAAGACGTGGTTTTCGCCAGCGCCCTGCGTGAGCGCCTGCTCCAGGTCATACGTATCGAGGGCGAGGAGACCGACCCCCTGCAGTACGCCATGCGTCCCTGGCGCGAGCGGGTGCTTGAGCGGCTGGGTCTGGTGGTCATGCGCCTGGCGCTTGCAGTGCAAGGCAAACGCTACTTGTGAATCCTAAAGTTCCTGCGTCTATGAAAGTACGAGCTCAGGGTGGGGCAGTGTTAGCATCCTCCATGCTCATGAAAGCCGATTCGCCCTCCAGTTCCCCTGGCGCCATTGCTTCGTCCGACGAAGGCGTGCCGGTCTCCGTCAAGATCCGCGAGCGGATCCATGCGTCGCGCCGGCGCTTTCACGCCAACGACAACATCGCCGAGTTCATCGAGCCGGGCGAACTCGAAGCGCTGCTCGACGAGGTGGCGGGCAAGATGAAGGGCGTTCTGGAAAGCCTGGTTATCGACACCGTCAACGACCACAACACCGGCGACACCGCCCGGCGGGTGGCCAAGATGTACGTCAACGAGGTGTTCCGCGGCCGCTATGTGGCGCCGCCGAGCATCACCGAATTCCCCAACGCCGAGCACCTCAACGAGCTGATGATCGTCGGCCCGATCACGGTGCGCTCGGCCTGCAGCCACCATTTCTGTCCGGTCATCGGCCGCATCTGGATTGGCGTGTTGCCCAACGAACACACCAACGTGATCGGCCTGTCCAAGTACGCCCGCTTGGCCGAGTGGGTCATGGGCCGGCCCCAGATCCAGGAAGAGGCAGTGGTGCAACTGGCCGACCTCATCATGGAGAAGACCCAGCCCGATGGCCTGGCCATCGTGATGGAGGCCAGCCACTACTGCATGGCGTGGCGTGGCGTGAAGGACATGGAAAGCCGAATGATCAACTCGGTGATGCGTGGCGTGTTCCTCAAGGACCCCGCCCTGCGCCGGGAGTTCCTGTCGCTGATTCCCAAGAATCCCTGAGGTCACACCATGCTCGTGCGTCTTCTCTATTGCAGCCGTACTGTTGACGACAGTCAGGCGGCCATTGATTCCATCGTGGCGCAATCGCGTCAGCACAACCCGCAGTCTGGCATCACCGGCATCCTTTGCTATGGCGGCGGCATCTTTTTGCAGGCCATTGAGGGCGGGCGCCAACCGGTGTCTGACCTGTTCGGCACCATCCAGGGGGACAGCCGTCACAAGGACGTGTGCCTGCTGCACTTCGAAGAGATTACCGAGCGCCGCTTCGGTGGCTGGACCATGGGCCAGGTCAATCTGAGCAAGGTCAACCATTCGATCCTGCTCAAATACTCTGAGCGTCCCGAACTCGACCCGTACTCGGTTTCTGGCCGGGTGTCGCTGGCGCTGCTCGAAGACCTGATGGCCACCGCCGCGATCTGCGGCCGGGCCTGAGCCGACCCGGCGCCTCCTGCAGGGGCCTTGCCTGCCGACGGCCCTGGCCCAGATCCCCCGCGTCCGCACATGACGACAGACGCCTCCCTGGCTGCGCCAATCCTGATCGGCTGCGATTTCTCCAGCAGCCCGAGCCGGCGCAAGCCCATCGTGCTGGCCCAGGGCCAGCGCAAGGGCGAGGTGGTCACACTCGTCGGCATTCTGACTTTTGACACCTTGCCTGGGTTCGGGCAATGGCTCGCGCAACCCGGCGACTGGGTCGGTGGTTTCGACCTGCCTTTCGGCTTGCCGCGCGAGTTGATCGAGGCTCTGCATTGGCCCACCGACTGGGCCGGCTGCATGGACCACTACTGCAGCCTGTCCCGCGCCGAGATTCGCGAGCGCTTCGCCGCCTTTTGTGCGGCGCGGCCTGCAGGTGGCAAGTTCGCCCACCGGGCCTTTGACCGCCTGGCAGGCTCGAGTCCCTCGATGAAATGGGTCAACCCCCCGGTGGCCTTCATGCTGCACGCGGCGGTGCCCCTGCTGCGGCAGGCCGGTGTGGATTTACCGGGGCTATGTGCAGGAGACCCGCGGCGGGTGGCGCTCGAGGCCTACCCGGGCCTGCTGGCGCGCGAGTTGATCGGGCGGCGCAGCTACAAAAGCGACGACCGCGCCAAGCAGACCCCAGAGCGCCTGATTGCGCGCAAGGACCTGATCTGTGCCCTGGAGACCGGCCAGAGCCGGCTGGGCCTGCGTCTGCGCCTGACCCATGCCCAGCGCGACGCCCTGGCCGAGGACGCCAGCGGCGACCGCCTGGACGCGGTGCTGTGCCTGATGCAGGCGGCCTGGGGTGAGCGCCAGGGCCCGCCGCGCTGGGGCCTGCCCGCGCAGGTCGATTCGCTGGAAGGCTGGATCGTCAGCGCCTGAGACAGGTGGACGGCCCTCACTGGCGGCCTATCTTCTTGGGCGACCGACAGACATGGCCGACCCCGCTTTGCTTAGGGCCGCACGACGAGCAGATTACGCACGCTCTTGACACCCTTGGCGGCTCGTGCAAGGGCCTCTGCTTGTGACTTTTCTGCCGCCGTTTTGGCAAAGCCCGAGAGGATCACGTTGCCCTCCTGGGTGTCGACATCGATCGCCATCGCGCTGGTGCTTTTGTCCCCGACCAGGCTGGCCTTGACCGAGGTGGTGATGGCTTTGTCGTCGATGTAGGTGCCGACGGATTGCTGTCCCTGGAGGACCGAGCAGCCGCCGGCGGCCAGCGTCATGCCCCCGAGCAGGGCCAGAACAAGAACCCATCCGGGCCGGCTCAGGGGCGTGTATCTCGGCGGGGAGCTACGGTGTGTCATGGAGATCTCCTTCAAGGGTGGCAGGGACGACTGAATAGGGCCAGGGTGGCCAGGCGGGCCGGGTGGACCCTCTGGTGGGCTGATGGCTCGGCGGACGAAATCAGTGTGGCCGTCATGTGGGCTCTGGGCTCAGTCGTGGTCGCTGCGGTTGCGGATGCTGAGGATGAGCGCTGCCAAGGCACCGACGGCCGCGGCGGCGATCAGCGCCGAGCGCAGGGGCTGCTCTGATACGTAACGGCGGGTGGCCTCTGCGTAATGCCCCACTTGCCGCTGCGCAGCGCTGGTGCTCTCGGCCACGCCCTCTCTCAGGTCGCGCATGCGGTTGGCAGCGCGTTCCAGCCCTTGGGCGGCGAACTCGCGCGCGTTGTCGGCCCACCGGTTGCCGGCGTGACTAACCTCTTCGGACCAATGCTGTGCGCGCTCGCGTGCTGCTTGGCGGGAGGAGATGCGGAACGGGTGATTGAACATGGGCGAACCCTCCGGTGAACTGATCTGCAGGTGCCTGAGGCGGCTTGTCCGCAGGGCAGGGTGTCCACGCTAGGGCGCGTCGCCCGCGCGCTCGATAGGTGCGTGACCTGTGATGCCGTGCGAAAACGGCTCTGCGCTGGGTAGGCGCGAGGGCTGCTGCAGCCCCGCGCGCAGCTCACGCGGCACAGTCCTGCGGGACTGTGCCAAAGGACTCCATTGACCTTCTTTAATGAATAGAATGGGATTCATTCTTGTAGTCGAATGCGGCGTGAATGAGGTATTTCGAGGGGTTTCGGAACTGCGTCGGGACCGCCCCTCTCACGGCCCCATTGACCGATACAGGGATGCCGTCAAGGAAAGAGTGTTCAGATGATCAAAGTCGGTATCGTGGACGACCATGCCATCGTGCGGTCGGGCCTCAAGCAGTTCTTCTCCGAGCAGGTCGACTTGCGCGTGGTGGGCGAGGCGGCCAGTGGTCGCGAAGCCATCGATCTGGTGCGCACCACCGAGCTCGATGTGCTGGTGATGGACCTGTCTATGCCCGGGCAAAGCGGCATCGACGCGCTGGGCATGATCCGCGCGAAGGCACCGGACGTGGGCATCCTCATCCTCTCCGGTTATCCGGAGGAGCACTACGCGATGAATCTCATCCGACAGGGAGCCAGCGGCTATCTCAACAAGGAATGCGAGCCGATGGAAATCGTCAACGCCATCCGCACCATCTCTCTGGGCCGTCGCTACATCTCGCCTGCGGTCGCCGAGTTACTGGCGCAGCAGCTCAATCGCAAGGAGGGCGGCGCGCCGCATGAGCAGTTGTCGGAGCGCGAGTTCCAGGTCTTCCTCAAGCTGGCCAAGGGCGAAACGGCGGGCGACATCGCCCGGGCGCTCTCGCTCTCGGTCAAAACGGTGAGCACCTACCGCACCCGGCTGATGGAAAAGATGAGCCTCTCCTCCAACAGCGACCTCACCTATTACGCCCTCAAAAACAAGCTGATCGACTGAGTTCCCAGCCAGGCGGCCGGCCCGCCTACAGGCGTAGGCAAGGCGCGCCGACCCCGGCGGCGCCCTGTCGCATCTCACACTGTCGGAAATGCTCACGGCCCCGAGATGGGGCCGTTTCTTTCACCTCAGTCCCAGGATGCGATTCGTGCAAACCGTTACTACCGGCTTCGTTCTCTTTTTCGCTACCTTGCTGCTGGCCGCGCTGCTGGCGCTGGCCACGGGTTTGCGATGAGTGCGTCGTGTCGGCTCAGTGGGGGCCACAGACCGGGCAGGCCTTCTGGCGTGGCACGCGGACCTCGCTCCACTGCAGGCGCAGGCTGTCGAACATCAGCAGCCGGCCGGTGGATGGCTGGCCGATGCCCGCCAGCAGCTTGATTGCCTCGGCGGCCTGCAGGCTGCCGATCACACCGACCAGTGGCGCCAACACACCCATGGTGGCGCATTGCGCTTCTTCGGGTGCCTGCGAAGGCGGGAACAAGCAGGCATAGCAGGGCGCTTCGGGTTGGCGCGGGTCGAACACGGCCAACTGGCCGTCGAAGCGCAGCGCCGAGCCCGATACCAGCGGCACCCGGTGGCGCACGCTGGCGGCGTTGACTGCCTGCCGGGTTGCGAAATTGTCCGAGCAGTCCAGCACCAGATCGCAGCCGGGCAGCAAAGCGTCGAGCAGGGCGTCGTCGGCACGCGCTGCCAGTGCCCTCACCTGGACCCCGGGGTTGAGCGCCGCCACCGCCGCGCGGGCGGATTCGACCTTGGGCTGGCCGACCCGGTCGGTGGCATGGGCGAGTTGGCGCTGCAGGTTGGTGAGATCCACCCGGTCCGGGTCGACGAGGGTCAGGCGGCCGACGCCAGCACTGCCCAGGAAAAGCGCCACCGGCGAGCCCAGGCCACCGGCGCCGATGACCACCGCATGCGCTGCCAGCAGGCGCGCCTGGCCCTCCACCCCGATCTCGTCGAGGAGGATATGGCGGGAGTAGCGCAAGAGCTCGTCGTCGTTCATGGGTCGGTGGCGGTCAGGAGGCCCAGGGGCTCAGGCACATCGGCGAGGAAACAGTCTGCAAGGAGCCGGTTGAATGCCGAAAAAGGCCATGAGGAAGCGGGAAAGAGCTTGGGGAAATGGCGGTAAAAATAGTTGGGGAAATACTTGGGAAGTACTCGGGAAGTAGTCGGAAAAAAGCCGGCCCGAGGCCGGCTTTGCCATGGTCGTGTCGGGACGATCAGTTTTCCTTCTTCTGGTCCTTGCTGGCAATGACCTGGGTCTTGCTCACAACGACCGGGCGGCCCTTGAGGTGGTTGATCGCCTGAATCAGCTGGAAGTCCTTCGGGCCACCGAACTCCGGCGCGAGGGTGCGCTCAGAAGGCGGCTTGCGGGCCTCTTCCTCGGCGCGCTTGCGCGCTGCTTCGCGTGCGGCCTCGAGCGCGGTGTTACGCGCTTCGGTAGCGCCCTGGTTGTTCCCCAGGTGCTTTTCCAGATCGGCCTCGCGGGTGCGCAGCACGGCGAAGATGTTGCCCTCCGAGCTCTCGTCCACCAGCACGTCGGGCACGATGCCGCGGGCCTGGATGGACTTGCCGCTGGGGGTGTAGTAGCGCGCGGTGGTGAGCTTGAGGCCGGTGTCGGGGCCCAGGGGGCGCACCGTCTGCACCGAGCCCTTGCCGAAGGTCTGGCTGCCCATGATGGTGGCACGCTTGTGGTCTTGCAGTGCGCCAGCCACGATCTCGCTGGCCGAGGCCGAGCCTTCGTTGACCAGCACCACCAAGGGCACGCTCTTGAGGGCCGCAGGCAGCTTGCGCAGCGGGTCGTTGCCGGGGCGGCGCAGGTAGAACTCGGGCGCTGCCTTGTAGACGAACTTGCTTTCAGCCAGTTGCCCGTTGGTGGAGACCACCGTCACGTTCTCCGGCAGGAAGGCCGCCGAGACCGCGACCGCGGCGTCGAGCAGGCCGCCCGGGTCGTTGCGCAGGTCCAGCACCAAACCCTTGAGTTGTGGCTCGACCTTGTAGATTTCTTCCAGCCGGCGCACGAAGTCCTCGACCGTGCGGTCCTGGAACTGCGTCAGCCGGATCCAAGCGTAGCCGGGCTCGATCACCTTGCCCTTGACCGAGACCGTCTTGATCTCTTCGCGGATGATGGTGACTGTGAAGGTCCGGTCCTCGGACTTGCGCAGCACAGTCAGCACGACCTTCGTGTTGGGCTCGCCGCGCATGCGCTTGACGGCCTCGTTCAGGGTCATGCCCTTGACCGGAGTTTCGTCGACCCGGGTGATCAGGTCATTGGGCTGCAAGCCGGCACGGAAGGCAGGCGAGCCCTCGATCGGGGACACCACTTTGACCAGACCGTCCTCTTGCGAGATCTCGATCCCCACGCCGACGAAGCGACCGCTGGTGCCCTCGCGGAATTCCTTGAAGGACTTCTTGTCGAAATACTGGGAATGCGGATCGAGGCTGGCCACCATGCCGGTGATTGCCTCGCTGATCAGCTTTTTCTCGTCGACCGGCTCGACGTAGTCGCTCTTGACCATGCCGAAAACAGCAGCGAGCTGCTGCAGTTCCTCGAGCGGAAGCGGCGCGAGCGCGCCACGAGCAACCGTCTGCAAAGAGACGGTGGTCAGGGCGCCGGCAAACGCGCCCACGGAAATCCAGCCGGCGATCTTGAGTTTCTGACGCATGGGGGTGAGAGGTGCCTTGTTTCCTGATCCTCAGGGGGCAATATACACCCGGGGTCTGCCCCCGCCCCCCGGGTCGCGCGCGATTTCCGAGTCGACGGCCGGGCCTTAGGCCGGAGTCGGCCCCGCCGCCCCGGCCTGGGCTTTCAGGTCCGGGGACTCGCGACCTCAGGCCTTGCCCTGCGCAGCGACGGCGGCCGCCGCCCGGGCGGCGGCTTCGGCGTCGCCCAGGTAGTAGTGGCGAAGCGGCTTCATGTCGGCGTCGAATTCGTAGACCAGCGGGATGCCGTTGGGGATATTCAGGCTCACGATGTCGCTGTCGGAGATGCCGTCCAGGTGCTTGATGAGGGCGCGAATCGAGTTGCCGTGGGCGGCCACCACGACCCGTTTGCCGGCGCGAATGGCCGGGACCATGACCTCAGTCCAGAACGGAACCACCCGGGCTACCGTGTCCTTGAGGCATTCGGTCAGGGGCACCGGCAGGGGGGCCATGCTGGCGTAGCGGCGGTCCCCGCGCTCACTGCGTGGGTCGGTGGGCTCGAGGGCTGGCGGCGGCGTGTCGTAGCTACGGCGCCAGATCAGCACCTGGGCGTCGCCGAACTTCTTGGCCATGTCGGCCTTGTTCAGGCCTTGCAGCGCACCGTAGTGGCGCTCGTTCAGGCGCCAGCTGTGCACCACCGGCAGCCAGGTGCGATCCATCTCGTCCAGGGTGTGCCAGAGCGTGCGGGTGGCGCGCTTGAGGACGCTGGTGTAGCAGAGGTCAAAGTCGTAGCCCTCGGCCTTGAGCAGGCGGCCAGCCGCCTTGGCCTGATCCACCCCGGTGGGGGTCAGGTCGACGTCGGTCCAGCCGGTGAAGCGGTTTTCGAGGTTCCAGGTCGATTCGCCGTGACGAATCAGGACAAGTTTGTACATGGGCAAGCGCCTGTGGGAGGAAGGGTCAAGCCAGGGATTTTAGAATCAGTGCTTTCCATCCCCTCGCGTCCCTCACCCGGACCGCTCTCCCGTGAAATTCCTCCTCGACAACTGGATGCTGCTCTCTGTGGCCCTGACCTCCGGCCTCATGCTGCTCGTGCCCGTGATCCGTGGGGGCGCGGCCGCTGGCCTGGCCCCGGCGGCGGCCGTCAACCTGATCAACCGCGAGAAGGCGATGGTCGTGGATGTGTGCAGTGCCCAGGAGTACGCCGCCGGCCACATCAACGGCGCTCGCCACATTCCCCTGGACGAGTTGTCCAGCCGTCTGCCCGAGCAGGTGAAGAACAAGTCGCTGCCGCTGCTGATGGTGTGCGCCAGCGGCGCGCGGGCCCGCAAGGCCGCCGACACTGCCCGCCGCCTGGGCTACCCCAACGCCCAGGTCCTGGCCGGTGGCCTGCGCGCCTGGAAAGACGCCAATTTGCCTGTCCAGAAGTCCTGAGGAGTCGTTCGCCATGCAAGCCGTGAAGATGTACACCACCGCCGTCTGCCCTTACTGCGTGCGTGCCAAGCAGTTGCTCAAGGCCCGTGGTGTCGACTCAATCGAAGAAATTCGGATCGATACCGACCCCACCCGCCGGGACGAGATGATGGCGTTGACCCAGCGCCGCACCGTGCCCCAGATTTTCATCGGCGACACCCATGTCGGGGGATGCGACGACCTGGTGGCGCTCGACGGCCGTGGCGGCTTGATGCCGCTGCTGCAGGCCGCCTGACATAATTCGCCAACCCTTCACCTGGTCCCGCTTGAGTTACAGCGGGACCGCCTCCTCACGAGAAAACTCCCATGTCCGACGCCCAGGCTCCCGTGTTCCAGATCCTCACCGTGTACCTGAAGGAGGCATCGATCGAGCAGCCGAACTCCCCCGCAATCCGCCTCGAGCAGCAGGAGTCCCCGGCGATCGATATCCAGCTGGGCGTGGAGGCACAGCAGGCGGGTGAGGGTTTGTTTGAGGTCTCGGTCGGTGCGACCGTCACCGCCAAGGTGGGCGACCGCACCTTGTTCCTGGTTGAGTGCAAGCAGGCCGGGCTTTTCGAGATCCGCGGCTTCGACGACGCACAGGTGGGCGGCCTGGTCGGCGCCATGTGCCCCCAAATCATCTTCCCCTACCTGCGCAGCAACGTGAGCGACCTGACCACCCGCGCCGGCTTCCCTCCTGTGACCCTGGCCGAGATCAACTTCCAGGCCATGTACGAGCAGCAGCAGGCCGCTCAGCAGGGCTCTCCCATCATCACCAACGCCTGAGCAAGAAGCCGCGGACCAACTCGTCATGCCTACTCATCCTGCATGCTCGAGCACGGTCAATCCGCCCAGCGCTTCGAGCCGAAGGCCGGGGTCGTGCGCATCCTGATACTCGGCGCCGGTGCCTGGGGCACAGCCCTGGCGGTCAGCGCTGCCACCCGGCACCCGGTGACTCTCTGGGCGCGTGACGCGGCCCAGGTGGCGCTGATGCGCCAGGCGCGCGAAAACGCGCGCTACCTGCCAGGTATTGCCTTTCCCCAGCATCTCCAAGTGGAGGGCCCGGCTGCTGGCGCTCTCGACCGCCTGGCCGCCTCGCACGACCTGGTCATCATCGCCACCCCCATGGCCGGCCTGCGCGGCATGCTGCAGGCCCTGGCGGGCGTGCGGGTCCCAGTGGCCTGGCTGTGCAAAGGCTTCGAGGCCGGTGGTCCGTCGACAGGTGGCCTGATGGGGCACGAGATTCAGGTCGAAGTGGCGCCCGGCCTCCAAGGCGGGGCGCTCAGCGGTCCCAGCTTCGCCCTCGAGGTCGCCCGCGGCCAACCGACGGCCCTGGTCGCCGCCAGCCCCCATGCGGCGGTGCGCGAGGCCCTGGTGGCCGCCTTCCACAGCCCCAGCCTGCGTGTGTACGCCAACGAAGACCTGGCCGGGGTCGAGGTGGGAGGGGCGGTCAAGAACGTGCTGGCGATTGCCACAGGTTTGTGCGACGGCCTCGGACTCGGGCTCAATGCCCGTGCCGCACTCATCACCCGCGGCCTGGCCGAGATCAGCCGCCTCGGGCTGGCGCTGGGCGCGCGGTCAGAGACCTTCATGGGCCTGTCGGGGCTGGGTGACCTGGTGCTCACCGCCACCGGAGACCTGTCCCGCAACCGCAGGGTGGGCCTACTGCTGGCGCAGGGGCAGACGCTGGCACAGGCGGTGCAGTCCCTGGGCCATGTGGCCGAAGGCGTGTATTGCGCCCGTACCGTGGTGCAGCGGGCGGCCTCCCTGTGGGTCGAGATGCCCATTGCGCAGGCGGTGGTGGGCCTTCTGGACGGTCAGCTGCAACCGGTCGAAGCCCTTGCGGCGCTGATGGGGCGAGAGGCCCGCGCCGAAGGCCGGGGCTGAGCCAGCCGCTACCGGGTCGGGCCCTGGCCTTTCCGGCGCAAGACCACGCGCTGTTCAGTCCGGCAGATGCCCCAAACTTGCCCACAAACCCGGCCCCAAGCACCGCAGCAGCGCCTGCCGTACCTCATCGACGCTGCCAGGGCGCACCACCCGCGCCACTTCCTGCCCATCCCGCAGGAAAACCAGCGTGGGCCAGAGCTTGACGCCATAGGCCCGCCCCAGGCGACGGCCCTTGCCGTCTTCCTCCTTCAGGTGCCGCAGCCCGGTTTGTTCTGCCAGGGCCGCCTCGATATGGGGCTGGGCGCCCTGGCACCAGCCGCACCAGTTGGTGCCGAATTCCAGCAGGGTGGGGCCCGGCAAAGCCTCGATGTGTTCGCGGGTGGTACCCAGGTCCTGGTAGGGGGTGCGCATGAGGCGCATTGTGCCGCCAGCCCATGAGGGCGCTTGTCCCGTGCCGGCCGGGGTCGCTGGCGGCAGGCTATGCTCGCGGGTTTCCAGGTTTTTCGGGTGGGCCCCCGCGGCCCCGTCCGCCACTGCGAAAATGGTCACGGAATGCGGTAGCGACCCTATCGTGATCGGTACCCCGACCCCGGACGCCCAAGCGACCGACTTTTACATGCGATTCAAGAAATTGTGATGAGCGCCGCCAATTTACGAGCCCCGGCGCCGCTCAAGGATGTCGAGTACGAGCAGCCCGAAGGCGAGGCCTGCTCGACCCGTCACGCCTGGGCCCGCGTGCCCACCGAGCCCTCGCAGGGCGAGCGCGCTGCGCTCAAGGACCGTATCCGCCGTCTGCTCAAGGAGCGTAACGCGGTGATGGTCTCGCACTACTACGTACACCCCGACCTGCAAGATCTGGCCGAGGAAACCGGCGGCCTGGTGAGCGACTCGCTTGAGATGGCCCGCTTCGGCCGTGACCATGCGGCCCAGACCCTGGTGGTCTCCGGCGTGCGCTTCATGGGCGAGACCGCCAAGATCATTTCCCCGTCCAAGCGTGTGCTCATGCCGGACTTGGACGCGACCTGTTCGCTGGACCTGGGCTGCCCGATCGATGAATTCAGTGCTTTCTGCGACCAGCACCCGGACCGCACGGTGGTGGTCTACGCCAACACCAGCGCTGCGGTGAAGGCGCGCGCCGACTGGGTGGTCACCTCCAGCTGCGCGCTGGAGATCGTCTCTGCGCTTCGGGACAAGGGCCACAAGATTCTTTGGGCGCCCGACCGCCACCTGGGTGACTACGTGCGCCGCCAGACCGGCGCCGACATGGTGTTCTGGAACGGCTCGTGCATCGTGCACGACGAGTTCAAGGGCTTCGAACTCGGTGACCTGAAAAAGCACCACCCCGGCGCCAAGATCCTGGTGCACCCCGAGGCGCCAGCCGAGGTGATCGCTCAAGCCGACGCGGTGGGCTCCACTTCTGGCATCTTGCAGGCCGCCCGTGAGTTGGACGCGCGCGAGTTCATCGTCGCCACCGACAACGGGCTGATGCACAAGTTGCGCGCGCTCAATCCGGGCAAGGTCTTCATCGAAGCCCCCACTGCCGGCAACAGCGCCACCTGCAAGAGCTGCGCGCACTGCCCCTGGATGGCCATGAACGGCCTGGCCGACCTCGCCCGCGTGCTGGAAACGGGCGCCAACGAGATCACGGTCGACACCGCCATCATTGACCGCGCCCGCCTGCCCATCGACCGCATGCTGGCCTTCACCGCTGCCCTCAAGAACGGCCAGCCAGCCGGCGCGCTGGTGCCTGATCTCGGCGCGGTCTGAATTCCTGTCGGGTGGGGTCCAGCACCGTCGGCCTGGCCTCGGCCAGCGAGTCCGGATGGTCCCGGTTGAAGTGCAGCCCCCGACTCTCATGCCGCCGGGTCGCCGAGCGCACGATGAGGTCGGCCACTTGAAGCAGGTTGCGTAGCTCGAGCCCGCTGCGGCTGAGCCTGCCGGTCGCCAGGACTTCTCCGGCTGCCCTCTGCAGTCGGCCGATGCGCCGCGCCGCCCTTGCCAACTGCGCGTCGCTGCGCACGATGCCCACGTCTTGCCACATGCATCGCCGAAGCGCCTCCCGGGCTTGGGCGATCTGCTGCGCCGTCTTGGCCCCTGGCTGGGAGACCTGCTCTTGCTGCATGTCCATCGGCTGCATCTGCGGCGTCACAGTCGTGGGCGCAGTCGTGGCTGCAGTCGATGTCTCTCGGGGCGCCAATTGCAGTGCGGATGGCATGGCCAGCGGGTGGTCCACGATGTCTTGCGCCGCTGAGCGCGCAAGGACGATGCACTCGAGCAGCGAGTTGCTGGCCAGCCGGTTGGCGCCCTGCAGCCCGGTGCAGGCGGTCTCGCCGATCGCGTGCAGGCCCGCAAGGTCCGTTCGGCCGGCCAGGTCGGTCAGCACGCCGCCGCAGGCGTAGTGCGCAGCTGGCACCACCGGAATTGGCTCGCGGGTGATGTCGATGCCCAGTTGCAGGCAGCGCGCATGGATGGTCGGAAAGTGCGCGCGGATGAAGTCGGCGCCCTGGTGGGTGATGTCCAGGTACACGCAGGCCAGGCCGCTGCGTTTCATCTCGGCGTCGATCGCGCGGGCGACGATGTCGCGCGGCGCCAGCTCGGCGCGCGGGTCGTGGGCCGGCATGAAGCGGGTGCCATCCGGCAGCAGCAAGCGCCCGCCCTCGCCACGCAGCGCCTCGGAAATGAGGAAGTTCCTGGCCCCGGGGTGGTACAGGCAGGTCGGGTGAAACTGGATGAACTCCATGTTTTTCACCCTGCAGCCGGCGCGCCAGGCGGCTGCCATGCCATCACCGGTAGCCGTGGGCGGGTTGGTGGTGTGCTGGTAGACCTGGCCTGCGCCTCCAGTGGCCAGAACCGTGTGCGGTGCATGCAGGCTGATCAGCTTGCCAGCGGCTTCATCGAAGGCCTGCAGGCCCAGGCAGCGACGCGCACCAGCCCCGCCGCCTGCCGCCCGTGCTGTGTCCTGGGCTGCGTCCTGCGTTACTTCGTCTGCCACCTGCACCGGTGTCGTGATCAGGTCGACCAGCATGTGATGTTCGAACACGGTGATGCCCGCCGTTCCGCGCAGCCGCTCGAGCAGGGCGCGCTGCACTGCGGCGCCGGTGGCATCCTTGGCATGGACGATGCGGCGTGCACTGTGGCCGCCTTCGCGGGTCAGGTGCAGTCGGCCTGCTTCTTCGGAAAATTGAACTCCCTGGGACTGGAGCCAGGCAATCGCTTGCGGTGCCTGTTCGACAACCTGGCGTGTGGGCTGCGGTTCCGACAGGCCGGCGCCGGCCACCAGGGTGTCTTGCACATGGGCTTCGAGGCTGTCCCCCTCGTCCATCACCGCGGCAATGCCGCCCTGAGCCCAACTGCTGGCGCTGTCGGCCAAGGTTTGCTTGGTGACAAGGGCGACGCGCCGCTGCGGAGCCAGCAGGAGGGCGGTGCAAAGGCCCGCCAAGCCGCTGCCGACAACGAGCACGTCGAACTGCGGGGCAGGGGGGGCCGACATGCGACCGATTGTGGCCCGCGCGTCGACCCGGCGGGGCTTGCGGGGGCTGTCGTCGCAGTGACCGCTGCAGCGGATCAGGCCGGTTGGTAAGCCAGCCGCACGTAGATGGGTGCGAAGGCCTCTGCCTGGGTCACGTCGATCAGTGACTCCTTGGCCAGCTCGAGCATGGCAATGAAGGTCACCACCATCACTGGCACGCCGCGGGTCGTGTCGAAGAGTTGCTCGAACTCGACGAAGCGGCGGCCCTGGAGCTTGCGCAACACAATGGACATGTGCTCGCGGACCGACAGCTCCTCGCGCGAAATCTTGTGGTGCTGCACCAGCTTGGCCCGCCGGAGAATGTCGCGCCAGGCCGACTGCAGGTCGCCTGCACTCACATCGGGAAAGCGCGGCTGCAGCGACTGCTCGATGTAGACCTGGGCCCGCAGCACGTCGCGGCCGACCTGCGGCAGTTCGTTCAGACGGGCGGCGGCCATCTTCATCTGCTCGTATTCGATCAGGCGCCGCTGCAGCTCGGCCCGTGGGTCCTCGGGCTCCTCACCCTCGGCCGTCTTCTTGGGCGGCAGCAGCATGCGCGACTTGATCTCGATCAGCATCGCCGCCATCAGCAGGTACTCGGCAGCTAGCTCCAAGTTGCGACTACGAATCTCTTCAATGTATTGCAGGTACTGACGGGTCAAGCCCGCCATGGGGATGTCGAGAATGTTGAAGTTCTGCTTGCGGATCAGGTAGAGCAGCAGGTCCAGCGGACCCTCGAAGGCTTCCAGGAAGACCTCGAGCGCATCCGGCGGGATGTACAGGTCCTGGGGCAGGGCAAAGAGAGGCTCCCCGTAGAGGCGGGCCAGGGCGACCTGGTCCACCACATCGGGCAGACCGAGCAGAGCAGAAGGCTCGGACACCAGGAGAGCGTCGGCCTGGGGCAGGGCGCCGGAAGCGGGGTCGTTCATCGGCAGGGGCAGGCGCTGGGGCTGGGGCAGAGAAAGGGAGCGTGAAGAGTCAGGCGCGCTTCGGCTCAGGCGCCGCTGCCGTAGACATAGGCCTTTTGCGGCACGCGTGCCTCTTTCCACTCGGACTGCAGCTCGCGGTCGACCTGCTTGTCCCACAGGAGGGCGCGGCCGGCACGTTGCTGGGCCTCGAGGTCTGGCTTGGCGGCCTTGAGGTCGCCCAGGAAGTCAGTGACTTCAGAGTGGTAGTCGGGGCGACGGAAGATGCGCTGCAGCAGGCTCATGGCGGGGTCCTTGAATCAGTTGATTCTACCGGGGCCCCACCGCCTTTCCCCGAGGCCGGCGGAACCTGTGGGGTGGGCGCGGTCACCCATGCCGAGCCACAACTTTCTGGCCGGCCCGAGCCCGGTACCCGCCCCCATGCACCACCCCCTCGATGAAAGAACCCTGGTCAACGGCTGGCTCCGCCAGTTGGGCATGCAGGCCCACCTGTCCTTGCAACTCGACGACCAAGGGCTGTGTGGCATTGGCCATACCAGCGGCGTTGACTGCGTCGTCGAAGTACCCGACCGCTCCGCGCGCCTGTACCTCTGGTCCCCCCTTCTGCCCTGGCCCGGCCTGCACCCGCAGCTGATCGCCGAGCGCTGCCTGGGCGCCCACTTTCTGGGGGCACAGACGGGCGGCGCGAGTTTCGCGCTCGACCCTTCGGGCACCGAGCTGATGTTCTGGCAAATCCATCCCATCGCGTCCCTCGACGAAAGCCGCTTTGCCGCGGCGGTCATCGAGTTCATCCAGCAGGCTGCGCAATGGCGCGACAACCTCCAGCGTCTCGACCTGCGCCCGCCAGCGGATCCGCTTCCCCGCCCCATGGCGGACACCGAGCTAGCCGCCGCTGACATCCAGAGGATCTGAACCATGCAAACGAGCGTCAAGACACGGCTGTCTCCCCCCACCGCCAATTTTGATCCCCGGCCGCAGCCGGGAACCCACGCAGGTGCCGAGCATCTCCGGGACCCCAGCCGCCCGCGGTCGGGCCAGTTCACGGCGGCGTCCGCCGGCGCCGGCGCTGCGCCCGCCGTGCAGGCCCCCCGGGCTTCGCAGGCAGAGGCGGTGGCGCAGCTGAGACCGCCCTCGAGTTGGTGGAGGCGCTTCTTGGGTTCTTTCTTCCTCGGGCCCAAGGCGTCCCAACTGGAGTCCGCCAGCCGCCTCCATGCCCAGGTGCGCGCCGGTTCAAGCGCGGGGCAAGCGACCGCCGCCGCGCGCCCCGTCCTCTCCCTTGGCCTCGCCGCCTTGACCCAGGGCGAGGCCAACGGCAAGCCCTATGAGATGTTCGATCGCATGACAGCGCGCCTGAACCCGGATGCCGCTTCGCAAGGGCTCCCGAGCTGGCTCGATGCGCGCGCCTTCCTTCTCGCTGCACCCTCGCAGGACGACGCCCTGCGCGCGATTCGGACTTGCCTCGCGCCCAGCGGGGGCGAGCGGCAGCCCCAGGCCCAGATCGAAATCCGGGCCCGCACCGCCTACCTGGCCCTGGTGGACGCTGTTCGCCGGCATGGCCAGTCGCCCAGCGTGCTCGAGTCGCTGGCGCAGCAGGCGCCCGAGGCGGCCCATGCCTCCGGGTCCGTCCACTCGCCCTCGGTGGCGTTGTCCCCTGGAGACGAAGCGGCCGCCCGCCTGCAGCGCTCCCAGGCCGCGGCCCTGGCCTTCTCGGGGGAGTTGGACCTGGCTTGCCAGGCCCAGCCAGGCGGCCAAGACCTCGCAGCCAGGCTGGAGCGGCTGGACCTGCTCGAAGCCAGGCTGCCCGCGCTGCAGGACCTGGAAGCGGCGGACCGGACGCACTGCACCTTCCTGTTGGCCGAGCGCCGCGGCCAGATCGAGCCCGACCGGGCAGCCCTGGAGAAGATGCTGGCCGAGGTCACCGAGGGCAAGACCTGGGAGCCCTTGCGTGAGGCCTTGCCGGCCCGGCGCAGCCAGTGGGAGGACCTGCGCAAGGCCTTGCCCCTGTGCCGCCAACTCGACACCCCGACCCGTGCAGCGCTGGACAGTGCCCTGCAGGACACCGGGGCGCGGTTGGCGCTGCTGGAAACGCGCGACACCGACCTGGCCGCGCTTCAGGTGGAGGCACCGCGGATGGGGTCGGCGCTGGCCAAGCTCGCGCCGCAAGACTATCTCCACGCACGCAGCGGCCTGGTCTCGCTGCTGGCCCGTCTGCCGGCGACCCCTCGGAACCTGCTGATCAAACATCTCGACACCCTGATCGGGCACGCGGACCAGACCCGCTGGCTCAGTGACATGGCGGCCGGCGACGCCGAGGTCATCGACACCGTGTTCAAGGGAGCCGAATGGCACGAGGACGCGCTGGCGCTCAAGCTGGCGGCCATCGCGCCCGACGACCAAAAAGCTCTGCGCAATCTGGACGTCCAGCACAACCTTCGAATGGTGTCCGACGAGCTCGACGCTTTCATGGCCAGCCGCAATGTCGCCGGCGGCAAGGCGAGCCTGCCCGTCAGCCTGTTCGGCGCCGTCAAGGCCAACCAGGCCGTCGTCTCCTGGCTGGTCAAGTACGCGTCCCAGGAGGTGGCGGCCCGTACCGCCCAGATCGGCGCCTGGATCAGCCTGTCCCTGTACGACCCCGCGCTGGGAACAGTCGACGAGACCCAGGTCAACGAGCTGCTGGCCCAGCTCCAGAAGCAGGGCATGGATGCCGGCCTGCTTCGTGAGCACATCCGCCAGGGCTTTCACAACACGGCTGAAGTGGTGGAATGCCGCGAGCTGATGCAATCGGTTGCCCGCGCCTGCCAGGAGTCGACCTTGCTCGCGTCCCTCGACGAGGAGCGCTTTCACGCCTTGCGCGCCTCGCGCATCGTGTGTCAGTTGTTCCGGGAGGTGACGGGCAAGGACACCGAAGTTGCCACCGGCCAGGAGGTCGATGAAGCGCTGGCGGAGGCGGTCGACGCAGCGATGCCATGGGTTCGTTTTGAGCAGGACCTGGCGCTTTCGCGAACCGAAATAAAACGCGAGCTGTTGCAACTCGGCCAGGTGTCCTCGAAGATCGCGGGGCATGAGCAGGCCGACCGCAGCTGGCTCGCCAAGCCGGACCAGCTGGCCGCTGCCGCCAAGGACCACGACCTGGTCCGCAACATCCTCTTCGCCGATACCCGCGTCAAGCAGTTGCAGGCCGAGAAAGGGGACCCGGCGCGGATCGCCGAGTTGAACGCGTCGATCGCCACCCAGTGGAAGGCCTTGGCCGGCTTCAGCCCGGCCCACCTGCGACGCGAGCCGGGCTCGAGCGCCCAGCCCGAGATGTCCGAGTTGCGCGCCATCGGGCTGGAAATGGACCGGCTTTCGCGCTTGCCCGTCCTGCACCACCGGGTCGCTGCCTTGCAGGCGCTGGCCACGCCCAATGACGAGCAAAGCCTGCAGATCAAGCCGCTGATGCGACGCCTGCGCCAGATTGCCATCTTGCAGGTGGCCCTGGAAAGCGCAGACCCGAAGTTCCGGCCCAACGGCGCGCGCACCGATCGGTTTGGCGGATACGCCAGCGAAATCATCAAGCGACTCGCCGCCTTCGGCATTTCTTCGGAGCGACAAAGTGCCTTCCTCAAGAGCGAAGTCCAAAGCACGGCGCAGGCCCTGGGCAAGGACGAGCGGCCCCTGGGCGATCTGATCAGCGATTTCGACCCGCAGACGAGAAGCGCCCGCTGGCGCGGGGCCCTCACCCGCGCGGTCGGCGGCAAGCGGGGTAGCGTCACCGGGGCGTCCGCCTTGGGTGCAGCCTCCCCGGGTGCGGCGCCGCTCGCTGTGTCCGTCACCGAGGGCCAGCGCCGGCAGGCGGTGGCGTTGACCTCGGTGGAGCGGCAGGTGGGCGACCTGGTTCTGGGTCAGGCGTTTGACATTCGAATGGGCGTCTACGGCACGGTCTCGGTGGGCTCACCCATCGTTCCGGGCCTGAGCACCTCCACCGACGTGCGCGCTGAGAGGCAAAACGGCATCCGCGTGTCCCTGGAGCCCGATGGTGCCTATGTGGTGCGGGTGCAAGGCGGCGGGGCTGTGCGTCACGGCGTGACGCTCTCGGCCCTGTCGGACCTGATCAATTTCAGGGGGGAAACCCAGGTCGAGCGCGAGAAGGGGTTCGACTTGCGTTTCGGCGATCGAGATAGCTGCATGGCCATGCTCCGAGGGCTCATCACCGGTGGCGAGGTGGATCCCGCCGCCTGGAGCCCTGAGCGGGTGCAGCGCGTCGAGCGGCAATCGCTCGGTGGGCGCGCCAGTCTGAACGCCAAGGCAGACCTGACCCTGGCGGCCTTGTCGGTGGAGGCGGCGGCCGCAGTCGGCAGCGAGTCCACCGTCAAGCGGTCGACCGCCGGCGAGGTCGAGACCCAGGTCCGACGCGTCATGGCCACCACCACGGCTTCTGCGCAGGCCGCGGCGGGCGGCGCCTCGCGCGAGTTGAGTGCCGGCCTGAATCTATCCGCCAGCAAGACCCTCGAGCGTCAATACGGCATGCTGCGTCCCGGCTCGCAAGCCACGCTCTCGGCCACCGTGGTCGGCGGGAACCTGGACCGCTGCCTGGACAGCCTGTTCCCGGCCGATGCCGATGAGGGCGAAGGCACTCAGAAGGCGCAGGGGGACACCCTGAAGGAGGCCATGAAAGCGTCACTTGCCCGCGAGATGAGCGCCATTCCCAACGGCACCGAACTGTTCGTCCGCTATCGCCTCACAAACACCGCCATCCGCGAGGCCAACGCCTTGCTCGGCCAGGCATCACAGGCACTGACCCGCGCCAGCCTGGGCGCGGGTGAAGCGCGACAGCTTGCCCGCAACGAAGCGGCGGACTTTGCCAGCCAGGCCCATGCGGTCACTCGCCGGTCCGACAGCTACGCGCTTGATGGTTGGGGCTGGACGCGCCGCGACCAGGTGGAAGTCACCCGCCACCGGGGCGCCTACCAGCAGTTCGCCCGCGGAGAGTCGGCGCAGACCGGGTACACGGCGGTCGATGGCGGCGCTGGTGACGGTGCCGCTGCCGGCACCGGTGCTTCGGCTCCGGCAATGAGCGCGTCGCTGGCCCGTTTGCTGCCCTAAGCCGAGGGTTTGTCCGCGGCGCCACGCCGAAGGGACAAACCCCAGGCCAGCACCAGTCCCACACCCAGGGCCACCGTGAGGTCAAACACCACGGTGAGCACAAAGGTCAGGACGACCAGCACCCCGTGAGCCAACGGGTGCTCCCGCAGGCGGGCAAATTCGTGCCACTCGCCCATGTTCCAGGCGGTGAAGAGCAATACCCCTGCCAACACCGCCAGCGGCACCTGCAGCGCCAGCGGCGCCGCCAGCAGCACGATGGCTGCCAGCACCACTGCGTGTACGAGCCCCGCCACCGGGGTGGTGGCGCCGGCGCGCACATTGGTCACGGTGCGGGCGATGGTGCCGGTGGCTGGCATACCGCCCAGGCAGGGCACGGCCAGGTTGGCCAGGCCCTGGGCCATGAGCTCTTGGTTCGGGTCGTGCGGCGGCAGGCCGCTGGTCTGGTCGGCCACCCGCGCGCACAGCAATGACTCGATGGCGCCCAGCACCGCCAGTGTGAGGATGGGCCGAGCCAAGTCCGCCAAGCCCGACAGGCTCCAATCAGGCGGTGACCACGCGGGCAGGCCCGCGGGGATACTGCCGAAGCGACTCCCAATGGTCTCCACCGGTAGGTGGAGCCAGGCGGCCAGCAGGGTGATGCTCACCAGAGCGACGACCGGCCCGGGCACTTTGGCGCCCACGTTGGCGAACTCATGCACCAGGGGCGTGTCCAGGGTGGCGCGCAGCGGCGAGCAGGCATGCCACAGGCGTGGCCACAGCCACAGGCCCAGCACGGTGAGCCCCCCGAGGCCAAAGGCCCAGGGGTTTAGGCTGCCGATGTGGGCTGACAGGGTGGCCAACTGGGCGAAAAACTCGGCGGGCATGGGGGGCACGGTCAGACCCAGCCAGTCGCGCAGCTGCGACAGGGCGATGAGCACCGCGATGCCGTTGGTGAACCCGACCACGATGGGCGCGGGGACCTTCTTCACCAGATTGCCCAGTCGCAGCAGACCCATGAGGAACAGTAAGGCACCGGCTGCCGCGGTGGCAATCAGCAGGTTGGCCACACCATGGCGTTCGACAATGCCGTAGACGATGACGATGAAGGCGCCGGCCGGCCCCGCGATCTGCACCGGCGAGCCACCTACGAGCGCGACGATGGCGCCGGCGATGATGGATGTCCACAGGCCGGCTTCGGGCTTGAGTCCACTCGCAATGGCAAAGGCCATGGCCAGCGGCAGGGCGACGATGGCCACCGTGAAGCCCGCCCCCAGGTCCTTGAGGAAACGGGCGCTGTTGTAGCCCTGGAGGGCGTCGATCAGGCGGGGGCGGAAGCGAGCAAGCACCGAGGCGGAGGGCGGTCGCATGGTCAAGCCCGATTGTGCGCCGCCCGCAGGCTACTTCTTGTCCTTCTTGTCATCCCCCGGCAGCACCATGCGTGCGGTACCGATGACGGCATCGGCTGCCAGGCCGACGGTGCCCACCACCACGGTGGCGGCGGTATCGGCGACTGCGATGACCGCGCAGCCCGACAGTGAGGTGGCGCTGGCCAGGGCAAGCGCGAATGCGAGTGCGAGTGCGAGGAGGACGCCGCGTGGCGTGGTACCTCGCGTCTCGGACTTCAGAGGCAGGCGGCAGGATTTCATTAGCGCACTCGCATGCCCGGCTGCGCGCCTGGCCAGGGATTCAGAACATAAATACCCGGTTGGGCCTTCTCGTCACCGTGGCTGGCGGCCAGCACCATGCCCTCTGACACACCGAATTTCATCTTGCGTGGGGCCAGGTTGGCGACCATCACGGTGAGCTTGCCCACCAGGTCGGCTGGTTGGTAGGCCGAGGCAATGCCGGAGAACACGTTGCGTGTGCGTCCCTCGCCCACGTCGAGCGTGAGGCGCAGGAGTTTGGTGGAACCTTCGACCGCTTCGCAGGCGACGATCTGCGCGATACGCAGGTCGATCTTGGAAAAGTCGTCGATGGTGATGGTGTCTGCCATCGCCTCGCCGCCGGGCAGGGCTGGGGACTCGGAGGCCGCAGCGCCCGGTGCAGCCTCAGCGGGCGGCTCGAAGAGCGCGTCAAGCAGCT
>JACCEB012132073.1_pt1 | contig 23306 bp, 19 predicted proteins | sample 7454761 | NCBI WGS metagenome assembly JACCEB01 (sample SAMN15323454, study PRJNA562643) | freshwater metagenome | isolation source: river surface water | place: USA:Blue River Watershed | collected 2017-08-18 | reverse complement strand
GTCAGTTCAAAGTAATTTTCGTTTTTCTCAAGTCCCATAACGGTCGTCCCCCGTTTATTTGTCAGAATATCGCACGAAGTGATCTCAAACGCGCGCTCAATTGTTTTTTTCCTCGCGATGATCGGACCCTGCGTGGCGACCGCGCAGTTTACGCCGATCATCCGATTTGCGTCGCTGCCTGCAGAAGTAAAAAAAGAGATCTCGGTAAGCGGTATCCCTGAGAGCGCCTGGTCGGTGGCGATTATTCCCCTGCCGCCCGTGGTGGTGATGGGCCCTGTACTCAATGGACTCGGTTTAAACCCCGAGACGCCAGTCAATCCCGCCTCGGTGATGAAGTTGGTGACAACACGGGCAGCCCTTGGGCTACTGGGTCCCCAGTTTCGGCATCAGACGCGTATTGCCACCACTGGGCGCTTGGAGGCTGGCGTGCTGCGCGGAGACCTGTTTTTCCAGGGCGGAGGAGACCCGAAGCTTGTGGTCGAGGATCTCGATGAAATTGCGAAGCGACTCAAGTCGATGGGCATTGAGCGTATCGAGGGCAATCTGGTGGTGGATGGCACCCGATTCGATGAGCCAGAGATCGACCCAGGCCAATTCGATGGCCGGCCGTTTTCGACCTATAACGTCGGGCCACATGCCGCGATGGTGAATTTCAAATCCGTCAAGGTTTCGGTCTGGCCGGAGGCGGGCAAGCGGGTCCGCGTAATGACCGAGCCCCGGTTCCGGGATCAAGAGCTGCTGCAAAAAATCCAGCTCATCGATGGTGGCTGTAATAAAAACCGCGTTTCCGCTCGGATGGAGCAGCCGACAAAAGGCGCAGAGCCGAAACTTTTGGTGAGCGGTGTGATCGGCAAGCAATGTAATGGCGTTGATTTCTACGTCAGCGTCATGGACCACGCACGGTTTGCGATGACGGCTTTTCGGGCAGCCTGGGAGGCCACTGGCGGCGTGATGAAGGTCAAACTGCAGACTGGTATTACCCCGGAAAACGCGCGTACGCTGGTCCAGTGGGAGTCACCCCGGCCGTTGATTGAACTGGTCGCCGATATCAACAAGCTGAGCAACAATCCAATGACCCGGCAGCTCTTTCTCACCCTGTCGGCAGGCGAGGGCCGGCCTGCGACGCGTCAGGAATCCCGATTGGCAGTGAAGGCCTACTTGGCATCGCGTGGCCTGGTTTTTCCTGAGCTCGTGATTGATAACGGGTCCGGCCTCAGCCGCGAGGAGCGCATCTCCGCGAAAAGCCTCGCCCGTCTTTTGGCTGATGGCCTGATTGGCCCGGACGCTCAGGCCTGGGTAGAGACCCTGCCGGCAGTCGGCATTGAGGGCACCGTCCGCAACCGGATGCGAAATAGCGTGCTGGAGGGCAGGGCATGGCTGAAGACAGGAACGCTGGATGATGTCCGAGCGCTGGCGGGCTACATTCGGTCCGCTGAGGGCCGATGGGTGGTCTTCGTGGCGATGGTGAACGACCCCCAGGCCGCTAAGGCCAAGCCGGCGATGGACTCCCTTGTAAAGTGGGCCTACACTTACCATTAAAAATACTTAAGTTATTGATTTTAAAGGATTTTTAATCCATTGCAGGGTCCGGTGGGCTGTGTTCCAATCGATTCATGACGGATCCCAACACCACCAGCCCGACCATGATGCAGGGGTGGGAGTCGCTTAAGCAGCGGACCACAACTTTCATCGTTTTGGCGCTTCTGGCCCTCTCGACCCTTCTGACTGATGCGGGCCGCGACCGCTTGGCAGCTTGGAGCGCCTTGGCCTTAGAGGCACTCCAGCCTCGGCAGATGAGCTCGGTCTACACGATTCTGCCCACCAACCTGACGGTGGAGCAGAGACGGGTCGCCCGGTGGATTGCCAGTCGGCATCGGGTCGCTATGAAGGCGGTCGAGCAGCTCGTCGCCGCGAGCTATGAGACGGCTACCACTTATCGGCTTGACCCCCATCTGCTGCTGGCTGTGATCTCCATTGAGTCAGGCTTTAATCCTTTAGCTGAGAGCAATATGGGGGCAGTGGGGCTGATGCAGATCATGCCCAAGGCCCACGCCGATAAGCTAAAGGCTTTTGGTGGCGAGAAGCTGGCGCTGGATCCCTGGGTGAACATGCAGGTAGGCGCCCAGATTCTGCGCGAGTACCTGGACCGCTTTGGTTCTGAGACTGCGGCCCTTCGGGCCTATGTGGGCTCCATCGAGCAGCCAACCGAATATCCCAGCCGGGTCATACAGACTCGTGAGCGGATCCAGGCGGCCGCTCTAGGCCGCGTGTTGGCCTAGACGAGTCTGTAACAGTTACAGTTCACTCGTTTTAGGCGCCCGCCTGCTCGGCGAGGTAGTCCATCGCTGCCTGCACGCCACCTCTTTGGTGAGGGATGCCTGCAGCCTGAAGGCCCATCTCCACCCCGCCAAGGGTCCCAATTAAGCTGAGGTCGTTGAAGTCGCCCAGGTGGCCAATGCGAAATACCCAGCCCTGAAGTTTGGCGAGGCCCGTTCCGAGCGACATATTGAAGCGCTCTAGCACCAGGCGACGAAAATCATCGGCGTTGTAGTAAGCGTCATTCGATTTTTTAGGCATGACGACTGCCGTGAGAATCGGGCTGTATTCCGCGGGATTTTTACAAAGGATCTCAAGGCCCCAGGCCCGGACCGCACGCCGTGTGGCCTCGGCGTGGCGCCGATGTCTTGCAAAAACGTTGGCCAGGCCCTCTTCAAACAACATATCGAGTGCCTCCGCTAAACCATACAAAAGATTGGTGGCGGGAGTGGTGGGCCAAAAGCCGGTCCGGTTTGCAGCGATGATTTCTTCCCAACCCCAATACGCCTTAGGCAGGCTAGCGCTCTTACTGGCGGCAATCGCTTTGTCGCTGACCGCGTTAAAGGAGATTCCTGGTGGCAGCATCATGCCTTTCTGGGAACCACTAATTGTCACATCAACGCCCCATGCATCGTGTTTGAATTCAGTGCTTCCAAGCGAGGAGATGGTGTCGACCATCAAAAGCGCGGGATGGCCTGCTGCATCCATTGCGCGTCGCACGGCGGCAATATCTGAGAGCACGCCAGTGGAGGTCTCGTTGTGCACAACACAGACCGCCTTGATATTGCGGCCGCCGTCTTCCTTGAGTCGCGACTCAAGCAGGCCACTATCGACCCCATGACGCCAGTCGCCCGCAATGAACTCGGGTTTAAGGCTCAGCTTTTCCGCGAGCTTTTTCCAAAGGGTTGCGAAGTGGCCGGTCTCGACCATCAGCACATGGTCGCCTGCATTCAGCGTATTGACGAGGGCCGCCTCCCAGGCGCCGGTGCCTGATGCGGGGTAGATGATGACGGGGTTGGTGGTGCCGAAAATGGGCTTCACACCCTCCAGCACGCGGAGACCAAGCTGCTGAAATTCAGGGCCGCGATGGTCAATCGTTGGGAAGTCGATGGCCCGCAGCACCCGATCCGGAACATTGGATGGCCCGGGAATCTGCAGGAAATGCCGGCCCTGGCCGATCCGGTTGAGGGCGGCCCGAGGATTGATGGCGGTATGTGTAGCGTGAGAGGGATCGCGTTTCATGGCTGAAAGTCCGAATGGGTGGAGTTGGCCGGCCGATCTATGATGGTAGATCAATAGCCTCTTTTAATGCGAGTGATGTCTACCCCGAGCTCCGGCCGACGCGCCTTTTTATCTGGCAACCTGCGGGCTGCCAATGCCCGCAGTCAGCTTGCGGCCCGGCTCTCGCGGGAGATGCAGGGCCAGGTGCTATTTGATCGAGCCGCGCGCGGCCGCTATTCCACTGATGCATCGATTTATCAGGTAATGCCGCTAGGAGTGGCAGTGCCCAAGACCGATTTGGATGCGCGTATCGCTTTGGATATCGCCCGAGATCTGAAGGTGCCGGTGCTGGCCCGCGGCGCAGGAAGTTCGCAGTGCGGCCAGACCGTGGGCGAGGCCTTGGTCATCGATAACAGTCGGCATCTCAATCGCCTGCTGGCATTGGATCTGGAGTCGATGACTGCGACCGTTGAGCCCGGCATGGTGTTGGATCATCTGAACGCGCAGTTAAGGCCGCATGGCGTTTGGTTTCCGGTGGATGTTTCGACCTCTGCGCAGTGCACGTTAGGCGGCATGGCTGGGAATAATTCCTGCGGCTCGCGCTCGCTTTATTACGGCAACATGGTGCATAACGTAGAAGGCATCAACGCCGTGTTGGCCGATGGCACCCGGGCCTATTTCGGACGATTCGGCGATGGCGGCGATATGACGCTCACCAATGCCCGATTAAATGGTTTGATTCCGCGACTCTTTCAAATCGCTGATTCGGTGAAAGAGGACATTGCTGCTTTCTGGCCAAAGGTAATGCGCCGTGTGGGCGGCTATAACCTGGATGTGTTTTACCCGCAGAGTGAGCGGCCTTATCTTTCAGCGGCGCAGCAGCATCTGGTCAACTTCGCGCAATTGTTAGTGGGCTCTGAGGGCACGCTGGCGTACTTTGAAGCACTCAAATTAAAGCTCTCGCCGCTGCCAAAAAATAAACGCCTAGGGGCAGTGAACTTTCCCAGTTTTCATCAGGCGATGGCGCTGACCCAGCATATTGTGAAGTTGGGCCCAGTGGCCGTGGAGCTCGTAGATCGGACCATGATTGAGCTATCGCGTGCCAATCCGGTGTTTGCGCCAGTCATTGAAACCGCATTAACCCGCGTGCAAGGAAAAGAAACAGATGCGCTCCTACTCGTAGAGTTTGCACATGAAGACCCTACGCGTGCCGACCGTGGCTTAGCGGACTTGCAGACGCTGATGGCCGATCTCGGCCTGCCGGGCGCGGTGGTCTGCCTTACCGACCCCCGCGCACAGTCCGCACTCTGGGAGGTCCGCAAAGCAGGACTCAACATCATGATGTCACTAAAGGGCGATGGAAAGCCTGTCTCGTTTATCGAAGACTGCGCCGTGCCACTTGAGCATCTGGCCGATTACACCGCAGCTTTAACGGAGGTCTTTTCCCGCTATGGCACGCAGGGCACCTGGTATGCACATGCCTCAGTGGGCACGTTGCACGTGCGGCCGATTCTGGATATGCGCCGCGATGGCGCCAAGAAGATGCGGGCCATCGCCGAGGAGGCTTCAGCCTTAGTGCGGCGATACAAGGGCGCATTTTCCGGAGAGCATGGCGATGGTCTGGTGCGCAGCGAATGGGTCCAGTGGCAATTTGGCGATCGCATCACGCGTGCTTTTGAGCAAGTAAAAGAAGCGTTTGATCCTGAGCAACGCTTTAATCCTGGCAAGATCGTGCATTGCACACGGATGGATGACATCCGCTTGTTTCGATTCTCCGGCGATTACCAGGTGCAGCCTGTTGCGACCGGCCTGGATTGGACCGCCTGGGATGTACAAAACGATCCCGCGCGCCGCGGTGATCCCGGTAGTTTTGGCATTGCCATCTCGGAAGCGGGAAGCGGCGGAGATCCCGCCCGCGGCTTTGCCAAGGCCGTTGAGATGTGTAATAACAATGGCCACTGCAGAAAGTTTGACGCCGGCACCATGTGCCCAAGTTTTCGGGTCACCCGCGATGAGCAGCACTCTGTTCGCGGCCGTGCGAATACACTGCGGCTTGCCCTGAGCGGCCAGCTCGGTGCCGATGCCTGGTCTTCTGCGGCGGTAAGGGATGCCCTGGAACTCTGTGTTGGATGCAAGGGCTGCAAACGTGAGTGCCCCACCGGCGTGGACATGGCCCGCATGAAGATCGAGGCCGCCTATCAATATGGCAAGCGGTCGGGATTTTCGAGAAAAGATCGGCTGATTGCGGGCCTGCCAGCGCTGGCGCGGCGGGTGGCCAAGATGCCATTAGCAGCCGGGCTTTTGAATCTTCGCAACCACAGCGGCATGCTGCGTGTGTTAGGTGAAAAATGGTTCGGTATTGCTGCGGAGCGGACGCTGCCGAAATGGCGGTCGGATACTTTTGCGAAAAATCTCACCGGTGCATTACAGGCCGATCTCACTGATTGTGATGTGGTGCTCTGGGCGGATACGTTTAACAATGCCTATGAGCCCGAGCATCTGCATGCGGCGCTTGCAGTGATGCATCAACTGGGCTTTCGCGTAGCGATCTCGGGGGCGGCGTCTGTAACACCCTTATGCTGCGGCCGGACCCATCTCTCGGTGGGTATGATCGAAGAGGCCCGTGGATTGGCGCAGCAGACATTGGCGGCACTCGCGCCCGCACTTGCGCGTGGTGTCCCGGTAGTGGGCCTCGAGCCCTCGTGCATCCTAGGCATGCGCGATGAATGGCAGGCCTTGGGCCTGGGTCCGCCGGCAAACGCGCTTGCTTCACAGGCGATGCTCTTTGAGGAATGGTGGGTGCAGCATGGCCGGCAGCGATGGGATGCATCTGCCGCCAAGCCGCTGCCAGCGATCTGGGTTCATGGGCACTGCCATCAGAAAGCGATGGGAGCGATGTCTGCCACGATCACCGCCCTTGAGTCCCTGGGGAGTAAGCCGCAGTTGATTGAAAGCAGCTGCTGCGGCATGGCGGGCAGTTTTGGCTATGAGGCTCGGCATTTGCAGATCTCTTTGGCGATGGCTGAGGCCAGCCTTTTGCCGGCGGTCCGCAACATGCCTGAGGATGCCTGGGTTGTCGCTGACGGCTTTTCGTGTCGGCATCAGATTCGTGATGGCGCCCGCCGCAGCGCAAAACATGTTGCCGAAGTGATTGCGCATGCAATTACGTAGTGTTTTAGCGGCTGCATGGGATAATTTCACTTTATAAAAATCAGTACGGGGGAGACTATGGATCCGCAACTCAGGCAGCAGGCGCTCGAATATCACGAGAGCGGTAGTCCAGGGAAAATCTCAGTCACCCCCACCAAGCAGCTGGTCAATCAGCGCGATCTCGCATTGGCTTATTCGCCCGGCGTTGCGGCGGCCTGCGAAGAAATTGTCAAAGATCCCGCCAATGCATTTCGCTACACATCGCGCGGTAATTTAGTCGCTGTGATCACCAATGGCACTGCGGTGCTGGGCCTGGGAAATATTGGCCCGTTGGCGGCCAAACCGGTCATGGAAGGAAAAGGCGTTCTATTTAAAAAGTTTGCCGGCATCGATGTCTTTGATCTTGAGGTCAATGAGACCAACCTCGATCGTCTGGTCGATATTGTTGCCGCTCTTGAGCCGACCTTCGGTGGTGTGAATCTTGAGGACATCAAGGCGCCGGATTGTTTTTATGTCGAGCGCAAGCTGCGCGAGCGGATGAAGATTCCCGTCTTTCACGACGATCAGCATGGAACTGCCATCGTGGTGGGCGCAGCACTGGTCAATGGCCTGACGGTTGTGGGCAAGGACATCAAAAAGGTCAAGCTGGTCGTGTCGGGTGCCGGCGCGGCAGCGCTGGCCTGTTTGGATCTGCTGCTGGATCTGGGCCTACCCAAGGAAAACATTTGGGTCACTGATCTTGCGGGGGTGGTCTATGAGGGCCGCAAAGAGCTCATGGATCCGGAGAAAGATCGTTTCGTGCAGAAAACCGATGCACGTACGCTTGCCGATGTCATTGGGGGTGCTGATGTATTTCTTGGTCTTTCAGCAGCTGGTGTGCTGAAAAAAGATATGGTCGCGAAAATGGCCGCCAAGCCGCTGATCTTCGCGCTGGCCAATCCCGATCCCGAGATTCTTCCTGAAGATGTAAAAGCCGTTCGCGATGATGCGATTGTTGCGACTGGGCGCACCGACTATCCGAATCAGGTGAATAACGTGCTGTGCTTTCCATTTATTTTTCGCGGTGCTTTGGATTCGGGCGCAACCACGATTACCCGTGCGATGGAGCTCGCTGCGGTCCATGCGGTTGCGGAACTCGCGCGTGCTGAACAAAGTGAGGTCGTATCGGCCGCCTATGGCAGCGGGTCGCTGTCCTTTGGCCCCGAATACCTTATCCCAAAGCCCTTTGATCCCCGGCTGATTGTGAAGATTGCACCCGCAGTGGCCAAGGCGGCGGCTGAAAGCGGTGTGGCCACACGGCCCATCGCGGATCTTGATGCTTATGTCGATCGACTACAGGAATTTGTTTACCACTCCGGCAACTTCATGAAGCCGATTTTCGCGGCTGCGAAACGGGCCACAAAAAATCGCATTGTTTATGCTGAGGGTGAGGAAGAGCGTGTGCTGCGCGCTGTTCAAGTGGTAGTGGATGAGGGTCTCGCTCGGCCGATTCTTGTGGGCCGGCCCTCCGTCATGGAAAGCCGAATCGAGCGCTTTGGGCTGCGGATTCGCGCTGATGTGGATTTTGATTTGGTCAACCCCGAATCTGATCGACGCTATCGACAGTATTGGGAGACGTATCACCGTATGACCGAGCGTAAAGGTGTCACTGAGCAGTACGCCAAGCTAGAGATGCGCCGCCGTCATACCCTGATCGGGGCGATGATGATGCATCTCGGTGAAGCTGACGGCATGATCTGTGGCACATTTGGCAGCCACTCCCTGCATCTGCACTACGTCGATCAGGTCTTAGGCCGCAGGCCCGATGTGAGCTGCTACGCAGCGATGAATCTGTTAATCCTGCCCAAGCGTTCGGTAGCGATTGTGGATACCCATGTCAATGCTGACCCGAGCGCCGAGGAACTCGCCGAAATCACGTTGATGGCCGCAGAGGAGATGCGGCGAATAGGAATAACACCGCGGATAGCCCTGTTGTCACATTCAAATTTCGGCAGTAGTACGGTTGCCTCTGCTGCGAAAATGCAGCAGGTGCTGGCGTTGGTTCGCACCCGCGCGCCGGGGATCAATATTGATGGCGAGATGCACGGCGATATCGCCCTGGATTCGGAATTGCGTCGGCACATCATGCCGCGATCAACGCTGGTGGGGGATGCGAATCTCTTGGTTTGCCCGAGTATTGACGCTGCCAACATTTCCTACAACCTGCTGAAGATTGCTGCCGGAAACGGCATTGCAATTGGTCCTGTCTTGCTGGGCTGCAACGCGGCTGCTGCGATTCTGACGTCCTCGGCCACCGTCCGTAGGATTGTGAATATGACAGCGCTGACGGTGCTGGATGCCAATGCCCGCGCGTGACTGAATCCCCTCGCTCACTCTCCGATCTGTTTTGGACCTTCACCCGCATGGCCCTTCAGGGCTTTGGCGGAGTGTTACCTATCGCTGAGCGCATCCTAGTGCATCGCCGGCGGTGGATGACACCGAAGGATTTTGTCGAAACCTTGGCAATCGCCCAGGCCTTGCCCGGCCCAAATATCGTAAACCTGTCATTGATGGTCGGCGATCGATTTTTTGGGGTACGAGGAGCCGCTATGGCGCTGACGGGCATGATGCTGTTTCCCATCGTTTTGGTGCTCGGCCTCACGGTCTTGTATCAGGTTACGGCGGATCTCGAGATCACGCGTCGAATGCTTCTCGGAATGAGTGCAGTTTCGGTGGGCCTGATTGCCGGTATGGGCCTGCGGCTGGCGCGGACCCAGGGACATTTCCGAGCTGGCTGGGTGATTGGGGCAGTGGTCTTTCTGTTGGTGGCGATTCTGCACAAGCCGTTGGGCATGGTGCTGCTTGCCTTCGGTCTTCCTGCGGTGGTCTTTCGTTGGTGGCAGCTTAAAAATTTAGCGTAATGATCAACGGATGATCTACAGCCCACTTTTTGATTTGCTGATTCATTTCCTCATGCTTTCGTTGCTTGCGACAGGAGGGGCCATTACGCTGGCCCCTGAAATGCATCGTTATATGGTGACTGAGATGGGACTACTTTCCGATGCCCAATTCACCGCCTCGATTGCGATTGCACAGGCGGCACCGGGCCCGAATATTTTGTTTGTTACCGTGCTGGGATGGCAGGCAATGGGACCGATGGGGGCGTTGGCCACGACGGCCGGAGTACTCATCCCGTCGGCAGGGCTTGCAGTGATGGTCAATCGGGTTAGCCATCAACATTCCGATGCGGTCTGGATGCGGGCACTGCGGCAGGGCCTCGCGCCGGTGGTGATTGCGTTGATGTTAGCCACGACATGGATTCTGTCGGAGCAGTGGTGGGGTGAGCCCCGGGTTCTGCTGCTCGCGGTGGTCAGCGCAGCGCTCGTGGCGATGACCCGTCTGCCGCCGCTTGCCATGATTCTGGCCGGCGCGCTAATTGGCGGGTTCGGTCTGTTGGACTCGGTCTAGAACTCACCGCACTTCATTGCAAGCGTTGTCAGCGCGACAGCGGCAGCAGTCTCGGTGCGCAAAATCCTCGGTCCGAGTTGAAGGCCCCGAATTCCCGCGGCTTTTGCCATCTGCTCTTCTTCATCGGTCCAGCCTGCCTCGGGCCCAATCCAGATGGCGATCGGACCTTGCATGGGCGCTGCGGAGAGTCGCTCATCGGCAACGGGATCTAAGAGCCATCCGGTCTTTGGAGACTGCCCTTGCTTCCAGTCGAGCAGCGCTTCACGAAAGGACATAACAGATGAAATAGTGGGAACAATTGTGCGGCCCGACTGCGCCGCTGCAGCCTGGGCGATTGCACGCCAATGCTCAATACGTTTCAAAGCGCGGGTCGGTTCAAGTTTTAGCACGCTACGCGCGGCTGCTACGGGAATAATCCGCGCGGCGCCGAGCTCGGTGGATTTCTGCACCACCCAGTCCATCTTGTCGCCGGTGCAGAGGGCCTGCATCACAGTGATATGCAGCGGTGATTCTCGGCTGATGGTCCGGATGGACTGGATTTCGACGACAGCCTTTGTCTTATCGGCCGTGCGCAGAACGCCCTGTCCCTCCTGGCCCTGGCCGTCAAAAATCACAATCCGGTCACCGACGCGGGCGCGTAGCACCACAGCGAGGTGGTGGCTATTTTCTGCGTCAAGCGCAAGCAGGCCGCAGGCGAGGTCTGCACAGAGAAGGCGGGGGTGCACGGGTCGGAGGGCAAGGGAGGCGGGCCGGGTAAACTTACACCTGAAAGGCCTCTTCATGCAATTTCCCGCCCGCGATCTTCCCCCGCAGTCCACTCGAATGGCCAATGCAATTCGGGCCTTGTCCATGGATGCTGTGCAGAAGGCCAATTCTGGCCATCCCGGCATGCCCATGGGCATGGCGGAAATGGCGCTGGCTTTATGGTCCTGCCATCTCAAACACAACCCCAGCAATCCGCAGTGGGCGGATCGGGATCGATTCGTGGTCTCCAATGGCCATGGGTCGATGCTGCTCTACAGCCTGTTGCATCTCTCGGGCTATGACTTATCAATTGATGAGTTAAAACGCTTTCGACAGCTGCATTCAAAGACCCCTGGCCATCCGGAGTTTGGAATGACGCCGGGTGTTGAGACCACCACGGGCCCGCTTGGCCAAGGCATCAGCAATGCGGTTGGAATGGCACTGGCTGAGCGACTGCTTGCTGCCCAATTCAATCAGCCCGGCTTTGATCTGGTGGATCATTTCACGTACGCATTTCTCGGCGATGGCTGCCTGATGGAGGGCATCTCTCATGAGTCCTGCTCACTAGCGGGTGTTTGGGGCCTGTCCAAACTCATTGCGCTATACGACGATAACGGTATCTCGATTGATGGCCAGGTGGATGCCTGGTTTCGTGACGACACACGACAGCGTTTTCTGGCCTACGGCTGGCATGTATTGGGCCCGATCGACGGCCATGATGTGAAGGCCGTTAGTGATGCAATCACTCAGGCCCGTCAGTGGGCCGTCAAGGGCAAAGACGGCCGACTGGCCCCCACACTCATCATCTGCAAGACCCAGATCGGTAAAGGCTCGCCGAATCGTGCCAATACAGCCAAGGCCCATGGTGAGGCGCTCGGTGACGAAGAAATTGCGCTTACCCGTCAGTCGATGGACTGGTCTTATCCGGCCTTTGAGATCCCAGATGATGTGAAAGCGAATTGGAGTGCGAGGGCGCTTGGTGCGGAGCGTGAATCAAAGTGGAACGATCTGTTCTCGCGCTATGCGGCCACCTATCCTGAGCGGGCAAACGAGTTTCAGCGCCGGATGCGGGGCGATCTGCCGGAGGACTTCGCTACTAAAACCCAGGCCCTGGTTGTTCGATTGGCAGCCGAGAAGCTTACAGTAGCAAGCCGCAAGGCTTCTCAAATCGTGCTGGATGATCTTGGCCCGCGTGTGCCTGGCATGCTGGGCGGCTCCGCTGACCTCACGGGATCTAATCTCACCAACTGGAAGGGCGTTACCGCCCTGCGTGTCGATGCAAAAGGCGCGATGACGGCTGGTGAGCATATTAACTTCGGCGTTCGTGAATTTGGCATGGCGGCCGTGATGAATGGCATTGCCCTTCACGGTGGGTTCATTCCCTACGGCGGAACATTTTTGACTTTCTCGGATTACAGCCGCAATGCGATTCGTATGGCCGCATTGATGAAAATTCGCGTAATCCATGTCTTCACACATGATTCCATTGGCCTGGGAGAAGATGGCCCGACCCATCAGCCCGTCGAGCATCCATCGGCCCTGCGGCTAATTCCCAATCTACATGTCTGGCGGCCTGCGGATGCGGTCGAGACAGCGATTGCCTGGAGGGCTGCAGTGCAAAGGCAGGATGGGCCAACTGCACTTTTATTGTCGCGTCAGAATCTTGCGCCGCAGGTGTCGGACCCTGAGCTAGCGCAGCGAATTGAAAAGGGCGGCTATGTCTTGTCTTCAGATCGCGGGCCGGAGATTGTTTTGATCGCTACCGGATCAGAGCTTGCGTTGGCCATCTCAGCGGCAGGCCAGCTGCGTGAGCGCGGCATTGGCGTGCGGGTGGTATCGATGCCGTCTACAACGGTGTTTGATCAGCAATCGGTTGCCTATAAGCAGTCGGTGCTGCCGCCGCAGATTCCTCGGGTAGTCGTCGAGGCTGGCGTAACTGATTTCTGGTGGAAGTACCAGCCGGCCGCGGTACTTGGACTTGACCGGTACGGCGAGTCAGCGCCTGCGGGAGAGTTATTCAAATTTTTTCGAATTACGGCTGATGAGCTGGTTGCAACCGCCAATGCAGTGCTGGGTCGGCCATCGCGATGATCGCATTAAGTTTTTTGAATGAACAAAGGAGCGTAAGGCAATGACGATTAGAGTCGCAATCAATGGTTATGGGCGTATCGGCCGCAATGTGCTGCGGGCCCACTACGAAGGGGGCAAGCGGCACGATCTTCAGATTGTGGCCATCAATGACCTGGGCGACCCGAATACCAATGCACATCTGACCCGCCACGACACCGCCCACGGAAAGTTTCCGGGCACGGTGGCGGTGGAGGGCGACAATATGGTGGTCAATGGCGATCGGATTCGCGTGTTCGCGAATCGCAACCCTGCTGAACTGCCGTGGGGTGAGCTTGGTGTCGATGTGGTGATGGAGTGCACTGGATTTTTTACCAGCAAAGAGAAAGCCGCGGCCCACTTAAAAGGTGGTGCAAAGAAAGTCATCATCTCAGCCCCCGGTGGAAAGGATGTAGATGCGACTGTCGTGTTCGGCGTGAACCAGAGCGTGCTGAAGGCCGGCCATACGGTTATCTCAAATGCCTCCTGCACCACCAACTGCCTGGCGCCGGTGGCTAAGGTCTTGCATGAAAAGGTCGGCATCGAGAGCGGATTGATGACCACAATCCATGCCTACACCAATGACCAGGTGCTGACAGACGTCTACCACGAGGATCTTCGTCGGGCGCGTTCTGCAACGATGTCAATGATTCCCACAAAAACTGGTGCCGCCGCGGCAGTGGGCCTGGTCTTGCCGGAGCTAAACGGCAAGCTGGATGGCTTCGCAATGCGTGTCCCGACCATAAATGTGTCGGTGGTAGACCTGAGTTTTGTTGCAAAAAAAGCCACCAGCGTGGATGAAATCAATGCCATGATGAAACAGGCTGCGGAAGGCGAACTAAAAGGAGTCTTGGGCGTGAATACTGATCCATTGGTATCGGTCGACTTTAACCATGACCCGCGTTCGAGTATTTTTGATGCGACTCAGACCCGGGTCTCGCCCGATGGCCGTCTCGTCAAGATTCTTTCCTGGTATGACAACGAATGGGGCTTTTCGAATCGGATGCTAGATACAACAATGGCCCTGATGGCGGCACGCTAGATGGCACAACTTCCCCGCGCCACTAAGATCGTGGCAACACTTGGCCCGGCGAGTTCTTCGCCGGAGATGATTGAAAAGCTGATTCAGGCGGGAGTAAACGTAGTCCGCTTAAATTTTTCACATGGCACTGCCGATGATCACCGAAGCCGAGCAGCGCTTGTGCGTGCTGCTGCGGAGCGTTTGGGCGTGGACGTTGGTGTTTTGGTGGATCTTCAGGGGCCCAAAATTCGCGTGGGGAAGTTCGCTGGGGGCAAGGTCACACTCGCCTCGGGCGCATCGTTTACTTTTGATCTGGATTGCGAACTTGGGGATGTGCAGCATGTAGGCCTCGATTACAAAGAACTTGTAAATGACGTTGCTGCTGGCGACACCCTGCTTTTAAATGATGGCCAGATGTCGATGCAGGTGGAAAAAGTCACCCCCAAAACCATTACTTGCACCGTCATTGAGGGCGGCGTGCTCTCGGATCGCAAGGGCATCAATCGGCTGGGTGGGGGGCTTTCTGCGCCCGCACTCACCGAAAAAGACATGGCCGATATCCGAGTGGCAGCCGAACTCGAGGCTGATTTTCTGGCGGTCTCGTTTCCAAAAGATGCCGCAGATCTCACACTGGCGCGTCGGCTAATGCAGGCCGCTGGCGGCCGCGCTGCCATTGTGGCCAAGATCGAAAGGGTTGAGGCGATTGATAACCTTCAGGCGATTATTGATGCAGCCGATGCCATCATGGTGGCACGTGGGGATTTGGCAGTCGAAGTAGGTGACGCTGCAGTACCGGCGCTTCAAAAGCGCATGATTCGTATGGCGCGGGAATCGAATTGCGTCACGATTACAGCCACCCAGATGATGGAGTCGATGATTCATTCACCAGTTCCAACGCGGGCCGAAGTCTCGGATGTGGCCAATGCAGTGCTGGATGGCTCTGATGCGGTGATGCTCTCGGCTGAGACTGCGAGCGGCAGCTTTCCGGTGCAGACCGTGCAGGCCATGGCCCGCGTTTGCCTGGAGGCGGAGAAGTCAGAGCCAATTACGCTAGAGTCAGAGTTTCTGGATCGCACCTTTGATCGCGTAGATCAGTCAATTGCGATGGCCTCGCTTTTTACTGCACGGCACCTGAAGGTAAAGGCAATTGCCTCATTGACCGAATCAGGATCGACAGCGTTATGGATGTCGCGACTTAATTCGGGTGTACCAGTTTATGCACTTACACCGGTTCAGGCGAGTCGCCGCCGCATGGCGCTGTATCGTGATGTCACACCAGTGTTCTTTGATTACAACTCGCGTGAGCGAGAAGAAATTCTGCGTGAGGCTGAGCAGCGTCTTGTTGATGAGGGCGTGGTCACAACCGATGACCTTTTGATCATCACAATTGGCGAGCCGATCGGCCAATCCGGCGGCACCAACACCATGAAGATTGTGCGGGTGGTCGCGAAGCCGCGGGCGGGCAGTAAGGCCGCCAGCAAGTGAAGGCTGACCTCACAGCCGTTTGAATCATGAGAAGACGTCTGGGTAAGGAAGGAGAGACGATATGCCCTTAGTATCAATGAGACAGCTGCTAGACCATGCCGCTGAGAACAATTACGGAATTCCTGCATTTAATGTCAATAACCTGGAGCAGGTGCAGGCCATTATGGAGGCTGCTGCTGAGGTCAACGCACCCGTCATCATGCAGGGCTCGGCAGGCGCGCGAAAATATGCAGGCGAATCCTTTTTAAAGCATCTTATCGAGGCAGCGATTGAGGCCTATCCGCATATTCCAATTGTGATGCATCAGGATCATGGTCAGAGCCCCGATGTCTGTAAAGGCGCGATTGGGCTTGGGTTTTCGAGTGTCATGATGGATGGATCGCTGGAGTCAGATGGCAAAACAATCGCGAGCTATGACTACAATGTGTCGGTGACTAAGGCCGTCGTTGAGATGGCTCATGCTACCGGTGTCACAGTCGAGGGCGAGCTGGGTTGCCTGGGCTCTTTAGAGACTATGCGTGGTGATAAAGAAGATGGCCATGGCACGGAGGCCACGATGACGCGTGATCAGCTGCTGACCGACCCGGAGCAGGCGGCGGATTTTGTAAAACGCACCCAGCTCGATGCACTCGCGATTGCGATTGGTACAAGCCATGGCGCCTATAAATTCACACGCAAACCCACTGGCGATATTCTCGCCATTGATCGTATCAAAGAGATCAATAAGCGGATTCCAAATACCCATCTGGTGATGCACGGATCATCGTCAGTGCCGCAGGAAATTCTTGCGGAGATTCGCCGTTATGGTGGCAACATCAAAGAGACTTATGGCGTTCCAGTAGAAGAAATTCAAGAGGCCATTAAGTACGGTGTTCGCAAAATCAATATTGATACTGATATTCGGCTTACCATGACTGCTGCAATTCGCAAGACGATGGCCGAAGACCCCTCAAAATTCGATCCCCGTGACTTCCTAAAGCCTGCCCGTGCAGCCGCCAAGAGCATCTGTATGGAGCGGTATCAGCAATTTGGCGCGGCAGGCCAGGCCAGCAAGATTAAGCCTGTGCCGCTTTCTGAGATTGCACAGCGCTACCAGTCGGGCGCCCTGGCCCAGACCGTGCTGTAGATTGGACCTCGCGAATTCTGTGATTTCAGCAAAACTCCAGAGTCAAATTCGGTCTCTGCCCCTAGTCTCTCGCGGCAAGGTCCGCGATATCTATGCGGTGGGCAAAGACAAGCTGCTGATGGTGGCAACAGATCGGATCTCCGCATTCGATGTCATCATGGGCCGGCCAATTCCGGATAAGGGCGTTGTGCTGACACGGCTGTCGGACTTCTGGTTTGCGCGCCTCGCTAAGATTATTCCCAACCATCTCACGGGCATTGATCCCGAGTCGGTGGTGACGCAGGCCGAGGTAGAGCAGGTCCGCGGCCGGGCCGTGGTAGTGAAGCGATTAAAGCCCGTTCCTGTTGAGGCAGTAGTGCGGGGCTATTTGATCGGCTCGGGATGGAAAGACTATCAACAGACCGGCGCGGTCTGCGGCATCAAGCTGCCAAAAAAACTAAAGCTGGCGGCACGCCTGCCCGCTCCTATCTTTACGCCTGCGCACAAGGCCGAGGCGGGCGCACATGATGAAAACATCAGCTTCGAGCAGATGGTCCGGCAAATTGGAAAGCCACTGGCGACCAAGATTCGTGATGTCAGTCTGAAGCTTTATCAGGTAGCAAGTGATTACGCTCTGGAGCGCGGCATCATCATTGCCGATACAAAATTTGAGTTCGGCGTAGATAAAAAAGGCGTGCTGCATCTGATGGACGAGGTTCTCACAGCGGATTCATCACGATTCTGGCCGGCCGATGGCTATGCAGAGGGTATTAGCCCCCCCAGCTTTGATAAGCAGTTTGTTCGTGATTACCTAGAGACCCTGGATTGGGATAAGGCGCCACCTGCCCCGGCGCTGCCCGACGCTGTGGTGGAGCGGACTGCAGAAAAATATCGCGAGGCTTTATTTAGAATTGCGGGCGTGCGGCTGCCGGTGGTGGGAGTGGTTATGGGCTCTCAATCTGACTGGGAGGTCATGCGGCATGCAGTCGCGATTCTTGATCAATTCGGAATCCCGCACGAGGCCCGAGTGGTGTCAGCCCATCGCATGCCGGATGCGCTTTATGCTTATGCGGAATCTGCTCAGGCCCGCGGGCTGCGGGGCATCATTGCCGGCGCTGGAGGCGCAGCCCACCTACCCGGAATGCTTGCAGCGAAAACCACGGTGCCTGTATTCGGAGTTCCAGTGCCATCGAAATATCTACGTGGAGAGGACTCCCTTTACTCAATTGTGCAGATGCCCAAAGGCATTCCCGTGGCGACATTTGCGATTGGCGAGGCCGGTGCGGCCAATGCAGCTTTGCATTTGATTGCTACGCTCGCAGCTCAGGATGAACACCTGCGCAGCCGACTTGCTGCCTACCGTCGGAATCAGACTCAGGCGGCCCACTCCATGAATGCCTCGCTTGGCCGCACATGATCGGACTGTTGGGCGGGGGTCAGCTCGGACGGATGATGATCCAGGCGGCCCATCGCCTGGGTGAGCAAGTCACCGTACTTGACCCTGATGGCCAAGGCCCTGCAGCACAGATCGCAGATGCGGTCATTACCCGGAACTTTGATGACACGAAAGGCCTCGATCAGCTCGCCCGCACTTGTGCTTCGTTTACCACTGAATTTGAAAATATTCCTGCCGAGTCATTACGATATCTTGCGCGCTTCGGAGCGACCCGGCCTGACGGTCGATGCGTAGCGGTTGCCCAGGACCGTATTGACGAGAAGCGATTCATCGCTGCCTGCGGGGTCGATGTGGTGCCGCATGCAGTGATCACGCGGCTTGAAGATTTTGATGATCTGCCCGCGTCGCTGTTTCCTGGAATACTTAAGTCAGCCCGCCTGGGCTATGACGGCAAGGGCCAGCAGAAAGTCCACAGCGTGGCGGATGCAAGATCCGCCTGGTCAGCGATGGGGTCGGTCGCCTGTATTCTTGAAAAGCGTGTTGCGCTTGAGCGTGAGATCTCCGTGATCGTAGCGCGGGAGATGCAAGGGGAAATGGCGGTATTTCCGGTCGGTGAAAATATTCATCGTAATGGCATCTTGGCCGTGACCCGGGTGCCCGCTGCGATTAGCGATGACTTAGCAGAGCATGCCCGTCAGGCGGCTTGCCGAATCGCGCAGGCGATGGAGTATGTCGGCGTCTTATGTGTTGAGTTCTTTGTGCTCTCGGGTGGGCGCTTAATGGCCAACGAGATGGCGCCGCGGCCACATAACAGCGGCCACCACAGCATTGAGTCTTGTGCCACAAGTCAGTTTGAGCAACAGGTCAGAATTTGTGTCCAGAAGCCCCTGGGCAGCACGACACTGAATTCACCGGCAGTGATGCTCAATGTCCTGGGGGATGCCTGGTTTAAGTTTGCCGATCAGCCGCGCGAGCCCGACTGGCAGGCGGTGCGGGCACAACGCGATGTGGCGTTGCATCTGTACGGAAAAACTGATCCGAGGCCTGGCCGCAAAATGGCCCATGTCACTTGCTTGGGATCGACACTGCCGCAGGCCCTGGCAAGGGCTCGAAATGTGGCGGATATTCTTGGTCTGGATGTTGGAGATGGCCTTGCCTGAAACAGGCCTCGCAATGCGTGCAGTCCTTTTGACTGACACCACCGAGTCGATTGCAGAGGCTGCCCATGTGTTGAGTCAGGGCCACTTGGTTGCTCTGCCGACGGAGACTGTCTACGGACTGGGTGGGGATGGGCTTAATCCGCAGGCCGTGATGAAGATTTTCAAAGCCAAAGGCCGGCCCTCGGATCACCCCGTCATTTTGCATGTGGTTGACCTCGATCATGCGAAATCCTTGAGTAAATCCTGGCCAGAGTCTGCCGATCGCCTGGCCAATGCATTTTGGCCTGGGCCGCTCACGATGATTCTGAGGCGCTCAGACCGCGTTTTAGATCTGGTCACCGGTGGTCAGGATACGGTGGGCATTCGCATGCCATCACATCCCTTAGCCCGTGCGTTGCTGACTGAATTTTCGGCCTGTGGAAGTGGCGTCATCGCTGCGCCGTCGGCCAATCGATTTGGCGCTGTGAGCCCTACGCAGGCCGCCCATGTGCTTGCAGGTATCGGGCCGTGGCTGACCGAAGACGATCGAATCCTAGATGGCGGACCCTGTTCGGTTGGCGTGGAGTCGACGATTGTGGATCTGAGCGGCCCATCACCACGGCTACTTCGGCCAGGGGGGCTCTCCGCAGAGAAAATCGCCGCTGTGCTGGGTTTATCTGCGGCCACCTTGCGAGTGACATCCGACGTCGATACGACGGTGCCCCGTGTTTCTGGCAGCCTGCAGTCCCACTATGCGCCCCGCGCAATTGCACAACTCGTAACTTCAGGAGAACTGAGCGAGGCAGCTAAAAAGATTCTTGAGAAAGGGTCCGGCCAACGTGTCATCTGCCTGTGGCGATCGGCTGTCTCAACGCCGATTGTAGGAGTCGAGATTTGGCCCATGCCCGAGGATCCCGAGGGCTATGCCCGGGTGCTGTATTCCTGCCTTCATGATGCCGACGCAGCAAGTGCCGATGTTTTGTTGATTGAGTCACCGCCATCAGATGCCGGCTGGGAGGCGGTGGCAGATCGTTTGATGCGGGCCTGCGCCGCCCGATAGTTGGGCATTACGCGCTAGTACACCGCTTTTGCACAAAGTTTGGGAAGTTTTGCAAATAGTCGTTGGGCAGCCTGATGCCGTGCATCTTGTTCTGGACTGACCGTGTCGCGTTGCACAGCGGACCAAATCGACTGCGGAAAGCAGGGATCATCATGCCAGCGGGGGATGATATGCCAATGCATGTGAGGCACCTGATTGCCAAGACTGGCAATATTAATTTTGGTGGGCTTCAGTTCCTGGCGCATGGATTCATCAATGACCTGCAGCAGGCTAAAGAGCTGTTCACGCTCTGGCTTGGCAAGCCAGGATAGTTCGGTGACATGTCGATTCACAATCAAGCGCAGAAACCCGGGGGTAGCAGCCTCGCTGGCATCGATCAGCCGCCAGAAGGCCCCACGCCAAATCACCATCTCTTTTTTGGGTACGCAAAAACTACAGTCAGATCGTGGCGCCGAAGAAGGTTCATCTTTATCGGACTTCATCAGGATCGAAAGAATAGACATCTCAGATTTTCCTTATCGGTCAGAGCAGTGACCACCACTTGCTGTTTCACCGCTGCCCAGCGCCAGGGCGGGCGGTTCGACCCGATAGCCATAGGGCGAATGCAGAAGATCAAGTGCGATGCACCCGACCGCGAGCAGCCAAAAAATAATGACGCCGCGGCTCATGCGATACCTGCCCTTGCCCGTGCGCGAACGCCGACCATTGAGCCAAGGAATGCACAGGCAAACCAGACCCAGCCATGCAGGCTGGCAGAGGCGATGCCACCAAGATAGCCACCAACATTGCAGCCAAATGCAAGTCGGGAGCTGTAACCCATGACGAGACCCGCCGCAATGCTGATCACCAATGCCGACGCAGCTGGCCAGCGCGGTTTTTGAAAGGATTTTAAATTCCACCGATCGGCAATCAGTGCGCCGTAAAGCAGACCGATGTTAGTAACTGAGGTGACATCCCAGAGAATAGGCTCAAGAAGCCGCTCGGCATGTGGCGCTGTGCCCCAGAATGAATCCTGACTTAAGTCGACACCGACAGCACTCGCGATCTTTGCGCCCCAGAGCCCGAGGCCATAAACGATCCCCCAGGGTTGACCGGCAACAATGAGATGCGCGGCATAAGCTAAAGCGATTGCAACCCCGCCCCAGAGCCAGCGTTTGGGAATGGGCGGTAGGGACTCGCCGCGTGCCCACCGCTGTCGGGCGGTAACGGCGATGCTGATCAGGGCAATCAGCGTACACATGCCAATGGTGACGAACAGCGCCGGGCCAAGACCGATTCGCCCGATCAAATCAACGGGCTCATCGGGCTGCGAGTGGCCGACGATCCTCAGCGGCCCACCCAGCTCTGTCCATGCCCGGAGGTGCGAGGCCCCGAAGAAACTACCGACAACAAAAGCGGGCAGTACCGCCCAAGAAGTGGGTGAGGAGGCTCCGGCTTTATAGAGTGTGCCCGAGCCGCAGCCGTCGGCGAGCTGCATCGTAAAACCGAATACGAGGGCACCCAGCATGAGGCCCCAGGTAATAGGTGCCAAAGCGCCGACGATTTCCTCGCTTGCGCGATCCAGGAGTGGGAAGGCCAGGAGTGCACACAATGCAAGCAGCACCATTTGACCAGTCATGCCCCAAGGATCACGATCCTGAATCAGGGTCCGCCAGCCGGTTGCGAACCCGAAGCGGGCGCCACTGAGAGCGGCACCAAATCCCAGGCCGAGCAGCAGCAGTAAGCCCGTACGAATGCCGGCAAGCCAGGTGATGGCTATCCATGCAAAGAGCGCCGGAAGAATGAGCAGCAGTCGTTGCATCAGATAGAGAATGGCGCTAGCGCTTCAGATTATCGACAGAGTCTTTAAGCTGCTGCTTTAAGACTGCAGCCCGAGAAGGCTCGTTGTCCATAGGGTTTCGGCTCTTTGACCACGATACGGTGGACTCTGGGTAGAGCTTGATATTGCGCTGGCCGAGAAGCTGGGTGAGTACAAACCAGGTGGTCGCACTCCAGTGGCCGGTATTACAAAAGGTGATGACGTCCTGATCGCCGATCAATCCAGCGTTTTTGGCAATTGATTCGAGTTGATCGCGTGGCAAGAGTTTGCTGGTGTTCAGCTGAAACCATTCCTCGTGATCATGGTTTTTTGCGCCGGGCAGCGTGCCAGCTCTGGGCGACGATGGGTGCTTATCTTCTCCAAGAAAGTAGTCCTCCGGCCGGGAATCCGAGAGCAGGAATTTTTTTCCGGAGGTGCGATTACGAATCAGCCCAGCAATCTCGTTCGTTGTCACGATTTGCGTGCGATCCAGTTTCACCGAAATGCTGCTGGCGGATGGTGTGTTCTTGGTTGTTTCAATGGGATAGCCCAGCGCCCCCCAGGCACCCAGGCCACCCTCGAGAATTGAGATGCGCTTTAAGCCTGCGAGATGCAGTGTCCAGAAAAGTCGGGCGGCACCACCGAAATCGCTGGCATCGGACCCCACCGGCGCGATTACGATGTGGGCTCCAGGATCGATGCCCCATTTTCGAAACAGTCGCGTGAGCTCCTGATCGGAGAGCACCAGGCCTGGATTTTTCTCTGGCCCGCGAATTGAGGAGTAAGGGGCGGCGATCGCGCCAGGGATATGGCCCGCATCATAGTTGGGTGTTTTGCCGTCGCCCTGCATGAGCTCACGGATATCGAGAATCCGAAGGTTGGCCTTTTTGTCGATCAAGGCCTTTAGGGCCGCCGGTGTGATGATCGGTGCGACGATCGCCTCAGCAGGCGCGGCCGCGATGGCCGGCTGGGTCTGGGCCTTTAACGGGTGAACGCAGAACCCCGTCGCCACCACCAGACAGCCCATCAGCATCTTAAGCGCACGAGGTGCGCGGCGGGGAATCGGCATCTGGAACTTAACGGGTGCGGCTGGCGACATCATGGCAGACTCACATTTATAACGATAGTGGCATGTGTGCTTAGGCTCAGGATCACGCGGCACACAGGTCCGAGGATACGTGAAATTAGATGCGAGTCCATTCAGAATCTGAAATCTCGCTAAGACAAGGGGTGGTGATGACACGGCAGCAGACAGCAATTTTTGGGGGCGGGTGTTTCTGGTGTCTGGAGGCCGTCTTCCAGGACCTGCGCGGCGTGT
>JACCEB011228885.1_pt1 | contig 23330 bp, 36 predicted proteins | sample 7454761 | NCBI WGS metagenome assembly JACCEB01 (sample SAMN15323454, study PRJNA562643) | freshwater metagenome | isolation source: river surface water | place: USA:Blue River Watershed | collected 2017-08-18 | reverse complement strand
GTTTCGTTTTTGTTGGCTGGTCTGGACTTCTTCTTTTTCCCACTGCTTATCTTGCTCTTGGTGGTTGGCTTACTGGGACAACTTTCGTTACGAGTTGGTATACTCACGGGTTGGCAAGTTCCTATCTTGAGGGTGCAAACTTTCTTACTGCGGCAGTTAGCACTCCAGCAGATTCTATGGGTCATTCTCTTCTTCTTCTCTGGGGTCCTGAGGCTCAAGGGGATATCGTCAGATGGTTCCAACTTGGGGGACTCTGGACTTTTGTGGCACTCCACGGGGCCTTTAGTTTAATTGGATTTATGCTTAGGCAATTTGAGATTGCCAGATTGGTAGGCATCAGACCCTATAATGCAATCGCATTCTCTGGTCCTATTGCTGTATTCGTTTCTGTGTTCCTGATGTACCCTCTGGGTCAATCTAGTTGGTTCTTTGCACCTTCATTTGGTGTTGCTGCTATCTTCAGGTTCCTTCTATTCCTTCAGGGTTTCCACAACTGGACCCTCAACCCCTTCCATATGATGGGAGTTGCTGGTATACTGGGTGGAGCACTGCTCTGTGCCATTCATGGAGCAACTGTAGAAAACACTCTATTTGAAGACAGTGATCAAGCAAACACTTTTAAAGCATTTGAACCGACTCAGGAAGAAGAGACGTATTCTATGGTTACGGCTAACAGATTCTGGTCTCAGATCTTTGGTATTGCTTTTAGCAATAAACGTTGGTTGCATTTCTTTATGCTTTTTGTTCCAGTTATGGGCCTCTGGACTTCCTCTATTGGCATCATCGGTCTTGCTCTTAACCTTCGTGCATACGACTTTGTATCTCAGGAGATTAGAGCGGCAGAAGATCCGGAGTTTGAAACGTTCTATACAAAGAACATCCTCCTTAATGAGGGACTTCGAGCGTGGATGGCTCCTGTAGACCAACCTCATGAGAACTTTGTGTTCCCAGAGGAAGTATTGCCAAGAGGTAATGCACTGTAAACCTACTCAAGATGGGGGTGGTATCACCCCCTTTTTAAGTACTATGATAACATCAGAAACTCCATACAAATTAGCAGAAATAATTAGGGATACTTGGCCTGGACTTTACAGACCTGCTAAAGTAAACTATAATAATCAAAAACCTCCAAAGAATGAAAAAGTATAATGAAGATTATTTTTCAGTTATAGATAAAAGAACTGGAAAGAAACTTTTAGATTGTGGTGAAGAAGCAGATGCTCTTGCAATGGTTGCTTTTGATCCACAAAATAGGACTTACACACGCAACAAGTTTCTGATGGGACCTGTTGTGGATGTTGAAATTCCAAAGGCACTTCCAACAAGTAATATAGTTGAGAGTAAATGGGATGACCCAATCCCAGATGGTGTTGATCCTTGGAATCTGAGACCAAGACAACCAATGCAACCAGTTAAAAAACTTCCAAAAGGTGAAGGAGAACCTGTAATTGTATGAAATTACTTCATGTAATGTTTTCTACCAATAGGGTAGAGTTTCTTAAGAAAACATTTGAAGCAAATAAAAAATTAGATTTTAGTGGACTGAATGTACATCATCTTTTTATAGATGATTATCCACTGGGAAGAGACAATGATTCTTTAGCTGAGTTTGTAGTTGAGAATGAATATAATGAAATTATTTTTCATGAAGAAAACCAAGGTATTACAAAAACTTGGCAAGAACTTTTTGATTTAATTAAGGCAAGAGATTATGATTATATCTTTCACCATGAAGATGATGTTGAAGTCATGTATCCTCTCAAGATTTTAGATCTGATAGAAATTCTTGAGCAGGATAAAACATTATCACAAGTGCAATTAAAAAGAAATAATTGGTATGCACATGAGACAGAAGATATAGGACCAAAAGAAGATGATGTAATTTTTAAAAATTATAGATATGAAAAAGCAACTCCATACTTTTGGATGTTGATGTCAGTGTATCCAGCATGGATTGCAAGAGAACCTATCCTAGAAGAAACAGGAAACAATCCATCAGAATCTGTGATTGCACATTACTTACAAAATAAGTATGGAATTGGAGCAGGGTTGTTAAAAACTGCTGAGGGTGGTATGATGGTGAATCACATTGGTGACTATTTTCATGGTAAAAGAGTTGCTGAAAATGAACCTGGATGGGAAGGATTTAAATCTATAGATCCAAATGTAAAATACTGCTCAAGGACTGGAGGATATTGGAATGAAAGTTAATCTTATTATTGCAGATGATTTTTATGACAATCCAGATGATGTAAGAAACTTTGCATTGTCTCAAGAGTTTGCAGTACGAGGAAATTATCCAGGTCTTAGAACCAAATCATTCTTGAATGACAGTCACAAAGCAGTCATTAATGGTCTGGTATCACATGCTGCTGGTGGTGTAACTGATTGGTTAGTTGATGCTGAAGGTAATAGTTATACTGGAGCATTTCAGATCTGCACAGCACAGGATAGAACATGGATTCATTCTGACTACAACAACATGTGGGCAGGAGTTTGTTATCTGACTCCTGGTGCACCTTTGAGTGCAGGTACAGCACTGTATAGACACAAAGCTAGTGGAGAACGTTCTTCAATTGGTTCTGTGGATCATGGTGCTGATGCATATGATTATACAAAATGGGAAGTTGTAGATAGAATAGGTAATGTCTACAACAGATTAATTCTTTATCCTGGAAATTTATATCATGCCTCCATTGATTACTTTGGCACCAACTACCAAAATGGTAGATTGTTCCAAACATTTTTCTTTAACACAAGATATTGATGGAACCATTTAATCATTGGGTGTTTGAGGATTTTTTCTCAGTAGAACGTGCAAAAAAGTTATCTGGTGAGTTTTTAGATTATGATGATCCTAATTGGTTTGATTATAACAATCCAGTAGAAAACAAAAAGTCACTAAACAACTGGTATTGTTTTCCTCCAGAAACATATAAAGTATTTGCATATCTAAACTCTCCAGAGTTTATCAGTATTTTAAAAGGAGTTACAGGAATAGATAAACTCTATCCTGACATTGGACTTCATGGTGGTGGTTGGCACATCCATAAAACTGGTGGTAAACTGAATGTACATTTGGATTATTCAATTCACCCTAAACTTCATTTACAAAGAAAGTTAAATTTAATTGTTTATCTTTCTAAAGATTGGAATATTGAATGGGGTGGATCACTGCAATTATGGTCACATGATGAACAGTCAAAAAAACCAAAAGAACTTATAAAGACAGTAGATAATATCTTTAATAGAGCAATTCTTTTTGATACCACACAAAACTCCTGGCATGGATTTCCAGATCAATTAACATGTCCAGAAGGTGTGTTTAGGAAAAGCATTGCAGTGTATTACTTGACTGATCCTCCAGAAGGAACAGATCCAAGATCAAGAGCTTTATATGCTCCAAATGAAAACCAAAAAGATGATCCATTAGTATTAGATTTTATCCAGAAACGAGCAGCATGAATAAGACAGCAAAGATAGTAATGATCTCCATGTTTAAGAATGAATCTAATGTCATTCGTAACATGCTTGAATCCTGCTACAAGTATATTGATTACTGGATCATGCAGGACAATGGTTCAACAGATGGAACTGCAGATATTGTCAATGAGTTTTTTATAGAGAAAGGAGTTCCTGGATTTGTCTATAAAGTTGATGAAGGTTGGGTAAGTTTTGGTTGGAATAGGGATCACCTTTTGCAGACATGTTTGAAACATGATCATGGGTGTGATTGGATCCTCAAGATGGATTGTGATGAAATCTTGGAGGTTGATGATGACTTTGATTGGTCTGTTTTTAATGACACATCAATTCAAAGTTTTCATGTTCCAGCTAAAGCACCAGGAATCATTTACTACAGAGCATGGATGTGGAATGCAAAACTTCCTTGGAGGTTTAATCATGATGTTGCCCATGAAACTATTTCTCTGGAGATAGATGGTATTGGAGAAGAGTTTCAAAGAGTTAATCTTCCAATGTCATTTAGACAAATTGGATATGGTGGAGGAGGAGAAAGTTATAATGTTCCAACAAAGTATGTAACTGACAGTTTAAAGTTGGAAGAAAAAATGATTAGGGAGAATACACTTCTGACTGATCATTACCATTTCTGGTACATTGGTAAGAGTTATTCTGATGCCAGTGGGTGTCAGACATTTCCATTAGGTAGATCTCAACAAATGGAATTTGCCAGGAGATCAATCTATTATTTTTATGAGTATGTTAATCATGTACATGATTACAGAAACACAAATGAACCAAAGCATCTGGATGAATTTGCTTACTATGCATTCTATTGTATAGGTAACAGTTATAGATTCATGGGTGATGTTGAAAATGCAATTGATTACTTTAACAGAGCTGGTCAGTTTTGTCCCAGAAGGAATGAACATTTAGTTAGGTTGTGTGAGATTTGTTCTGAATCGGGAGATTATGTAACCATGTTTCAGATGACAACATATCTTTTGACAGAAGAAAGGAAGTGTCCATTCCCAGATCTAATGTTTTTGTTAGACAGTAATTGTTATTATGATACTGGAGATTACATTAAACAACTAAATGATTTTGCATTATCTAAAATACATGAGGGTCAACAATGAAGTTCTTAACTACAAGTAATGTTAATCTAAACTATAATAAAAGAATTTGGGTTGTAGATAATTTTTATTCTGATCCTCATGCTGTTAGAGAGTATGCTTTAAGGCAACAGTTTGCACCAGATGAACAATGGTTCAAAGGAAATAGAACTGTTGAACAACATTTTGTTCCAGGAACAAAAAGAGAATTTGAAAAAATCATGGGAGTTAAGATTACCAACTGGGAATCTCATGGTATGTGTGGAAGGTTTCAATACTGTACTGCACATGATTCATTAGTATATCATTGGGATGGACAAACTTGGGCAGCCATGATATACTTAACACCTGATGCACCTTTTGAGTGTGGGACATCATTGTATGCACACAAGCAAACTAAGGTCAGACATGAAAGTGATCCTAATTCTTCCACAGCATTTGATGGTGGATTCTATGACAAAACAAAATTTGAATTAGTAGATACTGTTGGAAATGTATTCAACAGATTGTTTATCTTTGATGCAAAATGTATTCATGCAGCATCTGAATATTTTGGAAGTACCATAGAGAATTCAAGATTGTTCCACATTTTCTTTTTTGATTGATATGAAAAATTATAAGTTCAGTATTATCACACCAGAACATAAGAAGGATAACATTCCATTCCTACTTGAACTCTATGAAACCATTAGAGATCAAACTTATACTGACTGGGAATGGATTCTGTATTTGAATGGTGACTGTAAAGTTGGTCATCTTCCTGATGTAATACGCTCTGATGATAGAGTCAAAGTTTATACTGGAATTACAAATCCTAATGTAGGGTTTATTAAAAATAAAGCATTTAATCTTGGTAAAGGAGATATCTTAGTTGAGGTGGATCATGATGATCTGCTTACATTAGATTGTCTGGAAGAACTTAATAATGCGTTCCAAGATGAAGAAGTTGGATTTGCGTTCAGTGAGGATCTTCACTATGACATGAGAGGTCCTGAGTATAAAATTCCATGGAATCCTGAGAATGGATGGACCTATGAGTGGGTAGAGTTCAGAGGTGAACAGTACATGAAGATGGACAGTTTCCCTCCTACTAGTCATAGTATTGGTATCATTTGGTATGCTCCTGACCATGTAAGGGCATGGAGAAGATCTGTCTACCAAGAATTGGGTGGTCACAATCCTGACTTAAATATATGTGATGATCATGAATTGGTAATTAGATCATATCTACATACCAAGTTCAAGTTTATTGATAAGATTTTATATTATTATAGATGGCTTCCTGGACTTAACAATACTCAGACCCAGAGGATTGATGACATTCAGGTTAAAACTTTCCAGTTGTTCCATCAATATGGACAACAACTTGCAGAACGTGATGCTGATTTAAATGGTTTAATGAAAGTTGATATTGGTGGAGGGTTATTCCCAAGACCAGGATACACTACAATTGACCAAGCAGATGCAGACATCATTTGTGATCTTAATGATGGTATTCCTTTACCAGATAATAGTGTTGGGGTTATCAATGCCAGTCATGTGATTGAGCATTTGAAAGATCCAATCAAAACTATGAGTGAGATCTATAGAGTTCTTTGTGATGGAGGTTGGGCATTTATTGAGGTTCCTTCTACTGATGGTAGGGGAGCATGGCAAGATCCAACTCATGTGAGTTATTGGAATCAAAATAGTTTCTGGTATTACACCAGGAAAGACAAAGCACAATTTATTAGGAATGATACTATTAGATTCCAAGAATTTAGATTGGAAACTAATTGGTGGGAAGATAACATTGCAGTTACAACTGCATGGTTATGTGCTATTAAATCAGATAAAAAACGTCCACACCCAGTAAGGATTTAAAAATGAATTTTGTAGTTTACAGTAAAAGAGGTTGCCCATACTGCACAAAAATCATGTCAGTATTAGAGCAACTAAGTGTTACTAAAGGAATCACAGTTAGAGAATATACTTTAGGAGAACATTTTGAAAAGGAAAATTTTTATAAGGAGTTTGGTGAAAATGTAACCTTTCCTCAAGTTACACTTGAAGATAAGATTAACATTACTGAAGAAAATCCACATGGAGAACCAATTCTTATAAAACATCTTGGTGGTTGTTCTGATACTATTAAGTATCTTCAGGAAAATAATTTGCTTTGATGAGCACCATAAATAAAGGTAATACTCTTCCCGTCAATAGGGGTGTTGAGTTAGTTCTAAAAAGGAGGGAACCACCTAAAAAAACATTTAATATATGTTTTGAAAAGATGGTCTCTCTCTTCAGAAGAGAGGTAACCATCTACTTTAATTTTTCCTTAAAAATAGGGAAACCAAAGTAGTAAGGAGAACCACTATGTTAGCACTAGCTCTTGTATTTTCAGTTTTATTTGTTATTTTCGCTCTAATACTTGGTGGTTTAGTTGGTTGGACTGTCAAACAACATCTTGAACAAAGAGAACCATACACATATCATCCAGAAATGTTTGATGAGAATGGACAAGTTTTACCAGATGAAATAATAGCATTTAGATTTGAAAATCCAGATTCCTTTGGGGAAGAGGAAGATATAGAAGATTAATTGGAGTTAAGTTATGAAATTACCACCAGATCAATTGGTGTCTGAAATTATTCAAAGGGTCTCTAATGCAAAAACAAGAGACGAAAAGATTTACATTTTAAGACATTATGATAGTCCTGCATTAAGATCAGTTCTTATTTGGAACTTTGATGATGCAGTTCAGTCAGCAGTTCCAGAGGGAGCAGTTCCTTACAGACCAAATGATGCTCCTATAGGAACAGAGCATAGTAAACTGATTCATGAATGGAGAAAGTTTAATTACTTTGTAAAAGGTATCAATGATATTGCTCAGACCAAAAGAGAAACCATGTTCATTCAGTTGCTGGAAGCTCTTCATGAATCTGAAGCAGAACTAATGTGTCTGGTCAAAGATAAACAATTGCATAAAAGATTTAAAATTACTAAAGTTGTAGTTCAAGACGCATATCCAGACATTAAGTGGAACTAAATTATGGGAGGGAAAATTAACATTATTCATAGAGATTGTGATAAATCTTTATCCCAAGATAAATCCCTTCCATTAGATTCTTACATTGTCTCATACTCTGATGATGGTGTGGTGAAGTATGATATTGTTCAAGGAACACAAGTCAAAATATTTGATCACTATTATGATGAGTATAGAAACTTAATTTCTATGAAATGGACTGATGGTAAAGTCAATCCAAAAACTTATAATCAACCACAGAAGAAAAATAAAAAGTGATGGGAAAACATTATCTATTAAATTTGTATGGGTGTCCGTACGGCATCTTAAATGATGAGAAATGTTTGACCATGTTATTGGAGGATGCTGCAAGTGCAAGTGGTGCTACAGTAGTAAACACTATTTCTAAATCATTTAATCCTCATGGAGTTACAGTTATATCTTTACTTTCTGAAAGTCATATTAGTATTCATACTTGGCCAGAGCATGGTAAAGCAGCAGTAGATGTTTATACATGTGGTGATTGTGATCCAAAGATTGGATGTGACATGATTATTGAACAACTACATTCTACAAGTCACACCTTAAGTTACATAGAAAGATAGTATTGACATCTTGTTTAAATACTGATATGATGTACCATATATTTTTTTGATCATGTATAAGCCTTATTCTCCAGAGTGGCATAGATATCGTTATCTAAAGGAAGCATTAGATAAGTATCTTGATGATTATATTGACAATGATGTTATCCTTTCTGATATCAGTAGTATCCTTTCTGATAGATCAGAGAGAGCACATCAAGAGTTTGTGAAGTTAAATGATTTAGAAGGAAGAATTCGCTAATAATAAATATCCATATATGGAGATTGCATATGCTTTCTACTCAATATCGTTTGCGTCTTGAAGGAATTTGTAACAAGATTGCTAAGCATGAAGAAGTGAGTTTAGAGGATATGATTTGGGCAGAAAAACTTGCAGGGGCAAATAGATCAGCTGCAACACTCCTACGTCAAGCAAGAAGGACTGCAGAGAATCCTGATATGCAGGAGGGAGATATGGATGATTTTTTAAATCAACTTGATATTGGTGGAACTGGTTTAGATAGATTTGGCAAGCGTGGGTTTAGAGATACTGATGATATGGTTGATTGGTGGACAGAAGAAAAACCTGATGACTGGAGGCAGAGGGATTAATGTCACATGCACTTCAACATATACTTTTGTTTATTTCAGTTCCTTTTGTATTAGCAACATTATACTTTGGAACTCGTGGTGGATACTATGACAGTGACAAATATCATGGGAATGGTACAGCACACTAGGCATAAATTTTTATTGCTAAAATTCTAAATTGTTAGGAAATCCCAATATATATGATAGAATCATGAGGTGATAAAGATGAAATAAACCTACTTTATCATGTTATTCTCTATGCTTGGGGAAAATTATGCACAACTTAATCTCACACAATCAACTTGCTGCTTGGAAAGGATTAGAAAACACAGTAAATTATTTTGTTGATCAGAATGAAGTAATGAATTCATACTTCGAATGTCTGACAGAATGTGATGATGATAGGCAAACATGTAAACGAACTTGTAGGAATCTATTAAAAACTCTATAAAGGTTGGGGGGGATTGACTTTCCCCCCTTTTTTATGTAAAATTTTAAGGATAATACTTAATCAAATGGATAAAGAAAAAGTTAGAATGATTGTTAGAAATATGGAACTTCTAGTGCAATCTCTAAAACATGAAATAGAAGGACCTCCTATGCAAATTTCTGCAGAAGAAGGCGTAATAGGACTTCCATTTGAAGGTGATTATGATGAGGTGTTTTCTGAATGAGGCTTAAAAGAATGTTAAAGTTGCTCAAAGAAGCAACAGAAAATCAATCTCATTTGTATACTCCAGATGAATTGGATTACATGAATAGTCAACTTCAAGTTATTGAAGATGAGATTATGAAACTTGAACACAAAAACTATAAAGGGTTTGGAAAGAAATGACTGTAAAACTTATCAGTGTAACACCAGATGCAGAACAAACAATGGCATATGTTGCTAGGGTTTCTAATCCAGCAAATCAAGATAATGAAAACTATGCAGGTCTGTTACGTTATTGTATTAAGCACAATCATTGGTCTGTTTTTGAGCAGGCATTTATGACTCTTGAGATTGAAACAACACGTGGTATTGCTGCTCAGATTCTTCGTCATAGAAGTTTTACATTCCAAGAGTTCAGTCAAAGATATGCAGACAGTTCTCTGCTAAGTGACTACATTCCTGTACCTGATCTTCGTAGACAGGACAATAAGAATAGGCAGAACTCTATTGATGACATTGGTGAGTATGAGAAATTGTCTCTTCAAAGTAAAATCCAAGAACACTTTGCTGAAGGAATGAAACTTTATAAAGAACTTCTTGGACATGGTGTGGCAAAAGAGTGTGCAAGGTTTGTCCTTCCTCTTGCAACACCTACCAGAATTTACATGACAGGTTCTGTAAGGTCTTGGATTCATTACATCAATCTAAGGTCTGCTAATGGCACACAGAAAGAGCACATGGATATTGCAGAGGCATGTAAGTGTATGTTCACTTGTCAGTTCCCTGTTGTATCTGAAGCACTTGGATGGAGTAGGGAAAACTGCCCTGAGTGTGTTGATGCACCATCTATCACTATTGAATAAATACCCTTACATACTATGGAGAAAGGAATTGGCGATCTATCCAATTATTAATAAGGAAACTGGTGAAACCAAAGTAATTGAAATGAGTGTTCATGATATTACACAGTGGTACAAAGACAATCCTGAATGGACCCGTGATTGGAGTCAAGGATGTGCATCACCTGGAGAAGTTGGTGATTGGAAAAATAAATTGATCAGCAAAAATCCAGGGTGGAATGATGTGCTTGAAAAAGCATCAAAGGCTCCAGGTTCACGTGTAACTAAAATCTAATGGCAAGAAACAGAAGAAGAAACACAGGAGATTCTCCTATTGGTATTGGTACAACTGCAAGAAACAGAAAGAAAAGAAAACCAATCAGTTCTGAAAGTTTAGTTGACATTCAACCATTAACTAAGAATCAAACTGCATTGTTTGATGCTTACAATGAAGACAAGAATTTATTTGTCTATGGTGCAGCAGGAACAGGTAAAACATTCTGTGCATTGTATCTGGCATTGAAAGATGTTCTTGATGAATTGACACCTTATGATAAGATTGTGATTGTAAGATCACTTGTTTCTACCAGAGAAATTGGTTTTCTTCCTGGTGATCATGAGGATAAGTCAAGCCTTTACCAGATTCCATACAAGAACATGGTGAAGTATATGTTTGAATTATCAACTGATGCAGAGTTTGAGATGCTCTATGGTAATCTCAAAGCACAGGAGACAATCAGATTCTGGAGCACGTCATTTATTAGAGGAACTACATTAGATAATTCAATTATCATTGTAGATGAAAGTCAAAACTTGAACTTCCATGAACTTGATAGTATAATTACAAGGGTTGGTGACAACTCCAAGATTATGTTCTGTGGAGATGCCACACAATCAGACCTTACAAAATCTAATGAAAGAAATGGTATTCTTGATTTCATGAAAATCATTCAAAGAATGCCAGAGTTTGAGTCAATTGAATTTGGTGTTGAGGACATTGTTAGATCTGGTCTGGTCAAGTCATACATTATTAATAAGATGGCAGCAGGTTTTTAATGTTCAATCATGTTGAGATGAATCTTCCCAAATTAGAAAGGGAAGAAATTGATGGAGTCAGATATTACAAACTGCCTGGGGAGGATAACCTTTCCAGGTTAGTTTCTATCACATCAGTCACAAGTTTTCATAATAGACACATCTTTGAAAACTGGCGTAAGAAGGTTGGAGAAGAGGAAGCAAACAAGATTAACAAACAAGCAACAAGTCGTGGAACAGATCTACATTCTCTTGTAGAAAATTATCTTTATAACATTCCAGAACTTCCAAAGGTTCAACCATTATCTGAATTTCTTTTCAAGATTGCAAGAAGTCAGATAGATAATATAGATAATATTCATGCACTTGAGAGTTCACTATACAGTAAAGTTCTGGGAATTGCTGGAACTGTAGATTGTATTGCAGAGTATAATGGTGAACTTGCAATCATAGATTTTAAGACCTCAAAGAAAGCAAAACCTAAAGAGTGGATTGAACATTACTTTGTTCAGTGTGCTGCCTATGCTTGTATGTTCTATGAGATCACAGGTATTGCTGTCAAAAAATTAGTTATCCTCATGGCATGTGAAGATGGGGATTGCGTTGTTTATGAAGAGTATGATAAAATGAAGTATATTAAGTTACTTAATGGATACATCAAAGAGTTCATTCAATCTAAATTAAAAGAATATGGAAGATAAATTAAAAAGTGCATTAGATCTCAAGTTCCTGTGCCCAGCAAAGTTTTCTCAAATCATAGAAGAACTTGTTAAAACTAATGAGGAGATGAACTATATTGATGCCATTGTTTTTTATTGTGAACAAAATGGATTGGAAGTAGATTCAGTTGCTAAACTCATTAGTAAACCACTGAAGGAAAAACTTAAGTGTGATGCTATCAATCTAAACTTTTTGAAACGAACATCTAGAGCTAAACTTTTGATATGACACCCTTTGATGCTTACAAAACTTATCTTGCATTAAAGAATCATTTTTGTAAACCAAAGTATGATTACTTCAGATATGCAGGTAAGTCCAGAGCATCAGCAGATTCATTCAATAAACGAAAGGATAAGTATTGGTTTGAAAGAATCAGTAAACAAAAGGATGATGAAGAAATAAAAAACTTTTTTCTTTCTAACTTTGTTGCATTAGATAATCCTCAGGCAGTTTGGATTGGACAACTGATGCGAGAAGGTGAGGATACATATCAACAGTGGACAAAGAGACAACAGAGTTTGAAGTATCTCTTTACTCAGGAATCAAATGATTTGTTGTCTGAGGGTAACCTAGATGAAGTTCTTGATTGTTCAAAGCAACATCCAGTCATTCTAAAAAAGTTCCTGATAGGGAAAATTAGTATAGAAACACTATGCATTTGGGATAAAATATTCCTGATAGGGAATAATTTTGATAAGAAACTTTTAGATCCTGTATGGGAGATAGTGTCATTAAAGATACAGAAGTACTCTCCATTCCTAAATATTGATGTACAGGATTACAAAAAAATATTGAGAAATATTGTGGAGGGGTAATATGGACTTCTTTGATTCAGAGATAGTTCAAAAGGAAATGAAGAGCATTGAAGATCTTCAAAGACAACTTACAAGAAGTGTCTTAAGATTTCCTATCATGTCTAAAGCAGAAAAACTTGAACATGTAAATTTGTTATCAGAACTTTTAGAGAAACAAAAAATCCTGTATACAAGATTGAGTTTGTCTGATGATCCCCAAGCTATTGAAAAGAAGAATGAAATCATTGAAGCATCTAAACTTCTTGGATATGGCAATCCACAGGACATGAACACTGTGTTTGATAACATGCAAAGAGTCATTCAAAGAATTAAACGAGAAGCAGAGGTTGACTGAGACCTCTGCTTGTGCTATAATGTCTTTGGATAATCAATCCTATCAATCCAACTAATCCGAGGTAATCTAATGTCTTTTTCAGACCTTAAAAAGAAATCTTCTCTTGGTTCTCTTACGTCCAAACTGGTACAAGAGGTAGAGAAGATGAACTCTTCTGGTGGTGGATCTTCAGATGAACGTCTGTGGAAACCAGAAGTAGACAAAGCAGGAAATGGATTTGCAGTCATTCGTTTCCTATCTGCACCACAAGGGGAAGACCTACCCTGGGCAAAGGTTTATACTCATGCCTTCCAAGGTCCTGGTGGATGGTTTATTGATAACTGTCTGACCACTATCAATCAGAACTGTCCTGTCTGTGAAGCAAACAGAGAACTGTGGAACACAGGCAGCAAAGCAAATCAAGAGATTGTTCGTGATCGTAAGCGCAAACTGTCTTACTATTCTAACATCTATGTTGTTCAGGATAAAGCACATCCTGAAAATGAAGGTAAGGTTTTCCTGTATAAGTATGGGAAGAAGATCTTTGATAAGATCATGGCTGCTATGAAGCCTGAGTTTGATGATGAAACTCCTATCAATCCTTTTGATTTCTGGGAAGGTGCCAACTTCAAGGTAAAGATTACCAAGAAGGATGGTTACTGGAACTATGACAAATCAGAGTTTGGGTCTGCTGAACCACTCTTTGATGATGATGATGCTATGGAAGCTGTCTGGAAGAAGACATATTCTCTGGCAGAGTTTACTGATTCCGAGAAGATGAAGTCCTATGAACAACTTGATGCTCGTCTGAAGGCTGTTCTTGGTAAGAAAACTGCTGCCCCTGTAGATGAATCCTTTGATGATGAAGATGAGGATCGTGGACCTGTTCCTACTGCTGAAGAGGTTGTACAGGGGAAGTTTGGTGGAACTCGTGCACCAAGTCCTTCATCCTCTTTTGATGATGAAGATGATGCTCTGAGTTACTTCCAGAAGTTGGCTGAGGAATGATTATCTGGGGGAGAGTACTCTGCTACTCTCCCCTTTTTTAGTAAGATCATCTACATACTGAGATGAGAATCCATAAGACATAATTCTTCTCATGTCATCAATAGCAGTTTGTAAAAATCTTGGTCTTAAGATGTAGATGTTTCTCTTTTTGTCATTCTGTTGGATTTCATATTCATAAACACTTACCATCTTTACTGGATTCTTTGTGATTAATGTTCCTGTAAGTGAAACAAAACTTGTACTATTAAACCTTACAAGAGTTGAATCAAAAGTTGTTGTTGTAGAATCAAAGGTATAAGATCCTGTTGTATTGTTTGAAGTTTTTACATCAGGGTCATAATATTTTACAGTGAAATTAGAATCAACAATCTTACCAGCAGGAACAATCATCTTTCCTCTGGAATCTGTAACTAATGTTGTTTCATAATGATGTACTGATGCAAGTTCTGCTTCTGTATATTTTCTTTCTAAGTATCTTGAGAACTCTGAATCAGACAATGGCCATTCAGTTCTGGTGTTGAGAATATTGTTTGAGATAAGAACTACCCAATCATATTCAGAAGAACCATAAATCTTTTCTGCTACTTGGTCTGGACGTTCTTCACCAATGATTTTATATTTTGTAAATGCTGTTGCATTCTGAAAGAAGTCATCACGAATCTTTGCTCTACGAAAAAGATTCTTGACTCTTGTATAGTCATAAGATGAATTTCTATTTGTTTGTTGGGACTGGTAAAGTAAGTCCGATACTTCTCTGAAATATGTCATCTCGCTCTACCTCTTAATTGGTTAGTGCTATTTGGGTCAATTCCTCCTGGAGAATTTCCAGAACCTCTTCTTCCACCTTGACCTCCACCAGCAACAGGTGGTGTAGTATCTGGTGGAGGTGTTGGTTGTGCCACGTTATAATTTAAGTTTGGTTCTGGACCAACTCCTTCAGCATCAACATCATAATCATCACTAAAGATTGGAGTAAGTTCAGTAAATCCAAGAGTTAGAACAACTGCAATAGGTTGAGATCCTGTTTTACTGTCAGAATAAGCTGCATAAAATCCATCAGGAGTATAATTTACTCCACAAGATACTAATGCACAGGTTTTCATTTTTCCTATGCTGGTAATTTCTCCTCCAGACCCACTGACAAATTTCATTTGAAATACATTAGGAGTTCCAAGATATATTGATTTTTCTGCTGTTGTTGTTCTTCTTGGAGACATTCCTTTTTTAAAGAATTTGATGATGCTTCTAATATTTTTTGCTTCTCCTTCACTTCTTGGAGTCATCTTAAAAGTAAAAGCAAATTGTCTTAATTTTGGACCATTAAATAAAAGTTCTAGGTTTGGATTGATAGCAACTCCAGTAACTCTAGTGATGTATGCTTCTGGATTTATATTAATTCCTCCAAGTTTTAATATAGATGCTCCAGCATTCACAGTTAAAAATCTTTTAAATCTATCTGATATTGCTGGATCTCCTACCTTTGAAATTGCATCTTGAAGGCTTCCTAATGATGCTTGAACATTTCCTGATGCAACTCCACCTGCAAATTGAGTAGCATTCGACATTAATGCTGCAGTGATAGAAGATAAACTATCTTCTCCCCATCCGACTCCATTAGCTTCAGATAAATCATTTGGAATTGGAAGGGTCACATAACCTAAAGTTTTTGTTTTTGTAAGTTGACTCTCTCTATTCCCAAGAGCAGTTGCTGCTGTTTGGACAGAAATATTTGTTTGTGCTATTGGTGCTGGAACATATTCTACTTGAGTAATAATAATTCTATCTTGTCCAGTTCCTGCTATATTTTGTGGGTAAAAAAGAAATGGAGTTAAGGCATTAAAGTTATTGTTATCTCCAAAATTTGAAAGTTCATTTGTAAGTTCTGGGGCATTATCTACATTAAATGTGCTTCCTATTCCTGAGTTTGGACCTGCATCTGCAGCATCTGGAGTTTGTCCTGTTGGACTTGCTGGTGCTGGTTGAACTGGTCTTCCTGGAATTTGTCCAGTAAAATATGGACTTGGTTGTATTTTTCCAAGTTTTAAATCTCTATCTTCAGCCTTAAGATATCCTCCCAGTTTATCTTTAATTATGGTAATATTCCTTGCATTTATATCAAACCCAAAATTATATCCACTATCTGCCAATTGTTGCAAACTATTGAATTGTCTTCTGACATTTCCTTGATCATCAACTACTCTCCAAGATATTACTCCTCCAGTTTCAACTGCATATTGTAATTTTTTTGAACCATCTGTTGCAAATGGAAATAATGAGACATATCCTGTAGGTCTTGTTGGACTTACCGTTGTTAACCATGGATATGTTTTTGCTGGTCCATTGGGAACTGGTTGGTTTAGATCAGGCTTAAAATTTTCATTTGCCATTTATCTACCCCACACACGTCTGGATTGAATTGGTATTTCTACCCCACCTAAGTCCCTTACAAATTCTTCTACTGGAAGCAGACACATAGTTTGCCATTCTTGCTGTGCTAAGATTAGATAAGGACTTCTTACCTCTGATAATAAGTATTTATGTGCTCCTTTAGTAAACCTTGGAATTCTATCCTCTGCCAAACTCATAGCAATTCCCATACGTTCTTCTGGTGAATAGTAATGTAGATTGACACCAAAGAATGATTTACCATCTATTTCCAAAACAAAAACCAAAGGATGTTTGTCATAGAATGGAAGTTCATTCCTCCACTTTGCCTTGTAATCATAATACATTAGATTGTATAATCTTGGAAATGATGTGACCAAGTTTGTGTCACGCTCAAACTCATCACCAATTTCATCAGACCTTTCATCAGTGATGATATTTTTAGGAGCAGCATTTTCTAATTCAGTTCTATACCATTCTCTTGATTTCTGTCTGCCACCAGTTTTTTCTTGGATGGTTTCAAAGAGTGTTTTATACGCCAAGATTATCCTCCGTCAGTATTTGGAACTCCCACTTTCTATCTGCACAAAATTCTTTTGCTGCTTTCCACTTTGCTTGATTTTTAGCAAACTCTTTTATCTCATACATTTGCTTTTGAGTCACGCGCTTTTGTGGTTTAGGACCTTCAACTTGTCTTTTAGGTTTGACTTCAATCAAACTTTCTTTGACAATTCCTTTTGAATCTTTATATTTAATGTAAAAGTCAGGGAAGTATCTGTGAACTCTTTTATCTAATGGGGACAAGTAGGGAATCCAAATCTCTTCACTGGACCATTTGATAATGTTCTCATTCATATCACAGTAATACATAAACTTTCTTTCCCACAGTGACCTGTAAATAATATTGTTGGGGTTTCCAATATACTTACTGGGAAAAGATGGTTTATATATTCCTTTATAGCTCATACATATAATATAGGCACTTCAAATATTTAGATGGCAACACCATACACAAGATATTATGTTAGCACTGACGAATTAAAATCAAGATTTAAGCCATCTTTAACGAACTATTTTGACGTTCATATCATGGGTGATTTTGGTGATGTAAGAAATGATGAAATTGGGTTCCTTGCTTATGAAGCAGTTCTTCCAGGGACTTCATATAATACAACAGAAGTTTTTGGAGATAGGCAAGGTGTTACTGAGACCTTTGCAAACAAAAGAGTATATCCTCCTGTTGATGTAAGTTTTTATGTTGATAATGAATATAAAGTAATCAGATATTTTGAACAGTGGATGGCTAAAATTTCTCCAAATAGTGGAGTCACATATACATCTTACAATAAGTTTAGATATCCAGGAACATCTTCTGCAGATGGATATAAGAGAGACATTACTATAGCTAAGTTTGAAAGGGATTTTCATCAACCAGGAGTAAGATTAGATGAACCTCGAATTGCTAAAGAACCAGAAAGCATTTGTCAATATATTTTAAGAAGAGCATATCCAGTGAATTTAATTTCACTTCCTTTATCATATGATGGTGGGAATATATTAAGAACTACAGTGACATTTAATTATGATGTTTATGCATATGTTCCAAAAACTGGAGAAATTAATCAACCATTAGATGGAGGTAGTGATGCTCAACCTGGAGGAGATTCTGCTGCAGCAGCTCCTGGAGCAGCAAATCAAGTAAGACCAAATAGTTTACTGACTCAAGCAGAATATAATGCAGCTTATGCACAAGGATTTGCACAAACGTTTGGTGGAGCAGATAAGGTTCCTAAGAACTTTAAAAATCCAAGGTCACAACAACTTTTAGACCAATACAACCAAACACAGAATAAATAGTCACACCTGAATTTTATATTTCACAATGCCATTACCAGTTGTTGCAACTCCAACCTATGAGTTGATTTTACCATCCAATAAGAAAGCAGTTAAGTATAGACCTTTTCTTGTTAAGGAAGAGAAAGTTTTAATTCTTGCTATGGAGAGTGGTGATTCAAAAGAAATCACCAATGCAGTTAAAGATGTGTTGAAGAACTGCATTTTGACAAGAGGAATTAAGATTGATACTCTCCCAAGTTTTGATATTGAATACTTGTTCTTAAACATCAGAGCAAAATCAGTTGGTGAATCTGTAGAGTTGATTGTCACCTGCCCCGATGATGGTCAGACACAAGTGGATGTTACCCTAGATATTAATGACATTGAAGTTATCATTCCAGAAAATCATTCATCAGAAGTTAGAGTTGATGGAAACATTACAGTTAAGATGAAGTATCCATCACTTCAAGAATTTATTGATAATAACTTTGATTTCTCTGGTCAAAATACCAGTGAGCAAACCATTAACAAATCTTTTGAGGTTGTTGCATCTTGTGTTGATATGGTTTATACCAATGATGAATCTTGGTCAGCAGCAGATGTAACCAAGAAAGAACTTGTTGATTGGTTACAAACTTTTGATGCCAATCAATTCAAACAGATTGAAGAGTTCTTTAATACTATGCCAAAACTTTCTCACACCATGAAAGTTACTAATCCAAATACTGGTGTTGAGAATGAGATTGTATTGGAGGGTCTCTCAAGTTTTTTCGGATAGTCCTTAGTCATGAAGATTTAGTATCTTACTATAGAATTAATTTTGCCTTGATGCAGTATCATAAATACTCATTGACAGAGATTGAAAATATGATTCCTTGGGAGAGAGAAATTTATCTGTCCCTTTTAGAGCAACATATACAAGAGGAAGAGGAAAAAGCAGCTAAGGCAAATAGATGAATCCAGAAGATTTTAATTACTTTCAATCAAGGGTTTCCAGATTTATTACTGGTTCAAATCGTAGAAGTAGTTCTGGATCTTTTCTTTCGCCAAGAATTACTCGTCTTTCTGGTATTATTCCAAAGAGAGCTCTTCCTTCACAAATTTTTTCAAGACCAACAGCATCTGCAGATGATGCCATTGAATCTTCAGGTAGGGGAATATCTTCATTAGGTCGTGTCACACTTGACCTTGAGATTATTAATAATAATCTTGATAGAATTAGACAGATTATAGAGCAGGATTATAAAAATACTCAAGAAACTAATAGAAAAGAAACAGAAGATTTTAGAAAGCGTGTAGCAAACAGAGGTAGAATATTTGGTAGAAGAGAACTTGGAGATAAAAAATCTGATGTTCTTGGGTCAGTTAAAAAATATGTAGGATCATTCTTTAGTGGAACTGGTGGTGCAATCAGAGCACTTGCCATGTTTAATTTACTGCAAGGTATTTTATCTGGTGACCCATCAAAAATTATTGGACCTTTACTTGGAATTGGATTAACTTATATTCCTGCTATTGCAACTGGTATAGCAGGAGCAGTTGCCACATCCTTAGTAGGTAAATTGTTTGGTGGTGGAGGAGCAAGAGCAGCAGCAACTGCAGCTCCTGCTGCAGCAGCAGGAGCAGGTGCTTCAAGATTTGCTGGAATGAAAGGACTTGCTGGAAGAGCAGCATTAGTTGGTGGTGGTTTGGCATTAGCGAATAGCATTTTTAACAGACCACAGGAAGATACACAGCAACAAAGATTAGAACAATTAACTCAAGAACAGAAAGGACTTACAGATCCTCAAAACTTAGTTCCTATTCCTCAAGATGAATTGAAAAGATTTGAAAACTTAAACAAAAAATTTGAAGCAGCACTTGACTTTTTGATTGCTAAAGGTGGAGGTAGTCAGCAACAGCAGCAAGGATCTGGTAGTGGAGGAGGTGGTGGTGGTGGAGGGGGAAATCCAAATTTAGTTGGAGGACCTGGATTAGAAGGATTGTCTGCATTTATTGCAGGTGCAGAAACTCATGGGAGGTTTGATGCTTACAATAAAGATGGTGGAACTGGGGACCCAACTTTATTGCAAACTAATATAAGTGATCTTAGATCATATATGGACAGGAAACATCCTGATAGTTCTGGTGCAGTTGGCGCATATCAATTCATGCCAGAAACTGCTGAAGGGTATGCAAGACAAATGGGATTGGATCCAACTAAAACAAAATTTACTCCTGATATTCAAAAGAAACTTAATATGTTTCATTTGAATAAACTTGGATATTCTGATTATGTGTCAGGGAAAATATCCAAAGAAGAATTTGGAAAAAATATAGCTCAACAATACAGAGCAGTTCCTGATCCAAGAACAGGATTCACATATGCAGATAGTGCAGCATCTAGAAATGCAGCTCAAGTTACTAATGCACAATTTTTACAAGCTTTAGAAGCATCTAAAACTGGAGCATCAGCACTACCAATAGCACCTTCTCCATCTACAGCAAGGCAACTTCCTCCTCCACAAAGAAGAGATCCTTCAGTAGTATTAGTACCTGCTGATACTGGAAATCAAACTCCTTCATCTGTAGCATCACCATCAAATGATTCAGCAATTTCTGTAGATACTACACATCCAGAAAACTTTTTGGCATTATATTCCAAACTCATTTATCAGGTGGTGTGATAAATGGACCCAACTACACTTTTAAATAGACCCAAAACAACAAACATTACTCCCAAGATCACCAAGATTAATAATCTTGCTATAGCATCTGGTCAGGCAAGAAAATCTTCTTCAAAATTAGTCAAGGTTTTTGAAAAAGGAACTTATCAAAAGAAAACTCAACTGTCTGTTTTAAACAGATACAAAAAGAGATTAGAGTCAATTCAAAAACAAAATGATAGATCATTTGGTAGGAAGAGAAAAGTAAAATTAAAAATGCCAGACATTAAAAAATATGTTGGCAATTTTTTTACTCCAGGTTCTGCTAATGATCCTCTTAAAGCTATAGGAGCACTGGCAGCATTTACTGCATTTCAAAAAGGATCTAAAGGAGATTGGGGAGGAGCAATAGGATCTGGGTTAGTTGCTGCTGGATTTTTAGGTGGTGGTGCCCTTGCAATTAAAGGAGCAAGAACATTACTTAAGAATAGAAATGCACCTGCAGCAACTCCTCAAATGGGTGTTTCTGGAGCATCAGCAGGATCTTTTTTTGGAACTCCATATGCTCAGACAAAAGCAGGAAAATCATATGCTTCAATGCAACAATTTAGGAACCTTCCACAATGGGCTAAAGGATTATCATCATCAAGTGCAAGTAGATTTTCTGCATCTAATGAAAGAATCATTCAGGGGACAGCAAACATTGGAGATAGATTAAGAGTTGGCACAAGAGGATTGGGAATGCAAGGTGTTGGTGGAATGGCAGAAAACCTTGCAACTTCAGGACCTCCAAAAATAACTCCAAGAGTTGGATTGTTGAATGCTGCTCTATTTGGATTGGACTACATGGGTAGAAAATCTGAAGGGCAATCTAATCTTCAAGCAGGAGTTGGAGCAGGTGCTGGTGTAGGAGGAGCATTACTTGGTGCAGCAATTGGATCAATGTTATTTCCTGGTGTTGGAACAGTTGCTGGTCTCTTAATTGGTGCTGCATTTAGCACTGGTGGTGCTTTAATTGCTTCTGCAATAGCAGATAAAGCAACTGGTGTAGAGGAAAATAAACTAAAGAGACAAACACAAGAACAAAAAGCATTAGTAGAAAAGAAAAAGGATCAAGGTGGTAAACTTACATTCTCAAAAACTTTGAATAGTTATGGTAGGGCAATTGCAAAGTTTGAAGAGTTTGCTAAAGGATTTGCTGGTGGAATGAGGTCTCAAGGATATGTGGAAAATATTCCTCCAAGAACTCCAACACCAATCACAGATCCATATACAGGACCAATTAGTGGAGAAACATTTATCCCTCTTCCTGGAGCAACTAGCATTGGAGATCCAAATCAAGGTCAAAATTATGGAGCTGGTAGGGGTGGAAGAAGTCACCTTGGTATTGATTTGACAGAAACTGCTCAACAAGATTCAAGAGCACCAATTGTAGCTTATAAAACTGGAAAAGTGATTAAGATAGAATCTGGAGATATCTATCCTGGTGGTGCTATTGAAATTGATCATGGAGCAGGATTGATAACAAGATATTTGCATGTAACTCCAGGTAGTGTCAATGTTGGTGATGTTGTTTATGGTGGTCAACAAATTGGAAATCTGTTTAAGTATTCTAGAAATGGAGCAGAACAAACTCATTTACATTTTGAGGTTTATCAAAATAATCAATTGATGAATCCAACTTCTTATGTTACTGGAGTTAAAAACAAAATTACTTCTCCATTAACTGTAGAAAGAGCAAAACAACATCATGAATCTACATCAACAACATCTCCAGGATCTCAACAAAATTTATCCCCTTTATTTCAAACACAACCTCAACAAGGAATGTCTCCTATTTTCCAGAGACCTGGAGTTCCTGCTGCAAACTTATCACAAGCAAGACCAAGAAGAATGCCAGCAGTTTCACAAAATCTTCCTTATCAAGAAGGATATGCTCAAGCACAACCAACAGTGGTTCCATATCCAGTAGTCAGACAGCAGCAGATGGCAGCACCTTCATCTTCATCATCCATGATGTTACCTGGACCATCAGAGCAACAACTGTTAAATAGTTTTTATAAGAGAGTTCTTCTCAATACAGTTCAATAATGGAATCATTTTTTAATTATAAAATAGAACAATTTGTAGTTGAATCTCATGATGGGAAAACTTCTACTGATTTGACACAGTGCATATCAAGTGTCAAATACTATGAGGATTTATTTTCTCCAGCAACTTTTATATCACTGTTGCTTGTGAACACTAATGGATTGTTATCTTCACTTGGTAATACAGATTCTGGAAAACAATCTGGGATTAAAGGTGGAGAGCGTGTTAGATT
>JACCEB011596794.1_pt1 | contig 23355 bp, 16 predicted proteins | sample 7454761 | NCBI WGS metagenome assembly JACCEB01 (sample SAMN15323454, study PRJNA562643) | freshwater metagenome | isolation source: river surface water | place: USA:Blue River Watershed | collected 2017-08-18 | reverse complement strand
TTTCTGAAGTAGCACCAAAAACAAAAGCTACTTCAAAAGTTTCAGGACACGATGATTTCGATTGGGACGCAGATGACGCAGGATTTCAATCGTATTCAAAAGAAGAGAGAAACAATTTAGAAGAGTCTTACTCAAAAACTTTCAGCCCAGTTGTTGAAAAACAAGTGGTTAAAGGTTTAGTGGTTGCTATCAACGACAAAGACGTGGTAGTAAACATTGGATTCAAAAGCGACGGATTGGTTCCGCGTACAGAATTTAGAGACAGACCAGAATTGGCAGTTGGCGACGAAGTAGAAGTATTCGTTGACATTGCAGAAGACAGAATGGGTCAATTGATCCTTAGCAGAAGAAAAGCATTGCAAGAAACTGCATGGGAGAAAATTGTTGAAGCTCATGAAAAAGATGTTGTTGTAACGGGTTATGTACGTTCAAGAACTAAAGGTGGTTTGGTTGTTGATGTATTTAGCATCGATACTTTCTTACCAGGTTCTCAGATCGACACTAAGCCGGTTAGAGATTACGATCAGTATGTTGGTAAAAACATGGATTTTAAAATTGTTAAAATCAATGACGTTTACAAGAATGTAGTGGTATCTCACAAAGCATTAATTGAAGATGATATTGAAGCTCAGAAGTCTGAGATATTGTCTCGCCTAGAAAAAGGACAAGTACTTGAAGGTGTTGTGAAAAACATGACAAGCTTCGGTGTATTCGTTGACTTAGGTGGAATTGATGGATTATTGCATATTACCGATATCAGCTGGGGTAGAATTAACCACCCAGAAGAGGTATTGAAATTAGATGATAAAATTAATGTTGTAATTTTGGATTATGACGATACCAAGAAGCGTATTTCTTTGGGCTTGAAGCAATTGTCTTCTCACCCTTGGGATAATTTAGAGGCCGACATTGTAGAAGGTTCTAATGTTAAAGGTAAAGTTGTATCTGTAGCAGATTACGGTGCATTTATTGAAATTAAGCCAGGTGTTGAAGGTTTGGTTCACGTAAGTGAAATGAGCTGGAGTTCGCATTTGCGCAACCCTTCTGAATATTTGAAAGTGGGTGAAGACATCGAAGCATTGGTATTGTCACTTGATAGAAATGAGCACAAAATGAGCTTAGGTATCAAGCAATTATCTACTGATCCTTGGATTAACATCACAGAAAGATATCCTTTAGGAAGCAAACATTCAGGTGTTGTTAAGAATTTAACTTCATATGGTTTGTTCCTTGAGTTAGAAGAAGGTATTGATGGTTTGGTTCACGTTTCTGATTTAAGCTGGAACAAGAAAATCAAGCATCCAAGTGAGTTTGTGAAGAAAGGTGAAAAATTAGAAGTTGTTGTTTTAGAAGTAGATTCTGACAACCGTCGTTTGAGCCTTGGTCATAAGCAATTGGAAGAAAATCCTTGGGAAACTTTCGAAACAATCTTCACAATCGGTTCTATCCATGAAGGAACAGTAATGAATATCAACGACAAAGGTGCTACCATTCAAATGCAGTATGGTGTTGAGGCATTCGCTCCAACCCGTCACATTAAGAAGGCAGACAACAAAGCGTTGAAAGAAGACGAAGTTCTTGAATTTGAAGTGATCGAGTTTAGCAAAGATTCTAAACGTATCATTGTTTCTCATACAAACATCTGGAAAGGTGCTGAAAGAGCTAAGAATGATGCTGATGACAAATCAAGAGAAAAGTCACGCAAAAACGCTTCTAAAACAGTTAAGAAAATCAACAATTCTTCAGAGAAAACTACTTTGGGTGAGTTAGATGCATTAACTGAATTGAGAGCTCAATTTGCTGAAGCTGAAAAAGGTCCTAAAAAAGCAGCCGCTCCTAAAAAAGAAGCTGAAGTAGTTGCTAAAGTTGAAGCTACAAGTTCAGTATCTGAATTGAAAGATTTGGCTGGTGTTGGTCCTGCAATGGTTAAAAGAATGAACGCTTTAGGTGTGAATTCTGTTGAAGATTTAACTTCTTTATCTGAAGAAAAAATCAATTCAATGGTTGAAACCGATAGCAAAATTTCTGCTGATCAATGGAACAAATGGATGGCTGAAGCGAAAGCTTAATCAATATTAATTTATTAAAATTCATAAAATAAAAGCACCACATTGTGGTGCTTTTGTTTTTATAACTAACTTTGTCATCTAAATGAAATCTACGCTGTTTTTAGCTTTTGTAATTAGTTTGCTTCATGGGTTTATTCCTAACCATTGGTTGCCGATTGTAGCAGTTTCACATAAACAAAAGTGGGATAAATTTACAACGTTTAGATTTGCCTCGTATGCGGCTTGGGCCCATTCAATTGGTACAATCATCATAGGGTTTATCATTTATTTCGCAACAACCGGAGCCCTTGGTTTTTTTAATATATCTACGGATTTAAATCATGAGACTTCTGGTTTTCCTTTTGAACATATTGGAGGTGCAATTTTAATTCTACTTGGTTTTTGGTTCTTATACCGCCATTATAAGCACCATCATTTTCATTTAGATATTCCATCGAAAAAAGCCGATAAATGGATATTTGGAACCATTTTACTCTCAATGTTTTTATCGCCGTGTATGGAAATTGTGGGGTTCTTTTTCACATTGGCCCCAGCTGGTTTATCGGTAATTATCTCATTGGTCATCGTATATTCTATTACAACATGGCTCAGCATTATGGCTGGTGTTTTTATAGGATATAAAGGCATGAAAAAATTGGACGCCCACAAATGGGAACATAACTCAGGAATCATTACCAGTGCCGTAATGATTCTCTCAGGAATTTTACTTTGGTTTACCTGATTTATTTTGCAATTCCTAAATAACGGTCAATTATGCCATGAACAAAATACAACAATGGCAACAATAAAATAGACATTGTAAATTTGTAGATATAATTGATTAGTCCAATGGCTATAACTTGTGCGAAGGTAAATGTCCCTCCAATATAAAAAGCAATAAATAAGACCACAAAGCTGTCAATAAATTGGCTAACAACAGTACTCCCAGTTGCCCTTAACCAAATGAATTTATTGTTTGTTTTGTCTTTAATTTTGTTGAAAATAAATGCGTCAACAAGTTGTCCAAATAAAAATGCGACCAATGATCCTAAGATAATCATTAAACCCGCGTCAAAAACAGAATTATAGGCCGTGGTCATATTTGAAATGCCAAGTGTTGATCCAGATTGTAGCCAAAAATCTGCACCGTTTAAGCCCATTGCAACCCGAACCATGACAAAAGAATAGATTAACATGACAACGGCAATGTAAGTGAGTTTCTGAACCCCTTTTTTGCCATAGTATTCATTGATAATGTCTGTCATGATAAAAACAAATGGCCATAAAATTACACCGGCTGTCATGTTGAATTGACAAGGAGTTCCAAAGATTGTATAGTTTAAGGTTGGAATGCCTAACGTTTTTTCAAGTGAAAAGATTTTCGCACCAATAAATTCTGCAACAATTGCATTGGTGAGGAAAAAACCTCCAAGAATGATAAATAAGTTGTTTTTTTTGTTTTCTAATTCAATAGACATAACTCAAAACTACGTCAATTTGGACACACTTAAAAATGTGTAAAACCAATTTTAATGATTCTTTGAACAAGAATTAACTTGCGATAGTAAATGTTAAACAAAATGAAACATATCTTAATGGTTTGCCTCGTTATTTTTTGTAGCGCAGCAAATTTGTTTGGTCAAACACAAAAGGAAGTTGATTTATTTAATGAGGGAATTAAATTTCAACAGGCTGAAAATTATGTTGAAGCTGTGAAAACTTTCAATACACTCATTTCTATGGCTCCAACAAACTCAAGCTACTGGTATAATAGAGGTGTGGCAAAACTTCAATTGAAGAATTATGGTGAAGCGGTTGTTGATTTAAATAAATGTATATACTTGGACACATCGAATTCTGAAGCTTATTTCAACCGACATTTGGCGTATAAATTCACTTCGAATTTTCAGTTTGCTTTGGCAGACATCACAAAATATATAGAATATTTCCCAAATGATCCTGAATCAAGAAAATCGCGTTATGCACTTTCAATGCAAATGAAAGAATATGAATATTCAGAAACAGATGCAAAATGGATGATTAAAAATGGGATAGGCAGCGATACCATAAAAGTTCAACTTTTATCGATTTATGATGCCCTTAAAAAGCCCCAAGAAAAGTTAAATTTTTTAAATACTGAAATTTCTAAAAATGCAGAAAATGTAAAAATGTATTACTTCAGGGCATTGTGTAATCATGAATTGGAGAAATTTGAAATATCAAATACCGATTTAGATCGATTTTTACTTTCAGAGCCCAAAAATGTGGATGCAATGAAATTAAAATTCGAGAATTGTTTCTTCTTAAAACAATTTGAAAAGTCTATTGTGATCATAGAAGAATTAATTGACAATAATAAAAAAAATGGCACATACTATGCCGATTATGGACATGTATTGTTGCAAATGAGAAATTGGAAAGAAGCTGAGAAAAAATTCACTCAGGCAATAAAAATGAAAACAGAAAATATTTCTTATGTATATTTGGGAAGGGGAATTGCACGTTATAATATTGGTAAAGTGGGTTTAGCTTGCCAAGATTGGGAACGTAGTGTTTTAATGGGCGAGAAAAATGCCACCAAATACATGGAGCAATATTGTAAATAATTGATGATGAGAAAAAAGATAAAGAATATTTTAGGATTGGGAGGGATAGCGATCGTCTCGTTGAGCCTCACCAGTGGCGGTGAAAGATCGCATATTACTGGCAACGATCATGATTTTGTATTGAATACAGACAGCCATTTTGTGATTGAAAATGATACGTTTCATTTTTTATCGATAGAAAAAGACAGTGCATCTCATGAATTATTATATTCTACAAATGTTGCATTTTGGAAAAAGGATATTTTATTGTCGTCTGATTCATTTTTAGTGGTCAATCAATACGACAGACAAGTGTTTGATGTGGTTCACAAAAATTCAGTGAATAAAATTGAGCGAAGCAAAAATTTAACCACCTTAGGTTCATTATATGGTTACCGATACAATGTCCCTCAACAAATCAAAATTAAGTTTGTAAGAGGTCGCAGAGAATTTTTCAATTATTCTGTCATTGGACCCAAGTTAAAAGAGGCATATAGGGTATTTGAAACAGTTGGAGCGGATCCAACCATTGCACAATTGTTGCTATTGATTGAAAGTCCTAACAACCACAGAGGAGTTTCTCATTCTGGCGCTGCGGGACATTTTCAAATCATGCCATCGGTTGCAAGAAAGTACGGACTTAGGGTCGGAGGAAGGTTTGACGAACGACATAATTTTGTGAGAAGTTCATATGCTGCAGCGAGGTTGGTGAAGGAATATTGCGTTCCGCAAGCGAAAAGAATTTGTAATGCGCATGGAATTGAAATTTCTGAGGAATCACTTTGGTTCAAACTATTGGCTTTGCACATTTACAATGCAGGCGCAGGAACGGTGTCAAAGGCTGTTCGACATTTGCCTGAGGTTTCAAATGGCAACGAGTTGATCAAACTTTTATGGAAAACAAATGTTGGAGCGTTCCAAAATAGTTCTCAGAACTATTCTCAAGTTTGTTTGGCGAGTTATTTGGGGTATAAAGACTATCTAAAGTCTAAAATTCAAAAGTAATTTTATCATCATTTTTTAGAATTTCGACAATATTGTGATTTTTTCCGAGGTAAAATGGGGTCACAGTGTATCATAAAATAAACATTTTTCAAATAAAAAAACAGAACTACAAATCGCAAGTTATAGATTTATAATAAAATATTACACTAATTTAGATAGATTTCAAATTGCAAAGGATGTTAACAAATTCTTTTAACTGCAAGGATTCACTATCTATATTTGCGACGCGATAAAAGATTTCGTAAAAGACATGAGCATAAATCGATTCAAATTTTGGGCATTAACAGCACTTTTAGCTGTATCAGTTCCAAGTTTTGCACAAGACAAGCCGAATGCCGAAGAAGGTAAAAAGCTTTATGAAGCGAACAATTGTGGCAGTTGTCATGCATTAGACAAGAAAGTTGTTGGTCCCGCTTTGCGTGGAGTTCACACAAGAAGATCAGAAGAATGGCTAGTCCAATGGATTAGAAACAACAAAAAATTCAGAGAGAGTGGCGACGCAGATGCGAATGCATTGTACCAAGAGTACGGTGGAGCTCAAATGAATATTTTCGAAAACTTGACACCAGCTCAAGTTTTGAATATTGTTGAGTACATTAAAACTGCTCCTGAACCTAAGAAACCAACAGCGGTTGCTGACCCTAATGCAGGTGGTGCCGACAAAGAAGATCCATCAACTAAATACATCTTATTAATTTTAGTTGCAGTATTTGCAATTATTTTATTTGTATTGGCTAGGGTAAAAAATACTTTGAAGCGCGTAGCTGCAGAAAAAGATCCTTCTTCTCATGAAGAGTTGAACGATACACGTAAGTTCTATCAAAAAGTTTTACCTAAAACTTTGGCAAATATGAACCCAACTGTATTGGCAATCTTCACTGTGTTGGCTATTGGCGTACCAGGTACATATTATGGGTACAGATTTGCAACTACCGAAGTGGGTGTTCAAAAAGGATACGCTCCAACTCAACCAATTGCATTTTCTCACAAATTGCACGCTGGCGACATGAAATTGGATTGTAAATATTGTCACTCAACAGTAGAAGAAAGTAAAAGTGCAAGTATTCCTGCACTAAATACTTGTATGAATTGCCATAAAGGTGTTCAGTTGACAGATAAATACAATGGTGAAATTTCTCCAGAAATCAAAAAGATATACAAAGCATTAGATTACAACCCTGAGGCGAAACCAGGAGAAGAGTATGGTAAGAATCCAAATCCAGTTCGTTGGGTGCGTATTCACAACCTACCAGACCATGCATATTTCAACCACTCACAACACGTGAAGGTAGGAAAATTACAATGTCAAACTTGTCACGGTCCAATCGAAAAAATGGAAGTTGTTCAACAGTGGAACACTTTACAAATGGGTTGGTGTATTGATTGTCATAGAAATACTGGTATTGATGCGGCAAACAATAACTACTACTTGGCTTTACATAGCAAAGCTCAAAAAGATTTAAAAGCAAATCAAAACCATAGTCAATACTATGGCCCAGATGGCAAGGTAAAAATCACTCCAGCAATGAATGGTGGTTTAGAGTGTTCAAAATGTCATTATTAATCAAAAAAGAAAAAAACTAATCATGTCAAATAATATAAAATATTGGAAAGGCGAAGAGGAGTTAAACAGAGATCCGAATTTTATTTCGGCTCAAAAGAATGAGTTTAACGAAGCATTGCCCTTAGAGGAAGTATTATCAGAAGACGGGTTTGAATTAAACTCTAATCGTCGTGATTTCCTAAAGTATTTTGGATTTAGCGTAACAGCTGTAACATTAGCTGCTTGTTATAAAACAAAAGTAAGGTATGCAGTACCTTATTTGGTTAAACCTGAAGATATCACTCCAGGAGTTGCAAACTATTATCGTTCAACTTGTGGTGGATGTTCTGTAGGATGTGGAATTGAAGTAAAAGTAAGAGAAGGTCGTCCAATTAAAGTTGACGGTAGTCCTGATTCAGTGATTGCAAACGGTGGTTTGTGCGCATCTGGTCAAGCTTCAATTTTGTCTCTATACGATACAGAGCGTTTGGCAAATCCTTTGTCTAAAGGAAGTGAAGTAACAGATTGGACAAAAGTTGATGCAGATATCACTGCAGCCTTGAAATCAATTCAAGCTGCAAATGGTAAAGTTGCATTGGTTTCTTCTACAATCAATAGTCCTTCAACCTTAAAAGCAATTGAAGCATTTAAAACGGCTTTCCCTGCAGTACAACATGTAACATACGATGCTGTTTCTTACAACGGTATGTTAAATGCAAATGCTGAAGATTTCGGAAAACGTGCTTTGCCAAGATATAATTTTGAAAAAGCAAAAACGATTGTAAGTTTTGGTGCCGATTTCTTAGGAACTTGGTTGTCACCAGTAGAATTTACAAAAGGATATACAAAACACAGAATTCCAACTGTAGAAGGTGGAATGTCGTTGCATATTCAATTTGAAAGTGCATTGAGCATGACAGGTACAAATGCTGATTACCGTTTTCCAATGCAATCTTCTAAAGAATTGGCTTATGTAACAACATTGTATAATGTAATTGCTAGAAACTCTGGAGCAAAAGAAGTTGCAGTTCCAACCAATTCTGAATTGGCAGGTAACTCAATTGAAAAAGCTGCAAAAGCTTTATTGTCGCAAAAAGGAAGTTCAATCGTAATTTCTTCTAGCAACGATGTAGCAGTTCAAAAAGTTGTGAATGCAATTAACGCATTGTTAAACAACTACGGTACTACAATTGACATTGTAAATCATAGCAATCAATTTAAAGGTGATGATGCTGCTGTATCAAATGTATTGGCAGGATTAAATTCAGGTGCAATTTCTGGTGTTATTTTCTATAACGTGAATCCTGTATTCAACCATAGCAAAGAGTGGTCAGTTGCAATTGCGAAAGCTAAATTGTCGGTTTCATTTGCTCAAAGCAAAGATGAAACTGCTGCTGTTTGTGGTTATGTTTGCCCAGACAATCATTACTTAGAAAGTTGGAATGATAGCGAGCCTGCAAGTGGTGTTTATCACTTCACTCAACCTACAATTTCAAACGTATTCAATACACGTCAAGCACAAGAATCATTGTTAACTTGGGCAAATGCTTTGCCTTCAACGGATAGTGATACTTTGAAATCTAAAGGTATTTTATCTCAAAAGCCTAGTGCAGATGCATTCTACTTGTTCATGAAGAACAACTGGGTTGCTATTTTAGGTTCTGAAAGTGCTTTCAATAATTGCTTAGAAGTTGGTTTCTATCAAACCACTGCTACTGCAGGTGTTGCTGCTTATGCAGGTAATATTTCTGCTGTGGCTGATGCAGTTTCTAAATCTAACAAATCTACTGGAATTGATTTAGTATTGTACCAATCAGTTGGTATGAGAGATGGTCAAAGCGGTAATAACCCTTGGTTATACGAATTGCCAGATGCAGTTTCTAAAGTATGTTGGGACAACTACGTTGCATTACCTAAGTCTTTAGCTGCTAAATTGGGTATCGCTGAAGACGATACTGTGAACATTGAAGTTAACGGTGTTAAATTAAACAACGTTCCTGCGTTAATTCAACCAGGTCAAGCAAACAATACTGTTTCATTGGCTGTAGGATTCGGTAGAACTCACGCTGGTAAAGTGGGTGGTTCTATTGAAAAAGGATTTAGCTCAGTAGGGGTGAACGCATACAATTTTGTGAATGCAACCAACAGAAATATGGTTATTTCTGATGTTAAAATCACAAAAGGTGACGAAACTTATCACTTAGCACAAACTCAAACGCATCATAGCATTGAGGGACGTGATATCGTTCGTGAATCTACATTCGAAGCTTGGAAGAAAAATCCAAAAGCTGGAAACGATAAAGCAAAAACACACGTTTACACCATTTGGGAAAAACGCGATTACCGTAAAGATGGTTCTCCAAACCATTTGTGGGCAATGGCAATTGACTTAAATGCATGTACTGGTTGTGGTTCTTGCGTAGTGAGTTGTTCAATTGAAAATAACGTTCCTGTTGTAGGTCGTGACGAAATTAGATTGCGTCGTGAAATGCATTGGATTCGTATCGATCGTTACTATTCATTTGCAAACACTCATAAAGATCAATTCGAAGGTGCTAAATATATCACCCGTGAAAAGCAAATTGCTGCGGTAGATAGCCAAGATAAAGGTGAGTATGCACATTGGGAAAATGTAAATGTGATTCATCAACCAATGATGTGTCAACATTGCGCAGCTGCTCCTTGTGAAACAGTTTGTCCTGTATTGGCAACCACTCATAGTTCTGAGGGATTAAACCAAATGACATACAACCGTTGTATTGGAACGAAATATTGTGGAAACAACTGTCCTTATAAAGTTCGTCGTTTCAACTGGTTCCGTTATAATGATAACGATGCGTTTGATTTCCATTTCAACAACCCATTGGGTAAAATGGTGATTAACCCAGACGTTACTGTAAGAACGCGTGGTGTGATGGAGAAATGTTCTTTCTGCGTACAACGTATTCAAGAAGGTAAATTGAAAGCTAAACGTGAAGGTAAATCTTTACAAGAAGTTGAAGTGAAAACAGCTTGTCAAAAAGCTTGTCCTTCAAACGCTATTGTATTCGGTGATTTACACAACGAGAACAGCGAAGTGAGCAAATTATACAAAAACGAAAGAGGATTTGGTGTATTGGAAGAATTGAACGTTCAGTCTTCAGTGATGTACATGACAAAGATTCGTAACACAGACAACATTTAACCCCAAAAACAAAAGGAATGATACACGATTCATTAATAAGGGAAAGATTGGTAACTGGCGACAAAACTGCCGCTGACGTTACCCGCGATATAGCGCGTCCCATTTTAAATCAACCTACCAAAGCTTGGAAAATTGGATTCACATTGTCTTTAATTTTCTTAGGTATTTTTGGTATTAGTTTATTTTACACTATTTGGACAGGTATTGGTGTATGGAACATTAACAAAACTGTAATGTGGGGTTGGGATATTACCAACTTCGTATTCTGGGTTGGTATTGGTCACGCTGGTACTTTGATTTCTGCGGTTTTATTGTTGTTTAGACAGAAGTGGAGGATGAGTATCAACCGTTCTGCTGAAGCGATGACAATCTTTGCCGTTGTTTGTGCTGCAATGTTCCCTGTATTCCACATGGGACGTGTATGGGTAGGATATTGGGCTTTACCTTTACCAAACGCGTTTGGTTCTTTATGGGTAAACTTTAACTCTCCATTGTTGTGGGACGTATTTGCGATTTCAACATATTTCAGTGTATCTTTATTGTTCTGGTACATTGGTTTAATTCCTGATATTGCTACAATCCGTGATAAAGTGAAAACCAAAACTGCTAAATTCTGGTATGGTTTCTTCTCTATGGGTTGGACAGGTAGTACTAGAACTTGGGCTCGTTATGAATTGATTTCATTGATCCTTGCTGGTTTGAGTACTCCTTTGGTACTTTCAGTACATACAATTGTATCAACTGACTTTGCCACTTCGGTGGTTCCTGGTTGGCATACAACAATTTTCCCTCCTTATTTCGTTGCCGGTGCAATTTTCTCTGGTTTCGGTATGGTGGCTACATTGTTGGTTGTTGCTAGAAAAGTAATGAACTATGAAAATTACATTACAATTGGTCACTTGGAAGCGATGACAAAAATCATCATGGTTACTGGTTCAATTGTAGGTATTGCATACTTAACAGAATTCTTTATTGCTTGGTATTCAGGTGTTGAATACGAACAATATGCGTTCACTAACCGTGCATTTGGTCCTTATTGGTGGGCTTATTGGTCAATGATGAGCTGTAACTTAATTGCTCCTCAGGTTTTCTGGTTCAAATGGGCTAGAACTACACCTTGGTTCATCTTTATCATGAGTATCGTTGTAAACGTAGGTATGTGGTTCGAGCGTTTCGTAATCATTGTAACTTCATTGCACCGCGATTATTTGCCAAGTAGCTGGGTTATGTACTCAGGTTCACTCACAGAAATAGGTTTATTCTTAGGTACTTTTGGTATCTTCTTTACTTGTTTCTTCTTGTTTGCTAAATATATGCCTGTAATTAACATGGCTGAAGTTAAATCAATCTTGCGTAACCGCGAATAATCGATAGGAGAATAACCAAATGGGAATTTTAGATAAAAATTTAAGCCTTAGAAACCGCAACAAAATGTTGATCGGTGTTTGGGAAGACGAAGATAAATTGGTTGAAGCTACTGATGCTATGGTGCATAGTGGTGTTCATATTCACGACATTTACACTCCTTATCCTGTTCACGGATTAGATAGAATTATTGGTGCTCGCAGAAGTAAATTGGCTAGAGTTGCATTTTTATGCGGTCTAACTGGTTTCTTATTGATGACCACAATGATCTGGTATATGTACGTACTTGATTGGCCAGTTAACGTGGGTAACAAGCCAGTGCGTTTCACTCCAAGCTGGATTCCAGTGATGTTTGAAGGTACTGTATTGTGTACTGCTTATGGTATGGGATTCTTCTTCTTCTGGAGAAACCGTATGTTATTAGGTGTTAAAAACGATTTGTTAGACGAAAGACAAACCGATGACCGCATGATCATGGCCATCGAATGTAATGAAGGTGTTAACGAAGCTGACGTTTTAAACATAATGAAATCTAATGGCGCCGTTGAATGTAGAGAAATGTCACACGGTGTTCAAACAACTATCTAATGTCTAAAAGAATGAGTAAAAAATTTCAAATAATCATTGGTACTATCGCTGCCGCTACCTTGGTAACAAGTTGCGTTAGTAGAGGAAATAATACCGGTTGGGAATATGCTCCTGATATGTATTATTCTAAAGGATACGAACCTTACAACCAAGGCGATTCAAATGTAATCAACCCTCATGGTATGAGCATGCGTGAACCAGTTGCTGGTAGTATTGCTTTTGGTAAAGCCGATTTCCAATACCCACTTCCAAATTCTGGTGAAGGTTATGAAGCCTCTGCAACTCAAATTGTTGCTCCTGCCGATTTAACCGATGCAGATGGTCGTGGTAAATACCTTTACAATATCTATTGTACACCTTGCCACGGTGCAAATGGTGACAATGATGGTGAAGTTTTCAAAAAAGTTTCTACACTGAAACCAGCTTGGAAAGGTTATACCGATGAGTATATCAAAACTTTACCTGAAGGTAAAATCTATCATACTTTAACTTATGGTAAAAACAACATGGGTAGCCATGCCTCTGTTTTGAAACCAGTTGATAGATGGAGAGTGATCAAATATGTTAAACAATTGAGTGCCGCTGCTCCAGCTACCGCTGATGCCGCTGCTCCTCAAGATTCTACTAAAAAGAATTAATTCCAAGAGAAAAATAGAATATGGGACACGGACATCATATTGAAATAAAGCAGGAAACTTTTGTTATGCCTGCAAAAGGAAAACAATTTGCAATGATCTTAATGATCTTGGGATTGATTTTAGCTGGAATTGGGATTGCCAACATCGATAGACATGCTGGTGCTCACGATGAACACGCTAAAGTAGAAGCTAAATCTCACGATTCTCACGAAGCTGCTACTGCTCACAATGAACATGCTGAGCACGCAGTTGCTGCTGAATCTCACGAAGCCGATGCTCACGCTGAACATGCAAATGTTCCAAATGAGAAATTTGGTCCTCGTATGGAATATCACCCAATTGAACACCCTTGGCAAACTAAAATTTGGGCTAACTTGCTTATCGCTGGTTACTTCTTCTTAATGGTTTCTTTGTGCGCTTTGTTCTGGATTGCGATTCAGTATGCTGCTAACGCTGGTTGGTCTGCTGCTGTGAAAAGAATCCCTGAAGCAATGTTCACATTTGTACCTGTTGCTTTTGGTGTATTGTTGATTTCTGTAATTATTGCTAAAAACGACCTTTACCACTGGGCACATTACGAACACCTTCACCTTAAAGCTGGTGATGCTGGTTACGATAAAGTACTCGATGGTAAATCAGGTTTCTTGAACTCTACCTTGTTCTTCGCTATGCCGATCGTTCTTGTAACCATTTGGTATATTTTAGGACGTAGATTGAGAAGTTTGTCTTTACAAGAAGATAGCGCTGCAAAAGGTGATACTACTTTCTTCAAGAAAAGTATCCGTACTTCTGCAATCTTAGCTGTTATCTTTGGTTTCACCATTAGCTTTATGGCTTGGTTCTTTATCATGAGTATTGATGCTCATTGGTATTCTACCATCTTTGGTGTATACAACTTTATCACTCACTGGGTTACTGCAATCACAATCATTGCTCTTTTAACTGCTTACTTGAAGAAATTAGGTTATTTGAACATCGTTTCTGATGAACATATTCATGACTTAGGTAAATTCATGTTCGCTTTCACAATCTTCTGGGCTTACATTTGGTTGTCTCAGTACTTGTTAATCTGGTACGCTCAAATCCCTGAAGAAATGTACTACTACCAAATTCGTTTTGAAGATTATAAAGCAAACTTCTTAGGTAACCTTGTTATGAACTTCTGCTTGCCTTTCGCTTTATTGTTAATGCGTAGCGCAAAAAGAAATCGTTGGGTATTGGGTATCATTGGTACTATCATGATTCTTGGTCACTACCACGACGTTTGGTTCATGGTGATGCCAGGTGTGTTTGGTCCAGGTATGCAAATTGGTGTTTTAGAAGTTGGTGTGTTTATGTTCTTCGCAGGTTTATTCTTGATATGGACATTGACCGCTTTAACAAAACGTGGTTTGGTTCCTGTGAATCACCCTTACATTGAAGAGTCTGCTCACCACGACGTGGGAGTATAATCACAAAATATTTTACAACAAAGAAAGGCTGCTTCTCACGAAGTGGCCTTTTTTTATGGATTTGTCATATGTCCCTCAAAATTTTTAAGGATTTCCCGTAATTCCTTCCAAAAATTCCGCATTCACACTTTCTTGAATTCCTGAAATTGTGTGGTTTAAATGCGATTTCGTTTTATACACTTAATTAAAAAATGTAAATTTGCAACAATGGAAATTTCCTCAAAATACAATCCCTCAGAAATAGAAGATAAATGGTATCAATACTGGCTTTCTCAGAAATATTTTGAAAGCACTCCCGATCACCGTACCCCATATACAATTGTCATTCCTCCTCCAAATGTTACAGGTGTACTCCACATGGGTCACATGCTGAACAATACAATTCAAGATGTTTTAATTCGTAGAGCGAGAATGCAAGGATTCAACGCTTGTTGGGTTCCGGGGACCGATCACGCCAGCATTGCCACCGAGGCTAAAGTGGTGAAACTTCTCGAATCTCACGGCATTAAAAAATCGGACCTTTCCCGCGAAGATTTCCTAAAACACGCCTGGAATTGGAAAGAAAAGTATGGAGGTATTATCCTTGAACAATTGAAAAAACTTGGTGCTTCCTGCGATTGGAACCGTACCCGTTTTACCATGGAGCCAAAATTGTCGGATGCCGTGGTTGATGTATTTGTTGATCTTTACAATAAAGGCCTCATTTATAGAGGGACAAAAATGGTCAATTGGGATCCACAAGGGAAAACAACCCTCAGCGATGAGGAAGTGATTTTCCGTCAAGTGAAAGATCAATTGTATTATGTGAAATATGAAGGTGTTGATTTTGAGGGACATTTGGAAGTTGCAACTGCTCGTCCTGAAACCATTGCCGGTGACGTGGCTGTTTGCGTAAATCCAAACGACGAACGTTACGCCAACCTCATCGGTAAAAAAGTACGTGTGCCTTTGATCAACCGTGAAGTGAATATTATTTCCGACGATTACATTGAAATTGAATTCGGTACCGGTGTGCTTAAAGTTACGCCAGCTCACGATATTCACGATTATGAAATTGGTTTGAAATTCAATTTGCCAGTGATTGATACCCTCAACGACGATGGTACAATTTCTGAACAAGGTGAATTGTTCGTGGGTAAAGATCGTTTCGAAGCCCGTAAACTTTGGGTGAAAGAATTAGAAGCACAAGGCTTGTTGATTAAAACCGACGATTACACCCACAACGTTGGATTTTCTGAAAGAACCGACGCAGTGGTAGAACCTAAAATTAGTACCCAATGGTTCTTGGATATGAAGAAATTCATGGAAAAGAATCCTGAGGTTTTATCATCGGTAATGAACGATGAAATTAAATTCTACCCTGAAAAATTAAAGAATACTTACCGTCATTGGATTGAAAATATTCGTGATTGGAACATTTCTCGTCAGCTTTGGTGGGGACATAGAATTCCTGCATGGTATGCACCGTCAGGAGAATTGGTGGTGGCACATACCTTGGAGGCAGCTTTTGAAAAATTCCAGGAAAAAGGAATTTCTGTTGAGAAATCACAAATTTCTCAGGATGAAGATGTACTCGACACTTGGTTTAGTAGCTGGTTGTGGCCGATTTCGGTTTTTGATGGTTTTGATAAAGACAATCAAGCTGAATTGGATTATTATTATCCTACAAATGACCTAGTGACAGCTCCTGAAATCATGTTTTTCTGGGTTGCTAGAATGATCATGGCAGGGTATGAGTATAAAAAAGAATTGCCATTTAAAAATGTGTATTACACTGGTATTGTGAGAGATAAGCAACGCCGTAAAATGAGCAAAAGCTTAGGAAATAGTCCTGATCCTTTAGATTTAATTGCAAATTATGGTGCCGATGCTGTTCGTTTGGGAATGTTGTTGTGCTCTCCTGCAGGAAATGATATTTTGTTCGATGAATCTCAAATTGAACAGGGTCGTAATTTCTGTAATAAAATTTGGAACGCCTTCAGATTGGTGCATGGTTTTGAAACGGTTGACACCGACATGCGTCCCTACGAAAAACAAGGTATTGAATTGATGCAAAACAGAATTGCTGCTGTACTTCATGAAAATGAGGGACATTTTGCGGCGTTCAAATTGAGTGATGCGTTGATGAATTTGTACAAATTAATTTGGGATGATTTCTGTAGTGTGTATTTAGAAGTTGTAAAACCACCATTTGGCGAGAAAATTTCAACTGCCGCGAAATTGCAAACCCAAGAAATTTTCAAAACGCTCATGAAAGCCATTCACCCTTATATGCCTTTCATTACGGAAGAGATTTTCCAGGCAATTTCTGGTGAAAATGCAACCGCTTGTACCATTAGTGAATATCCAATTGCAACAGAATTAACCTCCGATAATTTAGATCTTCCAATTGCTTTTGTTTCTGAAATTAGAAATATTAGAAGTCAAAAAGGACTATCGCCAAAGGAAAAATTGGAAGTGTTCATGATTAAACCTTCTAATGAAGTAACTAAATATAAAGAGTTGATTATTAAGCTTTCTAATGTTGAATTAAATTTCGACAATACCGATTCGAGCAATGTGGTTGTGTTTATTTCTGGAACCTCAGAAGTTAAAGTTGTATTGAACATAGAAATCAACAAAGACGAAGAAATTGAAAAGCTCCAGAAAGAAATTTCGTATTTGGATGGATTCATTGTTTCGGTAGATAAGAAGTTACTCAATGAGAAGTTTGTTGCCAATGCACATCCCGATGTTGTTGCCAAAGAACAGCAGAAAAAGAACGACGCATTGACCAAAATTGAGAACCTAAAGATTCAAATCCAATCTCTATCTTAATTTTGCGATAGATACATATTTGCAAAGGGCAGACCTATGTGTCTGCCTTTTTTTTATGGGGCAGACACACAATTCTGCCCCGACGTGAGTCATCTTAATATAAATTCGAATTAAAATTCAGGATTGATTAATGGTCTGTATCTCTTTATTTGAACCCCAACCATTCTAAATCCTACATAACTTTTGGCTTCATCATCTTGAATTAAAGTTCGGCTGCCAATGGTACAAGCTGCCTCTGGAAGGTTCCAAGCACCGCCTTTTACAATATATCCTTGAAAGGATTTTTGATTTTGAAATTCATTCCAAATAACCACGATATATTTTTGAATTTGAGGGTTTGGTTCTAATCGTTCTCCGAAAATTGCCGTCATCGGTGTCATTGTTAATTCAGCAACGTTTCCTTGCATATTATAACAACCAGCATCATTTGGAAAATAAGAGTCAACTGGTGTTTGGTAGTAGGCTCCATCTTTAGCGTAGTTGTTGTTTGATGGTTTAAAATTGGCAATGTAATTGCCTTTTGAATTTCGTAAGAAGTTATTGTTTACTGGTGAACCAGACGATTTTTTTGAAGGTTTTTCGGCAACAACGGAAGCTGCGCGTTCCCATTCCAATTCGGTTGGTAATCGATATTCAACAAATTCAGATTTTGATTCTGAAATGACCCGGTGTTTTTCAGTATACCACTCACAATACTTATTAGCTTGTTGCACCGAAACACATGTTACGGGATAGTCATTATAGGATGGATGGGCAAAGTAATATTCACGCATTGATTCACTATATGACATATAGGATTTACCTACCCATGCATCCGTTTTAGGAAAAATTGAGACTTCTTTATATTTGATTTTATTCCAATTTAAACGTTTTGTCAGCAATTCTCTCCAAGAAGAAATGGGCGTTCCTGAAATTTCTGTTGTGTCAACATATCCCAACCACGATGCAATTGCAGTTAAGTACTCTAAAGATTCAAATTTGTATTTTTTTGCAATTTCTGGTCGGTTTTCTTTCATCCATGTTTCAATACAATCTTCAACAAATGCCCTATATTCTTGGTTTGTAACTTCATATTTTGAAATGAAAAAGGAGGGACCAGAAACCGTTTTAGATGATTCATAAACCTGGTTGGCATTTAAATGAACCTTTACAAATTGAGTGTCGTTCAAATCGATCAATTTCATATTGTTAAAGTTGGTCACCCTTGCACCACCTGGAATAGGCTCGCACCAATAATTCACCCTATTTGTATCATTTATTGCCCGCTGTTCTCCGCTAATATAACTCCAATGTTTATCCTTCTTTAAATCGGATTTCTTCGATTGAGCCAATAATGAATGGGAGAGTAGCGCTACAATAAAGAAGCATAAATAGGTTTTAAATTGAATTATTCTTTCCTGCATATTAAACATAACGCAACAAATTGAGTTATATTGTTAATTTATTTGCTTTTAATATTTACATGAATTGTATCGCGAAAATAGACCCAGTTATAATTTTCTTTAAGGTTTAATCTGTGATTTATTCCTTCTTTAAAATCAGAACCTATTAAAAAGACACCGTATTTCTTATTGTCAAAGCCGTTGGTGGGTAAAAATATACCTTCGTCGGGTATTTTTCCATCAAAGGGAATTTTCTTCTTCATAGCACGATTTCTTTCATATATATGAATCTCAATTTTCCTTGAATCGCTTCCAATGGAAACCATTTCTTGGCCAAACTCTTGGTTTAGGTAAAATCCTAAGTTTTTAGTGTGATAAGGGTTTTTTAGAGACAAATGACCACAATGTCCCAAAATGATATATTTTGAAGAATCATTGATGTGAATTCGTTTTTTTATGAATTCAAACATCAGTGAATCTCTTATTTTATCATTATTGTGAGTCTGCTTTAATTTCTTTAAATAAAACAAGTCAAACGTTAATTGGTCAATATTCTCCTGATATCGTTCATCAACATATGTGCTTTTAAGTCTATTTAATTGGTTAATTAGAGTGTCGTATTCTTCATGAATGATGGTATACCAATAATAGGCTTCATTGGAATCAAGTTGATTCAAAATATTGGAAATATCATTGACAAACTTAGGTTCAGATTTAGAAAGGTTTGATTTTATTGTTTTGTATGAACCATAAAGGAATCCTGGATTGTAACCAAAGATTTTTATTGAATTGTCGATTTTATTGATTTCACTCGCTATTTTATACTTAGATATATATAAATTGTTAGCTTCGATGAAAATGGATTCGATTTTGTTTGTTTTATGTATTTCGGCGATCAAATGAATTTGACTTTTCAATAAATCATCAGAACTATGCACACATTCGCAAAAACTTACAATTTTCGCATGTTTCGTTGATTGTTGTAATTCATCAGGCAAATTAGCAACTTGAGAAATCCCAATTGCCCAACCATTTAGAAGGATTAAAACAAGTACTTTAATTTTCAAGCTAAGATTGTTGAATTGAGAATATAAATGCCTTTTAAATGTCATTCAATCATTTATCATTATTTATACGAATATTTCTCACTTTTTTGATCATTCTGTATATCACATAGATAATCAACATTCCCAATAAAATATTGACTAACATAAATCCTACAAGCTTCCAATCGATTATGTATTTTGTCATTTTCGTTTAAGTTCATTTAAAATCCAAACTTTCCAACAAAGCCAATTGTTAAACCGTTGGATTTGATTGGAATATGGGGTATTCCGAAGGCAACTAAAAATGGTTGCATTGGATTCAAATCAGTAAAACCAATATAATAAGATATTGTATTACCAATTGTGAAATTGCCTTTTTTAAACCAATCGTATCCTACACCAAAATTCATACCTAAGTCTAATAGGTATTTTGAATTGTCCTCATTGATTTTAAAATTGGGATTCGAGCTTGAAGTAGAATTGTAATAATTGTAGCCCAAATATCCCCCAAAATTAATAGAGAAATTTTTCGATTTAAAAGGCTTTACAATCATTTGAAGTGGTGTTTGAATTGTCCAATGATTATGGTAAACAACCACGTTATTTGCAATTTCATTGCCGTTATTGTCAACAAGGGGAATATTGGACTCTTTTAATCCATAGTTTACATTTCGAGCTCCCAGCGAAATGGAAATATATTGACTTAATTCCTTTTCAATGGTCAATGATTCAAAATGGGATGAACTAACGTCATAACGATCCATTAGTGAATGACCGTAATGATGAAAATTATTGACGCCAGCCTCAAAATGTAAACTCATTTTCTTTGTTTTTTGAGGGACAGAAACTGCAGGCGATTGAGCAAATAAACTCAGTGCACTGAATATGAGTAGGATAGTAGAGAGCTTTTTCATTGGATTTTTCTCCCTTTGAACTTATATTTTCTATATGGAATATTTTTGAGTGTATACCCACACCAATATTCAGCTGTCAAGGTGTTGTGGTTTAATTTAATACTCCCTTTAGAAGGTGTATTGTATTCTGGGAAATCTCCAAATTGAATATTATGGCCGGTGTATGTACAAACAAGTCCTATTTGTGTAAATGTATCCATCATATTTCTGAAGTTTATCAATGCTATTTCACCATTACTTTGTGTTGTTGCTATTTTAAAATTCGCTTCAGTTTCTAATCCTTCCCGAAAAGCCCATGGTCTAATTTCAACGATTGAACTATCCTTTTCACCTTCAAAAAGCACTTTATAGACACCCATTATCGGTAGTTCTGTATTAGGCACAAAAGTGAATGTTTTTACCAATGTGTCTTTTCCATCATCGAATGGAAAACACCTTAAATTAGGTTCTTTTTCAACCATTAAAGTAACATTATATTTTCCCATGATTCCTTTATTAGATAGAAACAAACGACTAAATAACGAATCTGTAATTGTCTCTGAACCTAATTTCCATGTAGTTTTAACACCTGGAGTCATGCATTTAAATCCGAGATATTGTCTATGCGGAGCCCAATATAGTTGCCCTTTATCATCCACCGGTGCGCAGAAAATAGAATCTTCGTTGATAGAATTTTCGTCACCCTTTACAGACATATATGAATTCATTCGTCCTATTTTTATCGATGCTTTTACTGGACTTTTACCATAACAAGGGTCATAATTCTCACAGGCTGGATTGTTTATATCATTGCATTTTTCCTTGCAACAACCTTGAGCGACTATAAGAATCAAACTCACTAAACTAAAGCTTATTAGACTGATTTGAAAATATTTTTTCATTGCTTGATCACAGAATCCTGAAAATAAAACTAATTGTAAAACAATTATAATATAAATAAATGATTAATTTAAATGATGCTGTGTAAATATTTAAAGTTATATTGCATATGTAATATTTAAATCTACTATGAAAATGCTAGTATGGGAATTTTATTTTTTAATTTCGACCAAATGAAGTCCAAATGTTTTACCTTCACTTTATTATCATTGGGTCTGTTTCTTTCTTCATTCAGAGAGCGTCCAATTTTTCGCAATCAAAACATCCCTCCAGATAAAAAAGACAGTATAAAGTGGTATTCATTTAATGAAGGACATTCAAAAGCGATTTCAGAAAACAAAATTCTCATGGTCAATGTAAGTACTGAATCGTGTTATTTTTGTAAGTTGATGGATAAACATACCTATAGCGATAGTAGGGTCATAGATACTCTAAATAAGTACTTTGTATGTGTTTATTTGAATCCGGGAATCGATAGTAGTTACTTGCTCAACGGCAAAAAAATAAAGACTAAAGAACTGATTGAATTTTTATTTGTTGATGAGCAAGTGGCATACCCGACCTCAATATTCTGGCTTCATTCCGAGTCAGAAGAAAATCGCCACGTTATCAGTGGATTCAAGCAGCCGCCTATCTTTTTAAAGTTATTGGACGCCGCCCGAGCTCTTCGATCGTCGAGTAAGCTTGGATTCACTTTGAAGTTTCATGAAATCACGCATCATTATTGAATGTGATTTGGTTATTTTGGGATTACGTTCACCCACAATCATATTATGTTTATTTATAAAAGAATTTTTCAAATACAGGTATCATTGGTTTTTTGCGATAAAATCAACAAATTTAAAATAGATTCGTTTTACCTTAGGCAAAACTCCTAGCCGTGAACTATGATGAATAAACGTACACTTTTTCTAGAAACAAGTAGCCTCAGTGTCTTGGCGTACTTCATGTTTTTTTGCTCTAGTTTGTCAGCGCAAATGGAGGCTATTAAAGCCATTCCATTAAATGATAGGCATTTGAATGAAGGACAATATCCCATTGTCCTTGGAAATGACAGCAATGGTGTCTTTTATTTAGACTATGTTTCCGGAGATACTGTAATGCTCAAGAGACAATCAGAAACAACCTCGCAAAACCATTTTGCTGTTTTAAAAGATTTCGATCTAAAGAATGGACTGAAACACTGTATTGTTAAGAAAAATGACAGGATTTACTTGTTAAACCGAGCAAACAATTCCATACAATGTTTTAATTTTAAAGGGACAGAGAATCTTAACCAATGCACCAAACTTTCTGAATATAAAGTTGAATTTGAGGATACAGAAAAGCTCATTAGAATCGAAATAGACAATAAAAACGTTTATCTAGTTTCATATAATTTAAATAGTCGTTGTCAGAAATTTTACCTCCTCAATGCTGAAAATAATGCCATTAAATTGCTTTATTCTAAATTTAATCCCTTTATAGAAATTTTCTTTACCGACGATAATGTTTCCAATTATTCATTCTTCAACAATAAACTCGCCGTGACAGACTTTTACACCGGAAATACAGTCATTGTGAATTTATCAAATTCACACGTAGATTCTGTCAAAGCACCCTTTACATTGTGCGAAAATCAGCCATCTTATGGTACATTTGAACGGTTAAGTAACAAGTACGACGATAAACCAAACTTTGTTAACTACGAGAACTTAATGAATTTGGTTTATCAATATAATCGTATCATCAATTCATTCTTTCTAAATGACAGCACCTTGTTGATTGCAGTTCGTTTTAAGGATCTAAATTCGGCGCCATTTGATATAATTGGTGTGAATTTATCTTCCCAAAATGCCATTTTTAAACAACATCGTATCAACGCAAAGTCTGCATCAGAAATTGTTAAACTATCAAATATGCCCATATAT
>JACCEB010743169.1_pt1 | contig 23425 bp, 14 predicted proteins | sample 7454761 | NCBI WGS metagenome assembly JACCEB01 (sample SAMN15323454, study PRJNA562643) | freshwater metagenome | isolation source: river surface water | place: USA:Blue River Watershed | collected 2017-08-18 | reverse complement strand
TGGTTGAACCACGAACGACCAGTTTGGGAAGGGAATTCAGCGGAATGACGCGGTTGAGACGCGGGCGGCGGGGCCCGTATTCCGGATTATTCCGCGACCCTGGATTCGGGGTCAGACGACGAAGTCGCTCGGGGAGAAGGTGAGGAGTTTGCGGGCGGCGATGGCCTCGTTGACCTTGAGCACGGTGACGCAGGTCGCGAACGCTTCGTCGGCGGGGCAATTGAGGCGCACGCCCTTGCGGATGGCGTCGAAGAAGTTCTCGAGGTGGGGCTGGTGGATGGCCTTGTCGAGGGTGACCGGGATGTCCCAGGCGGAGAGCTGGGCGGTCTCGCGGACGTCGACCTTGGCCGGGCCGCCGGCAGCGGCGCCATCCGGCACCTTGGACGGCATGGCCATGCGCTGGCGGGGCTTGTCCCAGGGCTTGAGGCCGACGGTGGCGCCTTCGCCGGTCTCCGGGCGGGAGATAAGCTTGGCGGTGACGTGCGCATCCCATTCCGGGGCGCGGGCCTCGCGGTAGAGTTTGGTGAACTTGGGGTTCTCGGAGATCTTCATGGAGCCTTCGTCGCCCATGAAATACTCGTGGTAGCCGCCGCCGGCGCTCGTGGTGGTCAGCACGTCGTAGGTGGCGCGGACGATGCCCTCCTTGGTGGGATACTCGTAGATGGCGATGGCGTTGTCATACCACTCGTGGGTCTTGTAGTAATCCACGCCGCCGCTCGCGATGCACATCTGGGGATTGGCGCCGAGCATCCAATTGTAGACGTCGATCTGGTGGGCCCCGAGGTCGGAAATGGGGCCGCCGGCGTATTTCTTGAACCAGCGCCAATTGCGGAACTCGTGCATGTTGGCGTAGCCGTATTTCGCGAGGCGTTCGGGCGACATCTCGGCGCCCTTGGGCGTGCCGAAGTCGTCGGTGACGGCGCGGTGCCACTGGCCGGTGATGTTGGTGATGCGGCCGAGGAGGCGGGCGTCGCGGACGATCTTGTCGCGGGCGTGCTGGTAGCGGGGATTGGAGCGGCGCTGGTGACCGATCTGGAGCAGTTTTTTGGTCTCGCGGGCGGTGACGACCATCGAGCGGGCGGCGTCGACCGTGTGGGCCATGAGCTTCTCGCAGTAGACGTGCTTGCCGGCCTTGAGCGCGGCATTCGTGTGCAGCGCGTGGACGAAGTCGGGCGTGGCGACGATGACGGCGTCGAGTTCCTTCTCGGTCGCGAGCATCTCCTGGTAGTCCTCGTAGGGCTTGGCCTCGTGCTTGAACTTCTGGAGGAGGCGGGAGGCGCGGGTGAGGTTGTAGGGCCAGATATCGCAGACGGCCTTGAAGCGGATGCCGGGGATGGGGAGCGAGGCGTTGACGAGGATGAGGCCTTCGACGCCGCAGCCGATGAGGGCGACGTTGAGCGTTTCACCCTTGGTCGGGGTGCCGGTGTCGGCGCCGCGGGCGATATACGGGGCGGCGGCGATCACCGCGCCGAGCTTGGCGCCGGTGCTGATGAAATCGCGGCGGGTGAGGGACGGAAGGAAGGTGGGCGGCACGAGAGGTGAGGAGGACATGGTGGCGTCGGGGACGGAACGGGCGTTGACGATGGAACGATTGACGGACGGGGCGCGGATGCGGTGCGCCCCGGGGCGCGGGCGCGCTCAGTCGTTCTTGTGGCCCCAGAGGGCGATGCGGTCGTGACGGGCGAGGGACAGGGCGAAGGCGAACATGAGCACCTGGACGGCGATCCAGGCCACGCCTTCGCCTTCCTGCACGGCCATGAGGCCGAAGGCCAGGCCGGTGTAGAGCAGGCCGCCGAAGAAGAGGGAGATGCGGCTCTTGATGCCGAGGAAGATGGCGGCGCCGATGCCGATGAGCAGGAACCCGAGGGAGAGGGCGAAGGTCTTGGCGGCCCAGAGCGGAATCAGCGAGTAGTTGCTGATGCCGGTGGCCATGCGGGTCATGTTCTCCGTGTAGTTGGAGAACGAGAAACTCTTGTTGGCCTCGAATTTCTCGATGCCGGCGACCAGGGTGCGGAGCCCGAGGAAGACGCGGAGCACGAGGAAGGCCGCGGTTTGGTCGCAGCGGTAGGACGAGGAGTTCGAGTCGGATTGGTCGCTCATGATATCGGAGGGAAATCGATGGGGGGAGGTTTCGGGGAGGCGGGCCGGGGGAAGAACGGGAGGCATTAGTTGCACGGGTCGCCCCGCGGATGGCAAGCCGCGGAACAGACATTTCCGCGAAAACCCGCGGGGATTTTCGACCAACGCGCGCGCAAAGAAAAACCGCCGGCGCGTGGACACGGCCGGCGGTCGGGGGAAAAGGGGCGGCGCGGCCGGGCGGGCGTCACCAGACGCTCTTCACGCCGAAGGTCCAGTTGGTGCCGTTGACCTCGTAGAATTGGACGACGGGGGCGTTGGCGCCGACCTGCTCCATGATGAGGTAGGGTTCGTTGAAGAGATTCCGCGCGGAGAAGAAGAAGCTGATCTTGTCCGTGATGCGGTAGCCGCCGCCGATATCGAGGTTGGTGCGATGGCGGTAGAAGCGCGGGTTGCCGGTGATGGTGGTCGGGTAGTTGTCGCGCCACGTGAGCGAGGTGTAGGCGTTGAAGCGCCGGTAGGAATAGCTCAGGCCGCCGTTCACCGAGTGGGGCACCATGTTGGCCTTGGGGATGCTCGCGTAGCTGCGGGTGTAGCTGGCGCGGACATTGAGGCCTTTGAACGGCTGGGGGAGGAACGAGAGCGACTGGGAGTATTCGAGCTCCATGCCGCGGACGGTGACGTCGTTGGCGCTCGGGGTGGTGGTGATGAACTCGTAGTTGGAGAGATCGAGGTCGCCGGTGTAGCCGAATTCGGCGGCGGTGAGCCGGTTGGTGACGAAGAGCCCCTTCACGTTGTTCTGGTAGACATTGGCGGCGAGGATGCCTACGGGTTCGAAATAGTAGGCGAGCCGGGCGGCGAGGTTTTTGGAGGTCTCGGGCTTGAGGCTGGTGTTGGGCGCGCTGACGGTGAGCGCGTCGTCGTTGATGACCCAGACGCCGGCGACATCGCGGAAGGTGGGACGGCGGATGGTCGAGCTGAAGCCGAGCTGCGCGTCGAAGTTGTGGTTGATTTTGTATTTCAGGGAGGCGCTGGGGAAATTGTTCCCGTAGTCGCCGGTGCGGTGGACCTTCGGCTGGGAGAAGAACTGGTATTTGAGGCCGTCGATGGTCGTGGCGCGACCGGAGGTCTCGGCGAAGCCGGCGGCGGCGAGTTCCTGAACCGAGCGGGGATTGAACTCGAGGGAATCGGTGGAGGTTTCCTCGCGGCGGAGACCGGCGCGGACGACGAGCTTGCCGAGGGTGGTCGTGGCCATGAGGTAGCCGGCGTCGATGGTCTCCTCGTAGTTGCGGCGGTTGCCGATGAAGGCGTTGTAGAAGTTCGCCGCGGTGATCGTCTGGGTGAAGTTGTTCGGGTTGTCGCGGTAGAGACCGCCGAGGCGCGCGAGATCGGGCACCCAGACGGTGCCGCCGCCGATGGAGCGGACGCTGCTGTCGGTGTTGGTGGCGCCCATGTCGAAGTCGAAGGGCGACTTGTAGGCCGCGTAGCCGCCGCGGGCGGGCAGGCCGTTCAGGTTGTAGCGGAGGGATTCGGTATCGAGGCGGAAGTCGCGGATCTCGTAGCGCCGCTTGAGGCCGGCCTTCCAGACGACAGGGAGCACCTTGGTGGTGCGGAGGGTGCCGACGAGTTCGCCGCCGTAGACGTCGGTCAGCGCGTAGCGGCCGTCGTCGATGGTGATGGTGGGGTTGGTGTAGCTCGCACCGTCGGCCCAGTCCGGGCCGGCGACCTGGGCGATCTTCCAATCGGCGCTGTTGTAGGCGGAGCGCACGGCGGTGAACTGGACGCCGGCAGCGGCGGGACCGCCCGAGTCGCGGATGGAGCCCCGGCGGCCGCGGGGGTCATACCAGCTGATGGAATTGGAGCCGGAGAACTTGCCCTCGAGCGTGAAGTTGCCGAGGCGATATTCGAACTTGGGCACGAGCGAGAGCGTCTGGCCCTGTTTGACGATGGCGGCGGGATTGGAGGTGACGGTGCCGGCGGTGCTGGAGCGGAGAGAGAGGAGCGGGTCGGTGCCGGTGACGAGATTGCGGGCGCCGGTGGCGAAGGTGAGGGCGCGCTGCGGGTTGTTGAGGTCGGCGTAATTGTAGAGGGCCGTGAGCGACAGGACGAGGCGCGGAGTGGCCTTGAAGTCGGCGGTGAGGTTGACGGTGGAGCGGCGGTTGGTGCGCGGGGCGTGCAGGAAGGCGAGCGAGGTCGGGACGACCGGGCGCGGGTCGGCGGCCGTCGGGGCGTAGTTGTAGGTGATGGTGGTGCGGGCGTTGGCGGAGTAGGCCATCGACTCGCTGATGTTCAGGTTCACGCCGAGGCGCTTGTTGAAGAAGACCTCGGAGTAGTCGAAAATGCCGCCGGGATGGATCTTGCGGGACTGCCGGTCGTCCGGGCCGTAGGAATCGTCGAAATTGAAGCGGCTGGAGAAGGCGGTGAGATTGGCCTGGGCGGAGATGCGGCGGCCGGAGCGGTCGAACGCACGCTTGGTCTTGAGGTTGATGGTGCCGGCGGGAGCGTTGGCGTCGACGTCGGCGCTGATGGTCTTGGAAACCTCGATCGACTCCATGGAGCTGAGGGAGACCTGTTCGAAGGAGAACGCGCGGGCGTTGCCGGAGGCGCCCTGGTTGGCGTCGGCGCTGGCGAGCGACACGCCGTCGAGCGTGACCTGGGTGTATTCGGAATCGAGCCCGCGGAGCCGGATGGTGCGGATCTCGCCCTGGGTAAGGTCGAGCTCGACGCCGGGCATGTGCTTGAGGAATTCGCCGACGTTGCCCTCGGCGACATCGCCGAACACGTCGGAGGCGACGGAGTTCGTGATGTTCATGGAATTGCGCTGGTCCATGATGGCCTTGGCGTTGCCCTCGCGGTCGGAGGCGACGACGAATTTCTGCAGCCGGACGGTGCCGTCCTTGGCGTCCGCGGCCTGGAGGGAGCTCACGAGCTCGAAGTCGCGGGTGGCGGTGCCGCCGGCGGGGACGCGCACGGTGGCGGTCTCGGTGCGGTAGCCGGTGTAGGTGACGACGATCCGGACGTCGCCGGCGGCGACTCCGGGAAGTGAATACGCACCGCCGTCCTCGGAGACGGCGAGGAGCCCGGTGCCGTCCACGCGGATCTGGGCGTTGCGCACGTATTCGCCGGTGGCGGGATTGAAAATGCGGCCCGCGACGGTGCCGGTCACGGCTTGCGCGAGGACGAGCGAGGGCAGGAGCAGGACGCCGGCGAAGGCGAATCGGAGCGAATGGAGACAGCGGAGCAGGGATCGCATGGGCGTGGGCGGTCGGGCTTGGTGGGGGTAGCGTGCCGCGGGAGCGCGGGACGTCGGGATTGGGCCCTGAAGGGAGGGTGCCGATGCGCGCAGCGCACGCTCGCGCGTATCCCACTTTCGTGCGGCGTCCGCACGAAGGTGCGGCGGGCTCCGTCGGGACGCGGCCGGACGGATCGGCCGCCGGTAAAATGCGAGCCGGTGGCGGCGGCGCGGAGGGGGGCCGTCGGGCGCGGTGGAGCCGGGCGGCGCCGGCTCAGTCGGTCATCCTGACGATGCCGCGGCGGATGGCTTCGGCGGTGGCCTGGGCGCGGTCGTTGACGTCGAGCTTCTCGAGAATGTGGCTGACGTGGCGCTTTACGGTGTCCTCGGAGACGTCGAGGGCGGCGGCGATTTCCTTGTTGGCGCGGCCGGCGGCGATGAGGGTGAGGATCTCGCGTTCGCGCGGGGTGATCGCGGGACCGAGACGCAGGGCGGCGAGCCGGCGGGAGAGATCGCTCTGGAGGAAACGGTTGCCGGCGGCGACGCTGCGGAGCGCGGTGAGCAGTTCGTCGCGGGAGGCGGATTTCTGCAGGTAGCCGAGGGCGCCGGCGTCGAGCGCGGCCTGCACCTCGTCGTCGCGCGCGAAAGTGGAGAAGATGAGCACGCGGGTGGTCGGGTCGACCGCGCGGAGGGCGGCGGTCGCGGCGATGCCGCCGATGCCGGGGAGCTGCAGGTCCATGAGGACCACCTTGGGGCGTGTCCGCTGGTAGATGGAGACGACTTCTTCGCCGCGCTCGGCCTCGCCGACCACGCGGATGGCGTCGTCGAGTTCGAGGGAGGCGGCGAGGCCGCTGCGAACCACAAAGTGATCGTCGACGATCAGGACGGTAAGGGGAGCAGGGGCGGGGGGCACGGGGACGGAAGAGGAAACGGGATCGAAGTGAGGCTCAGACCGGGCGCGACACCGGGGTCGCGGACGGATCCCCGGCGGAGGAATCCGGTGCGGGCGCAGGCGGCGGGACGGCCGGGCGCGACGCGGCGCCGGGAGCGCGGAGCGGAAGGTCGACCTGGACAACCGTGCCGCGGCCGGGGGCGCTGTCCCAGCCCACGGTGGCGCCGATCTTGCGGGCGCGCTCGGTCATGCCGGCGCAGCCGAAGCGGCCGCGGCGGTTGGCAAGCACGGCGTCGGGGTCGAATCCGCGGCCGTTGTCGGCGATGCGCAGGATCACGCGGTCGGAAGTCGCGGTGACGGCGATGGTCACGCGGGTGGCGGGGCCGTGTTTGCGGGCATTGGTGACGGCCTCGCGGGCGATCATGCGCAGGTCGTGCACGATCGTGGCCGGCAGGATCGGAATGCCCGGCGCGGCCTCGATCACGACCTCGAGGTCGCCGTCGCCGGAGTGCCGCGCGGCGACGGGCTCCAGCGCGGCGAGCAGGTCGCCCGCGGTCTCGGCGGGATCGCGCAGGTCGGAGATCAGGTCGCGGGTCTCGATCTGGATGCGCGAGACGAGGCTGCGCGAGGCGGCGACGAGTCCGCGGCCCTTCTCGTCCGAGATGCGGGTGGCGAGGGCGTCGAGGCGGAGACTGACCCCGGCGAGCTCCTGCTCGAGGGTGTCGTGGAATTCGCGCGCGATGCGTTGGCGCTCCTCGAGGGCGGCCTCGGCCTCGATGCGGTGGCGCAGGGCATCGGTCTGCCGGTTCACCTGGCGCCGCAGACTGGCGATCCAGAGGCCGGCGAGGATCGTGAGGCCGGCGAGCAGCGCGAGGCCGATGGCGAGGCGGGTGGGGGTCCACCACGGCGGGGTGCGCAGAATCTCGAGGTCGGCGGCGGTCGGGGAGCGCAGGCTGACCAGGCCGGGGCGGCTGGCAAAGCCGGAGCCGGTGACGGCTGTCTCCACCTGGCAGATACCGGTGAGCCGCACGAGCGCGCCGGCGGGCGGGACGGCGGCGTCGTCGGGCACGCGGGCCTGGATGGTGCGCCTGCCGGACTGCACGAGCAGCGTGGTGCCGTCCTCGCTGCGGAAGAAATCCCGGACGACGGCCTCGACGCGGACGAGGCGCGCGTCGTGTTTGCCCGGGTGGAGGTCGCCGGGTTTGCCGTAGAGTTCCTCGAAGGAATCGATGTCGAGCGGGGCGGGGGCGGGGCCGGCGGCGCGGGCAAGCAGTTCGGCGTCGACGACGGACGCGCTGAAGCGGTCCATCGACGGAAAGCCGACGACGGTGACCCGGTCGCCGGGCAGGAGCACCTCGGGCAGGGAAAGCCGCACGGCAAAGGCCATGGCGCCCTGCTGCAGGAACGCCTGGCCGTCGGCGAGGGTGGCGGCGACCACGCCGTCGATGCGGATCCGTTGTTCGCCGAGCCCGCTGACGCGGAAGGCGAGCAACTCCTCGGCGGAGATCTGGGGGGCGTCGGCGGCCGGCGGCGCGGGGGCGACGACTTCGATCGCGGGCCAGTCGAGGACCCGCAGGTAGGGCTGCACAAGCTGGCGGCGCGGGGTGTTGATGAGACCCGCGGAGAGGCCGGTGATACGCACGCGGTGGCCGACGAGGGCGGGCGCACCGGCGGCAGGTTTTTCGACGCGGATCTCGATCACGCGGGAGCCCATGGCCAGGCGGAGCAGGGCGCGGTCCTGGTTGTTTTGACGGAAGGGGAGCAGCGAGCGGACGATGCCCTCGACCGTGACGCGCTGGTAATGGTAGCGGCCGAAATACAGGTCGTCGTAAACGGCAGCGATACCGGGCGGGAGTTCGCGGCGCCCGACGACCCGGTAGGTGGTGTCGGCGAGCCCCGGCAGGTAGAGGCCCATGCGGGTGGTGCTGACGAGGTCGATCTCGTCGCCGATCGACGGGAGCCGTTGGCGCGGCGCGAGGCGGAAGAACGTCGTGGAGGTGGCGTCCTGCACAAAGATGGCGGAGGTGCTTTCGACGAAGACGACGACGCCGCGGAGGCGGACCGGCAGGCCCCGCTCCGCTTCGGCGGGGGTGAGCGAGCGGACTTCAAGGGCGGTGGTCAGGACGCGTTCCGCCGCGGGTGCAGCGGCCCCTCCGACGACAGCGGCGGCGAGGAGACAGAAGAAACGGCGGAGCCGGGACAGCACAGGGAGCGGAGGAGTCGGTCGACGTTGGACAGATTGCCGGGCGGAGAGAAGACGAGAAGCCGCCGGCGGATTTCCCCGGTCCGCCGCTCGCGCGGCCCGGGGCCGGGCAGGCGTCAACCGAAGAGGGCGGCGATGGGTTTGCCGCCGTCGGTGACGGGGACCGGGCGCGAGGCGGCGACAAGTTCCTTGGCGGGGTTGATGCCGAGCGCGGCGTAGATCGTGGCGTGGAAGTCGGGCACGGAGACGGGGTTTTCCACGGGTTTGTTGGAGAACGTGTCGGTGACGCCGTAGGCGCCGCGGTGGTTGAGCCCGCCGCCGGCCAGCACGAGGGAAAAGGCGGCGGATTGGTGGCCGCGACCGCCGCCGCTGTCGAACTGGCCGGGGCGCCCGAACTCGGTGCCGATGGCGATGAGGGTCTTGTCGAGCAGGCCCTTGGCTTCGAGGTCCGAGATGAGCGCGGAAAGGGCCGTATCCAACTCGCGGATCAGGACGTGCTGGTTGAGCTGGCCGGCGTTGTGGGTGTCCCAGCCGGCGCCGTTGATGAAATTGAGATTGTGGGAAACCTCGATGAAGCGCACCCCGGCCTGCACGAGGCGGCGGGCGAGCAGGCAACGCTGGCCGAATTCGCCGCCGTAGCGCTGGCGGACGGAACCGGGTTCCCGGTCGAGGCGGAAATTCCGCATGAAGGCCGGGCCGGCGAGTCGGAGGGCCTCGCGCTGCGCCTCCTCGTAGTCGGCGAGGGCGGAGTCCTTGGGCGCGTGGCCCTGGAGGGGCGCCAACAGGCGCTGGCGCGCGGCGGCGCGCTCGGGGTCGAGGCCGTCGGGCGGCGTGAAGCCGGCGGGACCGCTCTCGGTGTCCACGAGGTAGATGTAGCCGTGCTTCGCGCCGAGAAAACCCGGGCCGCGGCTGACGCTCGGGTAGCCGACGAGCAGGTAGGCGGGCACGTTGTCGGCGGCGGCACCGCGCTCGTGGGCGACGACCGAGCCGAGCGACGGATAGATCGTGCTGCCGCTGACGGCGCGGCCGGTGTGGACGAAGTTGGTGGCGAGGGCGTGCTCGATGCCGAGCTTGTGGTTGACGGTGCGGACGGCGGTGACGCGCTCGGCGAGGCGCGCGGTCTGCGCGAGGTGTTCGGTGTAGCGCACGCCGGGCACGGCAGTGTCGATGGCGGCGTAGTCGGAGCCGGAGGTCATCGGCTTGGACTTGGGGTTGCCGCGCACCTTGGGGTCGAAGGTGTCGATCTGCGACATGCCGCCGCCGAGCCAGATGAAGATGCAGTGTTCGGCCTTGCCCTTGGGATGCGAAACGGTGCTCGCGCGGAGGGCGGCGGGCAGCGCGGCCGAAGCGGAGACGGCGGAGACGGCGGCGGCGGTGCGGGAAAGAAAAGTGCGGCGGTTCATGGGGCGGAAACAGGGGCTCAGAGAATGTGGGTCCACTCCGGGGCGTTGAGCAAAGCCCAGATGACGTCCTCGAAGCGGCGGCGCCAAGCGGGATCGAGACGGGCGGTGGCGGGATCGCCCTTGCGGGCGGCGGCCTCCTCTTCGAGCCGGAGGGAGTTGGCCTCGGCCTTCATGTGGTTGGACCAGGCGACGAACTTGCGGTGGCCCGGGGGGGGCGGCGGCGGGGCGACGCGGGAGACGACGCGGGTGGCGAACCCGGGAGCGAGCGCGGCGAGGTAGGTTTCTCGCTCCGCGGCCGACGGGGTGCGGGTGAAGAGACGCAGGAAAAGGCGGTCGACGAAGCGTTCGAGCGGCTGATCTTCCAGGGCGAAGGCGGTGAGACCGTGGTCGTCGCTCAGGCGGGTGAGCCAATGCATCATGGTGCCGTTGGAGAGGAGGGCGGGCTGGAGGACGTTGGGGGCGTTTTCGCGGACGCCGCTCGCGGCATCGGGCCGGGCGCCGCGCCAGCCGAAGACCTCGAGCACTTCGGCCACGGCCTGGGTGCGGGGCAGCATGAGGCTGGGGCGGTCGCGCTCGTTGGACGTCGAGGCGAGCATCCAGGCGCGGCGGGCGCGCCCGAGGTCGAGGGCGTTGTCGATGGTGCGGATGCTGTCGATGTCGAGGGCGACGGGCTCGATCTCGAAAGGTTTGCCCGTGGCGGCGAACAGGGAGTCGACGAGCTGTTCGGCGCCGATGCGGCGCGGGGCGGGCGAAACGAAGAGCGGGCCGGGGGCGTCGAGCGTCGGATCGGCGGCGCGCTGGTAGGCGTGGGAATTCAGGATGAGCCGGGCGAGGGCCTTGGCGTCGTAGCCGGAGCGGACCAGTTCGCGGCCGAGCCAGCGGAGCAGCGCGGGGTGGGACGGGACGGATTTTTCCCAGTCGCCGACGGTCTCGACGAGGCCGCGGCCCATGAACCGTTGCCAGATGCGGTTGGCCATGACTTGGGCGAAGCGCTCGTTCTGCGGGGCCGTGATCAAGGCGGCGAGGCGGTCGCGGTGGTCGTCCGGCCGCTGGGCGAGCGGGGCGGCGACGGCGGGATCGACGAAGGCGGGGAACGGCCAGGCGGGCGCCACCGAGGTGCCGGGCGCGAGCGTGACCTCGATCATGGGTTCGCGGCCGCCGACGCGCAGGCTGTCGAGGACGACACTGCTGGTGGCGGGGAGCTTGATCGGTTTGGTGGCGAGGAGCGCGGAGAACTCGAAGAGCTCCTTCTGTTTCGCGAGGTGGGTGGGGGCGTCGTGGCAGCGGGCGCACTTCATCTCCACGCCGAGGAACGCGGAGCCGAGGATGATGCCCTTCGCGGCCATGGGGACGTCGTTCTGCGAGGCGACGCCGAAGCCGGCGGGGCCGCCGAAACGTTCGCTGCCCTCGAGCCGCACGAGCTCGGTGACGAAGAGGTCGAGCGGCTTGTTGTCGACCAGGGACTCGTGCAGCCACCACCGGAAGGGGCCGGTGTTGTTGAGGGTGGGGTTGATGAGGTTCGGATTCTCGGCGAGCACGTCGAGCCAGTAGCCCATCCACTGGTCGGCCCAGCGTTCGTCGGCCAGCAGCCGGTCGATCACGCGGGCGCGGCGATCGGGAGCGCGGTCGGTCTGGAACGCGCGGATCTCGGCCTCGCTCGGGGTGACGCCCACGACATCGAGGTGCACGCGCCGGAGCCAGGCGAGATCGTCGGCGAGCGGAGTAAGCTCGAAGCGGGTGGCGGGGAAGTCGGGCCACGGGGCGCCCTGTTCGATCCAGCGCCGGAGCAGCGCGATGTCCCGGGCGGGGAGGGGATCGCCCTTGGCGGGCATGATCTCCTCCGAATCCGTGGAGGTGATACGCTGGAAGAGCGGGCTCGCGTCGGGCCGGCCGGGGACGACGGCGGGGCCGTCGGCCTTGCCGCCCTGGAGCGCGGCGGCGTGGGTGTCGAGGCGGAGGCCGCCCTTTACCTTGGCGCCCTGGTGGCAGGAGTAGCAGTTGGCCTCGAGGATGGGTTTGATGTCGCGGTGGAAATCGACGCCGGCCGTCCGCGCGGGACCGTAGGCGGCGGCGACCTCCGCGATGCGGGCGGCGATGAAGTGGTCGACGGCATTGTGCGCGGGATAGCCGGCGGGCACGGCGGGGACGGGAGTCTCGGGCGTGGCGGCGAGCCAGTCGCGGGCGGCGGCGCGGCGCTGCGCCCAATACGGCGCCTGTTCGGCGCGGCGGGCGGCGCGGGCGGCGGTGTTCAACGCGGCGAGCCGGGCGCGGCGTTCGGCTTCGTAGCCGGCCCAGTCGGCATCCGTGTAGCGGAGCCGGCGGGGACCGGGCGAGAGCACCTGCCAGTCGCGGGTGCCGGCCAGCCGGAGCGCGACGACGGTTTCGCCGAGTTCGGCCCGGAAAGGAACCTGGTGCTTCGGCGGGAGCCGGCCGCCGACGAGGGTTTCGAGGACGATGCGCAGGGGGGCGGGGGCGGCGCCGGCGGCGGGCGCGGCGACCTCGAGCTCGGCGGTCGCGTCGCGGTTGCCCGGCGGCGCGTAGCGGTAGCCGGCGCCGATATCGAAGTAGGTGTTCTGCTCCTCGACCGGCAGCTCGCCGGCGTTGCCGACGGCGAACTGGCGGGGCTGGTCGAACGGCGTGGTGGCGACGATCCGGCCGTCGACGAAGAGTCGTGTGGCGCCGCGGGCGCGGAGCAGCACCTGGTGTTTGCCCGGCGGCAGCGCGACGGTGGCGGAGGCCCGGACGAGCGTGGGGAAGTGCCGGTCGGCGCGGACGCCGGTGGAGATGTATTTCTGCGGGAGCTCGAACAGGCCGAAAAGATCTTCCTCGTAACGCTCGGTGACGCGCGGAGCGGTCGGCCACGAGTTGTCGGTCGGGATGCCTTCCTCGCAGATCTCGACCAGCACCCGGCCCTCGGGCGGGGTCGTGGCGGCGCCGGCAATCGGCCCGGCGCACAGCAGGATGCAGGTCGCGATAATCGAAGCAGGGACGCGGAAGGGACGGAACATGAGCGGGCGCGGCGGGGTGAGGTTGGCCGAGACGAAAGCCACCGCCGGGCGAATGACACGTGCGCGCGCATCCCACTTTCGTGCACGAGCGCGGCGGCCGGCGCCGGGGTGGGCTCAGCCCAGGAGCAGAAAGGAGCGCTCGATCGGGGCGGCGGTTTGCAACGCGACGGGTTCGGCGCGGCCGTGTTGCCACGCGACGACCGTGACGCGGGCCGGGCGGCGCGCGCGGGGCGGCAGCGGGGTGAACTCGAGCGTCGTGTCGTCGCGCAGGAAGGCGGGCCCTTCGCGCACGTAAAAGCGAACCGGCGCGGGGCTCCCGACGCCGGGCGCGTCGGGGGCATTGGTCGTCGCGACGAGACGCAGCGTGCGCGTGCCGGCGGGTTGATCCGGGATCGGGGCAAAGGTGATCGTCTGCGGCGCGCCGGCGAGGTGGCGCAGCGGCACGCGCAGGACGGCCTGCTGCACGGCCCGGCGGAAGGTGGCGTCGCCGGGATGGACGGCGGCGAACCAGATCTCGGCGGAGCGCTTGCGGTTGGCGAGCCCCACGCGTTGGAAGCGGAGACGGAAGGTGTCGGGGGCGAGGCGTTCGACGGGGCCGCAGATGCGGTCGATCGCCGGCGCAGGGCCGATCCCCGCCGGCGGGTGGGCGACGCGTTCGCCGGCCTTGCGGCCGGTCCAGCGTTCGGGCCGGCCTTGGGGCACGGTATCGAGCCAGGCGGCGGAGAGGCGGAAGGTGACTCCGTCGGCCAGCGGACGCCACGGGATGGCCACCTGGTGGTGGGCGCCCGGTTCCTGCGGCAGCACGACGCCATTCTGCACGAAGCCGAGCAGCGCGACCTGTTTGCCATGCTGGTCGGCGCGAAATTTTTCCGTGGCGCGGGCGTGTTCCTCGTCGAAGCACCAGAAGGCCTCGTCCGGCTCGGCGTATTCGGCCACCGGTGCCGCCGGGACGCGGGGCAGGTCTTGGCGGCGCCACCGGTCGACCAGCCAGCCGTCGACGGTGGGATCGACCGGACGGAGCGCGACCCTTGCGGCGGCGGGCGGAGCGTCGGGCGCGGGGTCCGGCGGGAGGCGGCAGGCGGCGGCCTTGCGCAGGTAGAGCGCGAGGTAGGCGACCTTTTCTTCCGACACGTCGAAATGGCCGGCGCCCGCCTCGGCGAGCAAAGTGAGCGGGAGGGCGGCGTGCGCGGCGCGGAGTTTCAGGCCGTCGGCGGCGCGCTGGTCGGCCCACTCGTATTCGCCGATCGTGACAAGCCCGGGGATGCCGTCGACGGTGCGATCGCCCCACGGGGGCATCGACGGATCGGACCACATCGGCCATTGGCCGCTGACGGAGACGACGGCGAGCGTGCGGGCGGGCGCCCACGCGGCGAAATTCCACGGGAACGAGGCGGCGGCGCTGTGCCCGAGCGGCACGACGGGCACATGGACCAGCTCGGTGTAGCCGGACGCGGCGGCGAGCGCGGCGAGCAAGGCGTCGACATCGTCGCCGGCACCCTGGTCGAAACGAAAAGCCAGGTCGAACGGCGGGGTGACCCAGATGGCGGCGAAGCCGAGGTCGCGGAGCGCGTCGCGGAACACCGCGTGTTCCAGAATCGGTTCCTCCTCCATGTTGTGCTGGGCGAGCACGACGGCCCGAACGCGGGCGCAGGTTTCCGGGATCCAGAGAAAGGCGCGGGGCAAGTCGTCCGTTTCCGGGGACGGGGGGCCGGGCACGACGGCGGACCATTGCCAGACGGCGGGAAGCGGGTGGGGGCCGGGGACGGACGGGAGCACGGGGCAGCGATAATCGGGCGCGGCGCAATGTCTAGCGGCCGGCGCGGCGACCCCGCGGCGCGAACCGCCCTCGCCGACCCGACGATCGGGCCCGGCGGCGGGCGCGGAGTTGACCTGCCGCGGGCGCGCCGCTGATGTCGCGCGACCCCCATGATCCACCGTTCCCTTCGTCGTGTGCTGGTTTCCTTCGCCGCAGTTTTGATCGTCGCCGGTCCCGCCCGGCCGGCGTCCGGCGGGGCGCCGGCCGAAGCCCGCTGGTTCAAAGGCAACCTGCACACGCATTCCCTGTGGAGCGACGGCGACGATTATCCCGAGATGATCGCGGCGTGGTATAAGGATCACGGTTACCACTTTCTCGCGATCTCCGATCACAACCGGATGCAGGAGGGCACGGCGTGGTTCGAATTGAAGCAGCCGGTCTCGGTGAAGGGCGAAGTGGTGCAGCGCGGCGGGGGCGAGGTGCTGAAAAAATATCTCGCCCGGTTCGGCGCCGAGTGGGTGGAGCAGCGCGAAAACGGCGCGAAGAAGGAAGTGCGGCTGAAGCCGCTGGCGGAATACCGCGTGCGGCTCGAGGAGCCCGGCAAGTTTCTCATGATCCCGAGCGAGGAGATCACCTCGACGTGGACCCGGCCCAAGACCGAATCGCACCCGGCAATGTCGGGTCCGGTGCACATCAATTTCACCAATGCCCGCGAACTCGTGGCGCCGGTCGAAGCGGACAACGCGCTCGAAATCATGAACAAGGTGATCGCGGCGGTGCAGGCGCAACGGGAGCGGACGGGCCAACCGATGTTCGTCCACATCAACCATCCGAATTTCCGCTGGGGGATCACGCCGGACGAGATGATGCGGGTGCAGGGCGAAAAGTTTTTCGAGGTCTACAACGGCCACCCCGGCGTCGAGAACGCGGGCGACGCGACGCGGCTCGGAATGGATGCGCTGTGGGACGTGATGCTGGCCTTCCGGATCGGCGAGCTGAATCTCGGCGTCGTCTACGGCGTGGGGGTCGACGATTCGCACCACTACCACCAGTATGCGCTCGGCAAGAGCAACCCCGGGCGCGGGTGGGTGATGGTGCGGGCGCGCCACCTGACGCCGGAGTCGATGGTCCTGGCGATGGAGTCCGGCGACTTCTACGCCTCGTCCGGCGTGACCCTGCGGGACGTGCGCCGCACGCCGAAGGGCATCTCGGTCGCGATCGCGGCGGAGCCCGGCGTGACCTACACGACGCAGTTCATCGGGACGCGCAAAGGATTCGACCGCAGCAGCGAAGTGATGGAGGCGCCGGCGACGGAAAAAACTCCGCGACGCACGCTTCCGCACCGGCGCTACAGCAAAGATATCGGCATCGTGCTCGCGGAGGTGAAGGGCACCGAGGCCGCCTACCAGTTCAAGGGCGACGAACTCTACGTGCGGGCGAAAATCGTTTCCTCGAAGGTGAAGCCGGACGGCAGCGTGGCCGGCGAGCGGGAGACGGCCTGGGTGCAGCCGGTGGTGAACGAGGCACGCTGAAGATTCGGCGCCGGTGGCGAGGCGGGGCGGTCCGGTCGGCCGGCACGGAACGGTCGGGCGCGGCGGCGGCCGTGTGCCGTTCAACGGGTCGCACCAAAGTTCGCGTGCGTCGCGCTTGCGTCGCGTCCCGTGAATTCTACGGTCGCCGGCCGACCCCCCAACACATGATTCGTTCTTCGTTTCTTCGTCTTGCTGCGTTTGCAGCGCTTGTTTTCGCCGCGTCGCTGCCCCGTGCCGTCGCCGCCGCGCCTGCCGGGCCGTCGCTCGGTCTGCAGAGCTGGACGTGCCGCAACATGGATTTCGATCAAGTCGTGGCCTTCGCGGAGAAGCACGGCATCAAACACCTCCAGCTGATCGCGAAGCACATGGATCCGCGCGCGCCGAAGGAGGAGACGCTGCGGAAGAAGGCGATCCTCGAGGCGAAGGGCCTTGTCGTCTACACCTTCGGCGTGAACGGCACCTCCACCGAGAAGGAGAAGAACCGCCCGCTCTTCGAGTTCGCGAAGCTGATGGGCATCAAAGTGATCATCGTCGAACCGAAGAACATGGCCGAGTGGGACAACCTCGAGCAGCTGGTGAAGGAATACGACATCAAGCTCGCGATCCACAACCACGGCACCGGCACGGTCTACGGCGACCCGGCGACGGTGCGCAAAGTGCTCGCCGAACGCGACCGCCGCATCGGCGTGTGTCTCGACGTCGGCTGGGTGACGGCGGCCGGCTTCGACGCGGCCGAGATTTTCCGCGGCTACGGCGACCGGGTGTTCGACCTGCATTTCAAGGACAAGGTCGTCGAGACGTCGGCCGACGGGAAGAAGACGCCCGTCGACACGGAGATCGGCAAGGGCAAGGCCAACTACGCCGGGCTCTTCGCCGAGATCAAGAAGAGCAAGTGGTCCGGCGTGCTCGCCATCGAGACCGACAGCAAGGCCTTCGCCGAAGACCCGAACCGTCTGGTCGCCGAGGCCAAGGCGTTCTTCGCGGCGAGCGTGAAGAAGTAAGCCGGATTTTTCCCGGAGGCGGGCGCGGGCCCGCCTCTTTTGTTTCCCGCCGCTCCCACCCGTTTGGTTCTCCCTGTTTTTCACCCCATGCTCCGCCACCTCCTCTCCCTGACCCTCGCGCTCGCCGCCGCCGGCCTCGCCCGTGCCGCCGCCAAGCAGCCGAACATCGTTTTTATCTTCAGCGACGACCATGCCTACCAGGCGATCAGCGCCTACGGCGATTCGCGCAAACTGCTCGAGACGCCCAACATCGACCGCATCGCGAAGCAGGGGATGCGCTTCGACCGCTGTCTCGTCACCAACTCCATCTGCGGCCCCGCGCGCGCCGTCATCCTGACCGGGAAATACAGCCACCTGAACGGCTTTCCCAACAACAGCAATTCCACCTTCGACGGCTCGCAGGTCACCTTCCCCAAGCTGCTCCAGAAGGCCGGCTACCAGACCGCCATCGTGGGCAAGTGGCACCTCGGCAGCGATCCGACCGGGTTCGATTTCTGGCAGGTTCTTCCCGGCCAGGGCATCTATTACAACCCGCCCATGATTCGCATGGGCCAGCGCGTCGTCGAACCCGGTTACGTGACGGACATCATCACCGACCGCTCGCTGGAGTGGCTCAAGAACCGCGACAAATCGAAGCCCTTTCTCCTGATGGCGCAGCACAAGGCGCCGCACCGCGAGTGGGCGCCGGCGCTGCGGCATCTCGGCGCCGACCGCGACCGCGTTTATCCCGAGCCGCCCACGCTGTTCGACGATTACGCCAACCGCGGCCCCGCCGTCGCCGGCCAGGACATGACGCTCGAGAAGACCTTCACGGACCGCGACGCGAAATTCGTGCTGCCGGCCGGCATCAACGAGGAGCAGACCAAGGTCTGGAACGCCTACTACGAGCCGCGCAACGCGAAGTTCCGTGCCGCCAACCTGAGCGGCCGGGATCTCGTGCGGTGGCGCTATCAGCGCTACATGCACGATTACCTCATGACCGTGAAGGCGGTCGACGAGAGCGTGGGCCGCATCCTCGACTACCTCGAGCAGGAGGGCCTCGCGGAAAATACCATCGTCGTGTATTCCAGCGACCAGGGCTTCTATCTCGGCGAGCACGGCTGGTTCGACAAGCGCTGGGTCTTCGAGGAGTCGGTGCGCACGCCCTTCCTCGTGCGCTGGCCCGGCGCGACCAAGGCGGGCACGGTCAACCGTGACCTCGTCGCCAACGTCGATTTCACCGAGACGTTCCTCGAGGCCGCCGGCGCGCCGATTCCCGCCGACATGCAGGGCCGCAGTCTGGTGCCGATTTTGCGCGGTCAGAAGCCGGCGGACTGGCGCACGGGTTTCTATTACCAGTATTACGAGTATCCCGCGCCGCACCGCGTGCGGCCGCACTACGGGGTCGTGACCGACCGCTACAAGCTCGTGCACTTCGAGGCCGTCGGCGGCCCGGCTTACTGGGAACTCTACGACCGCGAGAAAGACCCGCAGGAGGTGCGCAATGTCATCGCCGATCCGGGCTATGCGGCGACGCGGGCCTCGCTCGAGCGGCAGCTCGCCCAGCTCCGCACCGAGTTGAAGGTGCCCGAGCAGACGCCCGCGCGCTTCTACGGCAACCAGCCGGTCGACGGCAGCGCCCCGGCGCCGAAGAAGAACAAGAAGAAGCAGCCCTGACCCGCCGCCGGGTCGCCTTCCCCATGAAACCCCACCTCCGACTTGCGGCCGCGTTTTTCGCGGTCGCCGCCGCGGCCTTTGCCGCCGCGCCCGCCCGGCCCAACGTGCTGTTCATCGCCGTCGACGACATGAACAACGACCTCGGCTGCTACGGCAGCAAGGTCGTGCAGTCGCCGAACATCGACAAACTCGCGGCGCGCGGCGTGCGCTTCGAGCGCGCCTACTGCCAGTTCCCGCTGTGCAGCCCGAGCCGCTCCTCGATCATGACCGGCCTCCGGCCCGACCAGACGCGGGTGTTCGACCTGCAGTATCACTTCCGCCAGGGCCTGCCGGACGTCGTGACGCTGCCGCAGCTGTTCATGAAGGCGGGCTACCGCGCGGCGCGCGTCGGAAAAATCTACCACTACGGCAACCCCGGCGACATCGGCACGAGCGGCCTCGACGATCCGCCGTCCTGGCAGGAGTTCGTGAATCCCGCCGGCACGGACAAGACCACGCTGGAGCCCCAGATCACCAACGACACGCCCTCGCGCGGCCTCGGCTCCGCGATGTCCTACCTGAGCGACCCCAAGGGCACCGACGAGGAACACACCGACGGCAAAGTCGCGACCGAGGCGATCCGCCTGCTGGAGCGCTACCGCGGCGGCCCGTTCTTTCTGGCGGTCGGTTTCTACAAACCGCACACGCCCTACGTCGCGCCGAAGAAATATTTCGACCTGTATCCGCTCGACAAGATCGACGTGCCCACGATGCCGGCCGGCTACGAGAAGTCGGTGCCCGCCGCGGCGCTGCACTCGACGCGTCCCTGGCCGAATTTCGGCGTCACGCACGAGCAGGCGCGCCGCGCGAAACAGGCCTACTACGCGACCATTTCGTTCGTCGACGCCCAGATCGGACGCATGCTCGACGCCCTCGACCGCCTCGGCCTGCGCGACAACACCATCGTGGTTTTCTGGAGCGACCACGGCTACTCGCTCGGCACGCACGGCCTCTGGATGAAGCAGAGCTGCTTCGAGGATTCCGCCCGCGTGCCGTTCATCGTCGCCGCTCCGGGCCTCACGGCCGGCGGCGTGTCGCCGCGGCCGGTCGAATTGATCGACGTCTACCCGACGCTGGCCGATCTGGCCGGGCAGCCGTTGCCGGGTCCGATGCCCGGCGCCTCGTTGCGGCCGCTGCTGGCAAAGCCCGACGCGCCGTGGGATCGGCCGGCGTTCACCCAGGTCGAACGCGGCAACGCCCCGGGCCGCAGCGTGCGCACCGCGCGTTGGCGCTACACCGAATGGAACGACGGCAAGGACGGCGTGGAGCTCTACGACCATGCGTCCGACCCGGGCGAGATGCACAATCTGGCCGGCGAGGCGCGGCATGCGGCGACCGTCGCGGAGCTGAAGGCCCTGATCAAATCGAACTGGCCCGTGCGCGTGACCGGCGGAAAAGCCGACGGCAGCCGCAAAAAGAACAAGAAGGCGGAGTAAGCCATGGCGCCGCGCGGCCCAACATCGTCCCGACCCCGGGCGGGGCGCCGGCACCGGCCCGGTGCGCTTTTGCTGGCGGCGCTGCTCGTCGTCGGCGCCGCCGGGGCGGGTTGTTCCCGCGGTGATCCGTGGACCGAGCCGGTGCGGTCCACGAGTGCGGCCGCCTACACGACGTGGCATTCGCGCGTCGCCGAAAACATGCCGGCGGAGAGGCGGAAGCAGGTGGACCAGGCGCTGCAGGATATTCGCTTCAAGATCATGGGCGACCGGGCCGCGACCGGCAGCGCCGCGATCGAAGGCGAACTGCGGCGCCGGATCGACGGCCGCCCGCTGCGCGAGGTCGTGCAATGGGGCGTGGAGTTGCGGCTGGAACGTTTGCGCGGCGAATTCGCGGGCCTCAAAGGGGCCATGAATGCGAATCTGCGGCTGGTGACCCGCCCGGGCGACAGCGAGTCCCGGCGCCATCTCGACGGGGTCGAAGCGCGCCAGAAACAGCGTCTCGACGACCTCTCGGCGGCGATCGCCGCGGCCGAGCAGGAATTGGCGCCCCTCGCGGCCGCGACCGGTCGAACGTTTGCCGGGGCCGGCGCCGGGGAGCCGGATCGAAAGCCGGAACTGATCAAGTGAGCGTCGGGCGCCGCGGCCGAAAATTCGGGACCGGGTCCAGGCGTTCGTGATGCCGGGCGGGATCGGGTGGGCGGTCCTGCGAAGGACAGGCGACGCGCCGTTCAACGGCTCGACTCGGCGCAGGATTGACGGTGCAGTGCCGGCGCGGCGAAGCAGAAGCGAGCCGTATTACCCCATGTCCACCCCTCGTCCCTTTTCCGCCGTTCCGCTGGAGCGTCGGGCCGTCCTGAAGTGGCTGGCGATCGCCGGCGCGACCGCGGCTTGCCGCGGGACCGCCGCCGGAGCCGCGCCCCCGGCGGCGACGCGTGTGATCGCCGGCTACCTCGCCACCCTGGCGCGCGACGACCACGGCTACGCCTGGGGCGACCAGGAAATCTCCCACCTCAGCCCGACCTTTGCGGTGATCGGGAGCTGCCGGCTGCTGGGGATCGAACCGCCGCGCCGGGCGGAACTCGTGGCGTTTGTGCGCACGCACCACCCCCGCGAACTGAAGAAACTGGAGCAGGAGCGGCGGATCTTCGAGTTCCAGCAAATCCAGGCGCTGGCGTGGCTCGGCGCGGATACGTCGGACTTCAAATCCCGCATCGCGGCGTTCACCCAGCCGCTGGGCTACCTGAAGCAATACGAGCGGAACGGGTATCCGATTTTTCAATCCGAACTCGGCGTGGTGCTCTCCCACGTGCTGCTCGGTTTGCCGACGGACGGCATTGCGGGCGCGTTCGGCCGCTACATCGACGAACGGCGGCGGCCGAACGGCAGCTACAACAACACCCCCGCGGCCGACGGCGGCGACGGCCACGTGATGAACACGCTCTGGGGACTGCAGGCGCTGCGGGCGCTCGGCCGCGACCTGCGCACCCTGCCGGACCGCGCCGCGCTCGTGGCGTGGCTGCGCGCGTGCCAGCGGCCCGGCGGCGGCTTCACCTATCAGCCCGAGCCGATGTTCGGCGGCGTCGACGACATCGCCTACACGCGGGCGGCGACCCGCGCGCTGCACCTGCTCGGGGCCGAACCGGCCGACCGGGCGGCGTGCATCGCGCAGATTCACGGACTGTGGCAGCGCGACGGCGGCTTCGCCGACCGGGCCGGCTGGCTGAGCAACGCCCACGCGACCTACTGCGCGCTCGACGCCCTCGCTGCGCTCGGCGCGCTCGACACGCTGGAGCGGGTGCCGGCCGCGGCGCGCCGGGCGCCGCGGGCCGAGCCGGCGCTGCCGGCAGGATTGAAGGTGTTTTCGCTGCAGGTGGAGGCGCACGGGCAGGGCAGTCCGGCGGAGGCGGTCGACCTCGCGCAGGCGCTGAAGATCGATCTGTGGGGGGCGAAAAACGCCAAACCCGAGTGGCTCGCGCGCGTCCGGGCACTGGCGGCCGAGCGGCGCGTGCCCGTCACGTTCTTCACCGGCGACGAGGAATACGGGACGTGGGTGCACATCCCCGGGCTGGGCACCTACAGCCATACCGCGGACCTGATGGCGCCGGGCGACACCGACATCGGCGCCCCGCTCGGGCGGCGCGGCGAAAATTCGCGCGCGGTCACGTGGCCGGAGTTTCGCGAGCAGCGCCTCGTCCCGCTCGAGCGGGGGCGCGGGCGGCTTTTCTGGCAGTTCGGCGAGAACGAGGAACTCGTGCGCATGTTTCTCGACGACTCGGTGGAGCGCGGCGGCTACGCGGCGATCAGCACGTATCATTTCGGCAATCCCGACTTCATGAATTCGGAGCCGTTCCTCAACCGGTGGCGCGGCCGGATCCCCTTTGTCGGCCTGCAGGACTCGCACGGACCGGAGCCGTGGTGGTTCGCGGACCAGACGACGGGATTCCGCACCTTGTTCCTGGGCACGGAGCCGACGTGGGATGCGTGGCTGCACGCGTTGCGGCAAAATTGGGTCGTCGCCGTGCGGCGGGATGTCTGGACGCGCGGCCGCACCTGGATGCACAGCGGTTCGGACGTCGTGCGGGACTACGTGAGGGCGCGCGAGGCCGACTGGCGGTGGTGGGATAATCCGGCGATCGCGCGACCCATGGTGTCGCTCGTGGCCGTGCGCGCCGACGATCCGCTCGAGCCGGCGCGGCCGGAGCGCGGGGCGTTCCTGCGGGTGCGGTGCGCCTGGGAAAACACGCCCCAGGGCTTGCTGAAGGCCCCACTCGCGGAACTCGTCCGGCTCTCGGTCGACGGACGCGAGGTGTCGCCCGCCCTGCATGCGCCCGCGCCGCGGGCCAACGGCCTGCGTCCGGACCATTACCACTTCGTCCCGCTCGAGGGATTCGCGGCGGGTCGGCACACCGCGACCGCGGTGGTGCGGGTGCTGGCAACCCGCACGACCGTCGAGCGCACGGCGGACTTTTTCGTCTAGGCGCTCGAGCGATTCAACGGCTCGAATGCGGCCGGCGTTGAAGGCGGCGCCGGCTCCGCCTCACCTCTGCGCAACCCTGCCGCGATCCGACCGCGGCGCTGTTTCCGACCACTCCCTGCACCATGAAATTCTCCCCCGCCCGAATCGCGGCCGCCGCCGCGCTGGCCGCCGTGCTCTCGCCTGCGGCCGGCGCCCAGACCGCCGCCCCGGCGAC
>JACCEB010360926.1_pt1 | contig 23456 bp, 21 predicted proteins | sample 7454761 | NCBI WGS metagenome assembly JACCEB01 (sample SAMN15323454, study PRJNA562643) | freshwater metagenome | isolation source: river surface water | place: USA:Blue River Watershed | collected 2017-08-18 | reverse complement strand
TTTTAGCTATTCTTGTTGGTTACGGTATTAATCATGCAGGTCAGATTGCTAAACCCGTCCGTGATTTCTTTGAAGGACTTTCTCAAATTCTCTTTAAAATCGTTCATCTTTTTATGTATTTTGCTCCACTGGGTGCTTTTGGGGCGATGGCGTTTACGATTGGTAAATATGGTTTAGGATCTTTTGGTCCATTACTTTCTCTAATGCTTACCTTTTATTTTACTTGTATTCTTTTTATTTTTTTAATTTTGGGACCTATTTCAAAGTATTGTGGTTTTAGTGTCTTTCGATTTATTCGTTATATTAAAGAAGAGCTTTTGACAGTTTTTGGAACTTCCTCATCTGAAAGTGTTCTTATTCCTATGATGAATAAATTAGAGAAATTAGGTTGTTCAAAGTCAGTTGTCGGTTTAGTCGTCCCAACGGGTTATTCTTTTAATTTAGATGGTACGAACATTTATCTTACGATGGCGGCAGTTTTTGTTGCTCAGGCATTAAACATAGACTTAACGTTGTGGCAGCAATTGAGTCTTTTATTTGTTGCAACACTCACTTCACAAGGAGCTTCGGGCGTTACGGGAGCAGGTTTTATTACACTCGCTGCGACTTTGTCTGTTATTCCAACAGTCCCTGTGGCAGGTTTAGCACTCATATTTGGTATTGATCGATTTATGTCTGAAGCACGTGCAATTACTAATACGATTGGAAATGGAGTTGCTGCTATTGTTATTTCGAGATGGGAAAAAGAACTGGACGTAGAGAAATTGAATTCTGAGTTAATGAAATAATTTATGACAGACGAAGTTTTAAGAAACGTTTTTTGTACAGATGCACTTGATTGGTTAAATAATTATCAAGATCCAGGGGGAAGATCCTTTCTTGGTTCTTTACCAGATATTTCTGAGTTCCCAGGAAAAAGTCTTCCTGATTGGAAAAAATGGTTTCAAGAAACAGCTGAACTTATCCTTGAGAAAACGTCCATTAATGGAGTTACTATTTTTTTTCAATCGGATATCAAGTTGAATGGCCTTTGGGTAGATAAAGCCTTTTTGATTCAAAAAGCAGCTGAAAAACAAGGCCATCATTTACTTTGGCATAAAATTTTTTGTCGAGCACCAGTAGGGACGATCATGTTTGGCCGTCCTTCCTATTCCCATATGCTATGCTTTTCGAGAACAGTTGTTCCTGATATATCCAGATCAACTGCTGATGTGATACCTGATTTAGGTGAAAAAACCTGGGTTAGAGGAATGGGACTTGAGGCTTCTCTAATCGCTTCAAATTTTGTTAAAAATCACACCCAAACGAGGACCCTTGTTAATCCTTTTTGTGGTGAAGGTAGTGTCCTTGCAGCTGCAAATTATGTTGGGCTTCATTCAATTGGAATAGAAAAAAGTCCAAAGCGTGCAGAAAAAGCTCGAAATCTTAATGTTTCACATGATGGGAAAGGTTGGTCTCACTAAGATCATCCTCAAACGGCCCTGGAATATTGTTCTCATCATATTCCTCACCCGGAAGACTTTCAATTTTTTTAAATACACCACAAGTAATAGGGAATGTCTCATTTTTTTCAAAAGGAACTTTAGTTGCTATTGTTTCAGGAAGCTCCTTCTCTTTTTCAATTCCCAAAATGAGAACTGTTAAATTTTTAAAGTCAAATCCAATGTCATTCTCAATTTTAACGATGTTATCCTCTAAATTATCGTCCATTAGATTTAGATCGTTCATAAAATTTGAAAAGGATGTCACTCTTTCATATGTATAACTTCCAGAGAGATCCCCGTAAGGGAATCTTTTTGCTCCAAGGCGCTGACTTTCAATATTTCCATCTAAGGGAATGATGATGTTACCCAAAACTTTCTCTGCTTCTTCGATATCGATAAAACCATCTCCGTTTATATCATCCTCACTTTTTGGGCATCGATTTCCCGTATAAACATTTTGAATATGCCAAGTGTTTACTCCTCCGCCAAAAAGTCGAAGATAGGCATAGAGTATATTATTTTTGCGATAAAAATTTGCCGACCCTGGAATCGTTCCATTGATTTGTGGATTGAGAGTTATAAATTTTGCCTGATAATGCCCTTCAATATTAGATCCATCGATTGGATTGATATTTCTTTGGGTGACTTTTTTAGCTTTGTTGTCAAATTTCTGTACGTTGCATCCGAATAAAAAGAGGCAAATAATGATAAAGTATTCATTTGTTAGACTTTTCATAAATGGCCTCTATATTTCTTCATCAAATGCTTCTTTATAAGCATTCTTTATTTCGTTGAAGTTAAAATTTTTTTTTGTATATCCCCATGCCTCGTACATCTGTAGATCGGATGGTTGATACGTAAACATATGTGTTCTTTGAATGTAGCAAAATCCTTCAAAAGGAAAATCAGCATAATCCGAGTATTTTGTAATGACTGGACATTTTGCATTGTTTTTCATGAAGATATTGGTCCATGATGGTATAGGTAGGGGACTGTTTGCATATTTTATGTCCATTACTCGTTCCACGATTTTCCTCTCTTTAAGAACATGTACATAAGGAGCAACGTGGAACCACCACTCAAAATTAAACTTTCTAATATAGTTCCTTGTAAAAAAAATAAATATTTTATTTGATTTTAATTCATGATCTCTCCACCATTCATAGGACCATATCATCGCTCGATTAAAGCACTGTGAATCTTTTGGATTGTACCGTGCCTCACCATGATACCTTTTTGCTTGTGAAAGAGAGGACACTGTCGTTGGTGTGTACTGAAAAGGCACCATTTTTTTTATTATTTCATTTTGAATCTTATTTCGTTTTTCTTTTGTAATATCAATCACGAATCGATTTTCATCAATTTTAAATCGATAAAATGGATCCTCAGATTTATCTCGAAATATGGCGGTAAATTGATCTCTTTTTGATTGTGAAATTTTTATGACATGACCATTTTCTAATAGAATCAAGTCATCATCGTTAAGTTCTTTCCCGTAATCAATTTCATGAATGCCAGAGACAACTTCTTTCAAGGCATGAGAGGAGAAGCTTAAAAAAGCGATTAGGAGTCCAAAAAAAAGCATAGAACCCTCCAACGTTTTCATAAAATCTACTCTCATATCATCGTCAACTTCTCTTTTTTCTGTCTACTTAAGCTCTCTCTTGAGTTTCTGGGCGTGGGAGCGAAAATTATTTACATTAGGACCTCTTTTTTGAGATATTAAAAAAAACGCTTAGCAAAGAGAGAGACATGTCAAAAGAATTAGTTCGAGGGCTTTCATTGGTTGACGCAGCTTCGATTGTTGTTGGAAGCATTATCGGTACAGGAGTTTTTCTCAAAACCTCTACCATGTCTTCTCTTGTTGGTAGTCCAAGCATGGTGATTTTAATATGGATTGTTGCTGGACTCCTATCACTTGCAGGCGCTCTGGCCTATGCCGAACTTGGGAGCTTAATGCCTTCCGCCGGTGGTGAATATGTTTACCTAAAGGAAGGTTATGGTGATCTTTGGGCATTTCTCTATGGGTGGATGCGTTTTTGGATTGGCTCACCGGGCTCTATTGCTGCCTATGCGGTAGGAGCAATGACTTTTTTAAGCGGAGCAGTTGATTTGACTCCAATCGGTGGTAAGCCAGCTGCAGCTGTTATTGTGATTATCTTTTTTTCTGCATTGAATTGTTTAAGTGTCGCTTTTGGCGGAAGACTCAATTCAATCATGACTGGGCTTAAATTAATGATGATTATCGGCTTGTCGCTTGGGATCTTTTTCTTCACCAAAGAAGGCTCATTTTCTCATTTTTCAGATAGTACAATAACTTCAAATGGTTTTACGGGCTGGGCCGCATTTGGATCAGCGACACTCGCTGCTTTATGGGCTTACGATGGATGGAATAATCTTCCCATGGTTGCTGGTGAAATTAAGAACCCACAAAGAAATATACCTCTCTCATTGGGTTTGGGCATGGTTGTTATTCTGGCGATTTATTGTGTCGCAAATATTGCCTATTTCTATGCTCTCCCGTTTATGGAAATACTGAATTCAAATTCTGATGCTTTTCCAGATGCCTTACCGGTCGCTACAAAAGCAGCGATGACCTTTATGGGACAATCAGGGATTACGATCTTATCTGCGGCCTTTGTATTTTCCGCCTTAGGTGCTATGAATGGCTCCATCATGACCGGTGCCAGAGTGCCTTATGCCATGGCAAAAGACGGTCTCTTTTTTAGACAACTAGCTAATGTTAATGAAGCATCACTTGTCCCAGTATTTTCAATTATAGTCCAAGGAGCTGTTTCAATATTACTGGCACTTTCTGGAACCTTTGATCAGTTAACAAATTACGTCGTATTTTCTGCTTGGATTTTTTATGCCATGGTAACAGGTGTTGTGTTCGTTCTGCGCAAAAAAATGCCTGATGCCATCAGACCTTATAAGACTTTAGGTTACCCAGTCGTTCCGATTGTATTTATTATTCTAGCGATTTTACTTTTGATAAATACGGTGGCCGAAAGTCCTAAGGAATCTTTAATTGGCCTGGCCTTTATCAGTGCGGGAGTGCCCTTCTTTTATCTATTTAAAAGAGTGAATTCAAAATCTTAATAATTGATAGAGTCAAATCAATTTTAGATTGATTCTATCTTAATAAAAATATTTAGATAACGAGACTCTAGTCAGATTGTAAAACCTCTCTCATTCTTCATGAGAGAGGTGGTTATGAGTTTTTTAGATAAAAAGATAAAATATTTTCTTGATGAGTTTGAGTACAAAAAAACACCCTACGAACGTTATCTAGAAATGATAGATGATCATGAAGAAATAGATTCGTTAATGGGACACTTACCATCTGAGTTTGACCCTAATCTTGCCATCAACATTCAAGATGATGAACATATCACTGATTTGAGTCATATTCATTCAGACACAGAGATTGAAAAATCAATTCATGAATTATTTCATTCAACGAAGAGGGGCGATTTAAGGGATATTTCTATTTCAGTGAGAAACACGAATGTAAAGCTCAGTGGGACTGTAAAATCTCAGTCTGATCGAGATTATGCAATATCTTTAGTAAAGCTTATTCATGGTGTAGGAGATATTAAAGCAGACATTGTTGTGAAACTAAATCCAGGTATCTTACCCACAGATGTTGGTCGAAATCCTTAAAGTTGGACCTAGCGTCCCATAAAAGAAGAAAGGTATTTAGCATGAACACCAAGGACACTCATAAGAGCGAAGATGATCATGAGAAGTCTGTTTTGATTTGAAAATTTATCCAGAATCTTTTCCATTCGCCGAAAATATGTAAAACTTTCCTCATTTTCAAGTGGGCATTTTCAAAATTTTTTTAATTTTGTAAGAACACGGAAGTTTTATCCTAATATTTGGAGTCGATTCGTTTGAAGTATACAAGATTCTCATTACTTATAGTGTTATTATCTTTAAATGTGAATGCTTCGGTATTTGAACTTGATCAGTATCCAGAAGATAGGTTTTATACTTCCATAGATAGGGGATTAAGACCCTATCGTGCCTTATCGATTTATAAAACAGGTGTTTTTAGTCTTACATTTGATGATGGCCCTCACCCAGAGCGCACGGCAAAGATTCTTGATGTGCTTAAGTCACGAAATATTAAAGCTACGTTTTTTGTTTTAACCTCTAAAATAAATAACTCAACATTTCCTATTGTGAAAAGAATGTTGGATGAAGGTCATATTGTGGCGTCCCATGGCCCAACCCATGACCGCTCTGGATCACTAACAAAAGAGCAATGGAAAAATCAAACGACTCAATCTTTTCTCGACCTTGCTCGTTGGCACAAAATGGCAGGATATGCGTTTAATAAATTCTATTACCGCTTTCCTTATGGGGATTATGGAACGAGAAATGATTATCACCACATCAATGCTTTAAAAGAAGTATCAGTAGAGTTGATGGGTGATAATTGCATCCATATGGCATTTTGGGATGTTGATACGAGTGACTGGGTACCAGGTATGACGGGAGAAGAAGTCTCTCAAAATATGATTGCCCATAACGAGGGCGGAACCTACATTGATTTCAAAAAAGTGGGAGATATTTTTGTTAAAAATCCAATTCAACTAAAAAATCCACCATCTGGGGGAGTGATCCTTCAGCATGATGTTCAGGAACCCTCAATCCATGGCCTAGATCTCTTTTTGGATTATGCGGATGCCAAGGGACTACGAATCCTAAGATTAGATGAAATCGAAGAATTCAAAGTTACTAAAAATTGTACTCTTTAAATGTCTCTATAGAGAGGTTTCGTGAGAACGAGTTGAGAAACTCCAATCGCTCTTTCTCTAAAACCACCTTCACAGTAAGAAAAATAATATTTCCAAAGGCGGTAAAGAAATTTTGGGTAACCAAGCTTAGGGATTTCGCTCTGATTTGATTCTAATCTTCTTGCCCAATGGTTTAAAGTATCAGCGTAGTCCTCAGCAAAATCTTCTTGATGAGTTAAGGCGAGGTCTGTCTTTTTTGTAACCGAATTCATCATAGCGTGCATAGATGGAATTCCACTTCCTGGGAAGATATGTCGCTGAATGAAATCGACTGATTTTCTAGCAGACTCATAGAATTGATCCCTAATCGTGATTGCCTGAAGAACCATAATTCCATCTGGTTTAATGAGAGATGAGCACTTTTCAAAATAGGTATCAAGGTGATCTAAACCGACTGCTTCAATCATTTCAACAGAAATGAGAGCATCATAAGTTCCAGTGAGGTTTCTGTAATCTTCAAAAAGAATTGTGATTTTATCCTCAAGATTTGCTTCTTTAATTCTTTGAGTTGCCAAGTTGAATTGTTCTCGTGAAATAGTCGTCGTGGTTACCTTACACCCGTAGGTTTTCGCTGCATGAATAGCAAGCGTTCCCCAACCAGTTCCGATCTCAACCAGATGATCCGTTGGTTTCAATTTTAATTTTGAAACGATTTTAGTAACTTTATTCATAGAAGCTTCAAAGAGAGACGATTCTTTTGAAGGAAACATAGCAGATGAGTACATCATTGATTCATCGAGAAATAATTTAAAAAAATCATTTCCAATATCGTAATGAGAGCGAATGTTGTTTTTTGAACCTTCAAGTGTATTTCGATTTAGTCCATGAAAATATTTTTGAATCGGTTGCATCAGACTTCCAATGCCACCATCGATTCCTTGCAGGACTTCACGATTGAGTACGAATAATCGAATGAGGTCAGTTAAATGATCACAATCCCAGTCCTCATCAACATAACTTTCTGCATTCCCAATACTCCCTCCAAGTAGAGTCCTAGAATAAAAACGAGAATGATAAATCGTAACTTTTACTTTTAACTTGGACGTCTTATCCCCAAAAGTCTCTAACCCAAAGGCTGATTTCGTTGTGTCTTCAATAATTAATTCACCAAATCTAAGATCGTTAAATTTTTTTAAAAGGATTGATTTACAAATCCCATCTAAAGCTGGGAATTGTGCAACAAGCTTACTAAGTGATCTGTCCTTAGGTAGGGGATGTCCGTTCATGAAAGTCTCCAAATAATAATTCTCTGATTTTGCTCTTTGATTCTGAAATAGGCGAGGGAAAAAGCTTCAACAAATGACTTTTCGAAGTCATTACATACATATGGCGGAGCATGAGAACGTCATCAAATTGAAAAGGCCCCATTACTGGGGCCCATCTTGTTCAAGTTTTGTCTTTTTACTCAATACAGCCTAGGTCTTGAGCGGTATAGAGGCCAAGTGAAGCTGTTTTCGCTACTACCATTTTCTTTAATTCATCCAAGTTTTCTTGGGCAAGTTTTTGCGCTTCAGCTGATTCTTTGGAGTTAATAATATCTTTTAGTTCTAAACTACAAACTTTGTTTTTAATTCTCTCGAGAACATAGCCTTTGATTTCAGATGCTGATTCAGGTCTATTATTTTTTCCAAAGAAATTTGTCCAGCTCCCAGATGTGAGTTCAGCACTCAGAGCATATGCTGAAAGCCCGCTAATCGCCTCTTCAAGTTGGCTTCTGACTTCAGCTGTTTTCCAGACTGGAGCTTCTGTTGAATTTCTTTCGATGATAAGATCTAGAACACGGTCAATTCTTTTTTCCCAGAAAGAAAATGGATCACTCGTGGCATCAGATTTCGTACATTCCGGTGATTTCGTTGCCAACGTTTTAAGATCTGCACCCTGGTCCTCATCAGTACAAAACCAATTTAAATGTTTAGGTGCGGCACCTTTATAGCCGTATGCAATGGCCATTCTGTCGTACGAGCCAATTGTATTTAAATGTCTAAAAGGTCTACCTAAGTATTCCATGACAGATCTTGATACACTGCCGGCCTCTTTACTACCATCAATGGCCCCCAGGTTACCTTTAAAATTATGGCGAAGCCCTAGGTTATGACCCATCTCGTGAGCAAGGATTTCCAGCATGTACCCTTCCATGTATTTTTCATAAGTCATTCCCTCTGGGACCATTTCAAAGTGACCTTTTTTGATAGGATCTTCAAGTTCCTGCTTCTGAGCATGGATATTCATTTCCAGATTCTTTCCGAGTTTCAATTTAAAAGTTTTTTGAGATCGGCTCTCTAATTCTTTTGAAACTGTGAGTTCAAAATTCTTAATTAATTGGTTCGCTTCTTGAATCTTGCCGTTTGCAATTAAGTCCTGTGCCTCTTTAGATACTCCAAACCACTCTTTATAGAGTTTCACAATCGTTGGTCCTTGTATCAAGACGTTCGCTGACATGGTTTCCCCGGTATATTGGTTCGCAATTGAAGGCCCTAGACCTCCATAGCTTGCCTTATTTTCAAGATCCCATTCAATGATATTAAATCTTATGTCACCTGGAACTAATAATTCAGCTCTTGGATCATTGGCATCGACAAATTCGTAGGAGAGAAGTTCTTTTCCAATGATGGATTTAAATTCTTTATTCCAGGAATCCATCGCCAATGAAAATGTCTTTTTAAATTCTTGAGGGACATTTTTAATGTAGTATTTTACAGGCGCAGATGTTGTTCCACTGCTCGACGTTGAAAATCGAGTGATCTTACTTGAGGCTGACCTTTCAGTTTTAAAAAAGCCGACACCATTGGTTGATTCCCTTGATCTGAAGGCCGGATTAAAGCCTGATCCCAATTTCATGTACCATCTAACTGTAAAGTCAGTTGTTTTGATATTTGTATCACTTGGATCCGAAGTGACTGGAATCATCTTTGTTTTAACATCAAAAATAAGTGTCTTCATATCAAACTCAACGGTTGTCGCGTCGGCAGAGACTGCTTTTAGTTTGGTATATTCACCTTTAGGATCAAGCATGGTAATGAGATCGAGCTCTTTCCCTATGGCGGAAAGATCTAAAACGAGCATCCCATTTTCTTGATTAAATCCAACGATGGGAAAGTTCAATAGAGCACCCACCTCAGAGTCTTCTGAGCAGTTTGAGAAACAACCTACAAGTGTTAAAGCTGGGTTACCGTCTTCCATTCTTGAAATAACTGTTCGAACATGGATGGGGGATAGATCAGTAAGTTTCAGTGTGCCAAGGGATTCATTTTCCTTATCTGTCACTTTCGTAATAACACCACCAAAGACATTTTGTTCTCCAACAAGTCCAATAGGGAATCCTACGAGGAGAGATTCTTCTTGAATAGAGAGTTCATTTTTTTGTTTATTTATTGTTTCAGCTGACATTCCTTGGGGGAGATCACTTAGAATTTTTAATGTCTCTGCATTCGTGATGGATAAGATGGATTTATTAAGTGCCGCTAATTTAAGTTGTGACTCAGATAACACCTGAAGTTTTATTCCATCATTTTCAATGATTTGATTTGCGTCTTTTGTATTTGTGACTCGTTTAGATTTATTTTTTTCTTTTGTCATGTGAAGGGCCTGACCAATATCGACGCAAGAACTAGCAACAGCAGAAAGAGCAAGAATCGATAACATAGATGTTTTGTTTTTCTTCACATTGACTCCATTGTTTTGATGTAACTCGCAGATCATATCTAGGATTAATTCTTTTTGTGTGAGGATTGAAAAACTTACATATGCATGCATTTTTTTTAACTCGTTCTTAACAATCGAAAATTGTAAAAAAAATTGACAGCATTGGAAAAACTATAGGGGAGAGTCATGATTTCAGAGATCTACAGTATCATGTGCCTATGAAAGTCATTATTGTTCTGCTTCTAGCCTTCAATATCAATTTGTCCTTTTCCCAAGACGTGAGGGAAACATTTTGGGAAAAAATGGCGAGATATCATGACATTATTTTCTCATTAACGATGGGGAGTTTAGACAGTAGAGGTCTTTCCCTAGATAGCCTATTTAAGCCCAATGTCCCTTCATATTCACAAGTCTCTAAAAGCATAAATAAGCAAATTTCGAAAGTTGGCTTAAAAAGTGCAGCCGGTGATTCATATCCAATTGAGGTTTCCAACTCAGTCAACTCGGATCTTTCCTATGCCAAGAGTTTTAAAATCCTTCCAAATGCAAAGTCTTTTGAGCTTCGAGAGAAGCTCATTCGGGAGGCAAAAAAAAGTATCTATGTGCTTGTTTGGGCCGTATACGATGATGAGACTGGTTTTCAGTTCCAGAATCAGCTCCTTGATGCCTTAGCTATTAATCCAGATCTTGACATTAAAATTATTACCGATGGAAATATTGTTAATTTTCTAGGTCGAGGTGTTTTAAAGAACCTCGAAACTTTATCACAGGGTAAAATCAAGATCATGCGATGGAAGAGTCAAAAGTACAAGGCGAATGGCTCCCATCGAAAAATGTTTATTGTCGATCAGGAGCACGTGATTGTCGGAGGAATGAATATTGGTAATGAGTATTCACACCTTGATACCTCAATAAAATGGCGCGATCTTGACCTATATATCAATGGTAAAAGTTCAGGATTCTCGGCCGAGAAACAATTTATTGAGATTTGGAATAAGCAAATTGAAGAGTTTCCACGTTTGAAGGACAAGATGGATTTTATGGAGATATCTCAATTTCAGCACGAACTTCAACCAACTGATATTCCTGTCACTTTTGTCGATCAACATCCAGGTTCGGCGATAAAAAATTATTATCATAATATACACACTGCTGTTGTGAAACTTTTTAGAGATGCGAAAGAAACCATTGATATTGAAAATGCTTACTTCATTATGGATCCGATCATAAAAGAGGAGTTACAAAAAGTTCTAAAAAGAGGAGTTAAAGTTCGACTTTTTACTAATTCTGATAAAAGTATTGATGAGCCAATCGTATCTACTCCAGTCATGAAGTCTGCAAGGGATGCTCTACAGATGGGTGCGAAAGTCTTTTTGAAAAAGAAGTTAACAGTTCATTCTAAATATATGATTGTGGATGGGAAAATAAGTATGGTCGGGAGCTTTAACTTTCATCCTCGATCGCTCCATTTTGATGCTGAAAACGTGGCAGTTGTTTTTGATGAGACCCTCGCAAAAGAACTTACGGAGCATTTTGAAAAGGGAATTAGTGATGAATTTCACGTTCAAAATCCTAAGGATATCAAAGTGGACTGGACCTTTATGGGGTTAATTATGAATAGCTTCTATTTTGATTTTCTATAGTGTCTTTTTTTTTTACACTGATAGTTTTTATTTCAATCAGATCATTTTAGTAAATAATTTGATTTAAAATGAAATTATGAAAAAACTAGTATTTTTATTTGTTCTCCTTGTATCCCTCAAAAGCTGGTCTCAAATCGATGATCATGCCAATTCGGAAACAAAACTCCTTTTTAATCGATTAAATAAACTAAGTCTTAATTATAAGACGAAGCAAAAAATCCTTATTGGGCAACAGAATGCTTTTACTGAAGGGAGAGGCTGGAGATTAGATAATAGGGATATTGGCGCTGAGTTAAAATCTGATATGGAAACTGTTAGTGGGGTTCATCCTGCCGTTAATGGTATTGATTTTAATGAAATAGGTGATTGGAATAAAGATCTCATTCAATTTCACATTTCAGAAGTTCATAAACGAGGTGGTGTAACTACTTTATCTTGGCATATGCCCACACTTGTCGATGACGGTAAAGGTAATAATTCATACAACGATACATCGATAAGAGTCGTGGAGAGAATTCTACCTGGAGGAGATCATCATCATTTATTTAACTCTAAGCTCAATAAGCTCGTTAAATTTTTTAAAGAATTAAAAGGTATTCCTGTTATCTTTAGGCCTTGGCATGAGCATAATTTTTCTTGGTTTTGGTGGGGAAAGGATCATTCAACCCGAGAGGAATACATAAAGTTATGGCGCTATACTGTGGAGTACTTAAAGTCCAATAATGTTCATAATCTTCTTTATGCTTATTCTCCAAATCACATTAATGGAGATTATCTAGATCGTTATCCAGGTGATGAATATGTTGATATCATGGGGGTTGATCATTACTTTGTTGACCCGACCTTTGATCAGAATACATTTGGTCCTTATCCCCTCTACAACTGGAAAAAAGACGTCATATGGCTTTGTGAAGAGGCTTCTAAAAGAAATAAAATACCTGCCATCACTGAGTTTGGCCAAGAAGGTCTAACTTACAAAAAATTTTGGACTGATTACTTTGGCTGGCCTTTAGAGAAAGAAGGGATTCTTCAAATCACAGGTCCAGATAGCTTACCGGCAAAAGGTATTGCCTACATTATGGTTTGGCGAAATGACATCAAAGATGCAAAACATTTCTTTGGGCCATTTCCAGGTCAATTCAACAACAATAATTTTATGGATTTAATGTCAAAAAGAATTTACCAAGGGCTAAAATAAATTTAGCCCTTAGTTTTTATAATGTTGTTTTCTGTTTTGTGCCAATTTCTTTGTAGAAAGCAATATATCGCTTCATTACATGAATTGGATAATCTTTAGGATAAACATTTCTTGAAAGAGCTTTTTTAACCGACTTCGGTCCCATGTTATAAGCAGCAAGATATAGTTGACCATGGCCTTGAAATTTATTTCTAAGCCAAGAGATGTAAGCTGCACCTAATTTAATGTTATGAATTGGATCCTGAAGAGACTTTTCTCCGTACCATTTAATTTTTAGAATATTCGACATCCATTCCCCTGTTGTAGGTCTAATTTGCATCATACCAATTTCACCTACTGGACCTACTGCAAGAGGATTAAAACTTGATTCTCCAGAAATGACCGCCATAACGAAATATGGATCTAATGAATTAACACTTGATTCCTCAATGATAGCTTCAGCAACAGCTTGTGCTTTATCCTTATAAGCTTTAGGTAATCTTTGTTTAACAATGGTATAGATATTTTTTTCCAAATCTTTACGATTTTCAAATTTTGATACAACACTTCTTTTGTATCTATTGCCCATAAGTTCTTTTGAGTGTTCAACTCTTAAGGAGTGACGAACACTTGCTAAAGACCTCGAAGGATTCGAAGTATTAGCAGAAACATTTGTTGCGATGAGAAGAATGGTAAAAATTAGTTTTTTCATACCAAGCATAGAAGCAAGGTGAATGCCAAACTTAGTATGTCTAAAGTGTTGAATTTTTGATCAAAAAATGAAGTGATTTTGATCACTGACTAGTCAGTTTTCGACAGTCGCCCTAACTAGCTGAATAGTGAACATCATGAAATCAATATCTTAAGTTGGGGGAGATGATAAGTATTTATACATTCTCCCCAACTTAGACATAAAAAGATAAGAATTAATCGTCTAGAACGAAAGGGCCATAGAGGAAAGAACGAAACTATCTTCGTTCGTTTTGTGTCCATTTTTGTTTTTGAAAACATCATCTTGAGTTTTCACATAACGCCCTTCAAGTCTTAAAGTCGTCAATGAGTTATGAAGGTACTCGTAAGTTAGTGTATAACCATTAGAATTCCATCCATGTTTAGTTTCAGGAACTGTTTGAAGTTCAGGAATAATTGTGTGAGGGTCGCGAGTTCTGTCATAGCGAGTAGCGAGCGCATGTTTGGGAGTCATTGCGTATCGAACTGAGAGCCCAAATGATTGCCAAGGAGTCCATGGTTTCTTTTTGCTTGTTAGTTCTTGTTGCCAACCAAGATCTAGAACTGGAGCAACAGTCCATTGATCATCAAGAAAAAATTTTGCAAAGATATTATTATACCAGCGATAAGAAGTTTTTTCCCCAATTGGGCTTTCGTCGCCAAAATACATACCCCAGTTAAAAATAAACTCCTTGGGCTTTTCTAAAACATAAGCTGCTCCAAGTGCTTTTTCCTTATTCTTGTCTCTATTTACCTGCCAGCCATTAGTGATTTGAAATTTAACAACTTCATACTTTGAGTTTTCCCAGTAAAATCGAACACCCGTTTCAAAATCTGGAGCAAAGTCATTCATATAGGATCTGGAGGCGTGCATATTGTCTTTGTTGATGAACGTTTCAAAACCAAAGATGGAAGGCATGATCCCTACTTCCATTTTTAATTTTTCAGCGATTCTAATGGTTGCGCTGGCCTCTCTGATATCTTTAAGTCTTTCGGTTTCTTCAATATACATTTTTTGAACAATGTCACCAAAATGATAGGCAAGTCTAAAGCCGACATCTTCATGTTCAAAATCCATTTGCATAAATCCATAGCCAACAGAGAACTGGCGATCATAAAGGGGATTAGAGGTGTACTGCCTTCCTCCTTCCTGACTTGAGCAAGTTCCAGCGTTACATGTATCATTCCAGCTTTCTTCTAGGTCATCTGCTCCATTCAGTGGATTACTAAAATCATGAGCGTAATAGCCATCAATATAACCAGTAAATTTGATGGCCTTGTTACCGGTTTTAATCTTTAGGTGGCCATCGTGGTCATCTTTAGTCGCCCATGCATTTAAAGTTGTTAACACAAAAAATAATATTAAAATTTTCGAAATCATTAGGTTCCTCATTAGAATTATTTAGGGAAAAAAAGAATTATCTAAAGTAAATAACGAGGAGGAGGTGTGGGGAGGCTTAACGGACCCCATTCATAATCTATAAGTGAGTAAAAGATACTTCTATAATTTGGGAGTATATCGGAGCTGGAAGTGAGTTTGATCCTCTGATTCTGGGAATCTAGAAATTTTGCCCGCGTTTTTAACTTTTGAGAAAAACGCACGGAGCTTCTTTTAACTGTATTTAGTACAAGAAAGGTTTCAGGTAAAACTTTCGAAAGAATATCTTCGTGAACAAAGCTCTCTCCATGGTCAATAAAATTGACCAGCATAAATATGCTTAGCATTACCAAAATAATCTTCATGGATCTATTATAAGGAGAGAAGTCATTAGTTTAAACTTCTAAATTGTTAAAATATAGAGACGAGATTATCAGACAAGCAGTGTCTACTAAAAGGCTAGTGATAAATTTGTGATTAACGCATGATCTTCATTCACAGAACTCTTGGCTTTGAAATAAATCTTATCTTTGGATTGAAGTGTTTTAAATTCAGTTCTCCATAGTGTGTTATTATCAAAGTGGTAATCATAATTAACTGAAGATCCCAAAACTTGAAATCCATTTTTAGTTCCAGTTTTGACGTTAGACTGATGAGCATCTAAATAATTTTCAGCTCTCCATGCGAGGTAACTTTTTGGACTTAGTTTGTATTGAAAAGAGATGGCACATGCCTGCCATGCATCAGTGCCAGTATTCTTCTGTTGTGCCTGGGTTCCGAAATCAAGAGATCCCTGCCATTTGAAGCGATCTGAGATCGTCATTTCCGCTATAAAATTATGATAAGTTCTAAACCTATTTTCTTGGCCAGGGATAACTCTTTCATCACCAAAATAATTATTGTAGCTCAAAGTGAATTCATTAATGATTTTTTTAAATTGAAAACCAAATGATTTAGAGGAATTGGTTTCAGATATGTTTTGCCATCCTTGCATGAGATGAAATTCAAAATGAGTATCACTCGAAATCTCGTTAATGTATCTAAGTCCTGTGGAATAATAAGGAACATAATCCAGTAGCAGGGATCTTGTGTAGGTAAAATTATTTTTACTTATCCAGGATTCCATTCCAATGTGGCCCAAATAAACTCCCGCATCAATCCACGCATTTTCACTCACTCTTATGCCTAAGTATGCCTCCTGGATGACGCCTAAATCGGGATTAGGTTCATAAAGGGTGTTGGCCACAACTGAATTTCCTCCTTGGAAGGCGAGTCTTACTCGAAATTTTGAATCGCTATATTTTGATCCCAAATAGGCAAGATTAATACTTGGCCCATTATCTCTAACAGCCTGGGTGGTATAAAGCCTTTCATTATTTTTTGGCCTCATGAAATCATAACTATAATAAGAATCAATAATACCGTCGAAAATAATCATGTAGGTAACAGTCCCTTGAGGATGAGATTAGCCGTTTCTTCATTACAGGCCATGGGTATATTGTAAACGACAGCAATTCGAAGGAGTGCCTTAACATCTACGTCATGTGGGTGAGGCGACATAGGATCCCAAAAAAAGATGACGGCATGAATTTTACCTTCTGCGATTCCAGCGCCAATTTGTTGGTCGCCTCCAAGAGGACCACTTTTAAATTTTGAAATTGGTAGACCAACTTCGTCTTCTATTCTTCTTCCCGTTGTTCCAGTCCCCACCAGATTAAATTGGGCAAGAATTTCTTTGTGATTGTTTGCCCAGGATACAATCCTTGTTTTGAGATTATCATGAGAGATGAGAGCGATCGTTTTTTTCATAAGCTTCCTTAAACTAAATCCTACCTTTTTAGGTGAGTATATGTGAAGGAATTTTCATAAAAATGATGTACTTAATTCTATCAAAACTCCGATAAGCGCTTAGAGATATGTTTTTTTAAATAATCTTTGAGGTTTTATGAACGCTGAAATGGAAGAATTTAAAACTGAAATTCTTGAAACACTTGATCGAGCAGAAAAAGCACTTCTAGAATTTGATCAATTGCCTGACAATCAAAGCTCTCACGCACTTTATGATGAAGTCTTTCGTGCTTATCATAATATCAAGGGTGCAGCAGGAATGATGGAATGGGAAGAATTACAACATCACGTTCATCAACTCGAAAATGTTCTCATGCAGTCAAAACAAACGTCTTCGATCCCAAAACATCTTATTGGTTGGTTCCTTAAAGGCAATGATGCAACAAGATTAATCATGGAAGGTCAGCCCCATCAATTTGATTACAATACTGAGGTTGATAAAAAACAAAGTGTTGAAAAAAATAATGAAGATAAAAAAATAGATAGCGGGGACCAGCTTCCCGAAGAATTTATCTCAGAGATGAATGAAAGATTTGATCATATTTCTGAAACTCTATTAAAGATAGAAAATGTTAAAGGAGATAAAGAGCTTCTAGATTCGCTCTATAGAGACATTCACACAATAAAAGGTGATGTTCAATTATTTAATCTCGAAGGTGCATCTCTCTTATCCCATACAATGGAAGGAACATTGGAAGCATCTCGAGGATTAGATCATTTTGAAATGGAGAGTTCCCACATAAGTACACTTCTCATGTGCGTTGATTTATTGAAGTCATGTATCATGAATCCACATGAAGAGAATACAAAGAAGGAAGTTCATTTTATGGTCTCTCTTCTGACTCCCTTTAATCAAATTCAGGTAAAAGAAAAAAAAGAATTAAAAATTGTTCCAAAAGAAACAAGTCCTGAGATAGAAAAATCAAACACTGTCGGCCAGTCTCAAACCGCCCAACATTCAGAATCCGAAAAGCCAGATACAAGTATTAGAGTTCAGGTTTCTCTTCTCGATAAACTAATGACTCTCATGGGAGAGATGGTTATCGTCCGTAACCAAGTTTTGCAATATTCAAATAAAACAGATGATCTTGAGTTCTTAAATTTAAGTCAAAAATTAGATGTTGTGACGAGCGAGCTTCAAGAAGAGACTATGAAGACTCGGATGCAACCAATTGGGAATATCCTTACAAAGTTTCAGCGAGTTGTTAGAGATCTTTCAGGCTCACTTGAAAAGAAAATAAATCTCAATCTTTTTGGTGTTGAAACGGAACTAGATAAAACTCTTATTGAAGCAGTTAAGGACCCTCTGACTCATATTGTACGAAATGCATGTGACCATGGAATCGAAACTCCAGAGGTAAGAATCAAAAACGGCAAGCCCGAACTGGGAACGATCACGATTAAGGCCTATCATGAGGGCGGGCAGGTTATTGTAGATATTGTTGATGACGGAAAAGGATTAAATAGAGAGAAGTTGTTAAAAAAAGCTATTGAAAAAGGAATCGTAGATTCTTCAAAAGCTGAAAAAATGACTGACAGAGAAGTCCATAATCTCATTTTTGCACCAGGATTTTCAACTGCTGAAAAAGTGACAAATGTTTCTGGTAGAGGCGTCGGAATGGATGTTGTTAAAAGCAACATCGAGAGAATTGGTGGCATGGTTGATATCTCAAGCACTGAGGGGTATGGAACAAAAATAACATTAAAAATCCCTCTCACCCTTGCGATTGTTCCTGCGATGATTATTCGGTCAGATAATCATCGATTTGCTATTCCGCAAGTAAAATTAGTTGAACTCGTAAGAATTGAAAGATCTTCGATTGAGTATATTCAGGGTCGTCCCATTTATCGACTTCGTGGGAATATCTTACCACTTCTTTGCTTAAAAGAAGTTCTCGGAACAGGAAAGGCATTTGAGCTCGAAGATGCGATAAATATAGTCGTTTTAAATTCTGATACACATCTCTTTGGTATGGTGGTTGACGAAATATTGGACACTGCTGACATTGTGGTAAAACCACTGGCCAGGTTTTTGAAGACAATTTCTATTTATTCAGGAGCAACTGTATTAGGTGATGGAAGTGTCGCATTTATTATGGATATCGTTGGAATTGCTCAGAAACATTTAGGATTAACAACTCATGAGGACCTACGAACAGTTTCTGAAAAATATTCGAATGAGTATGATTCTGATGCAGAGGAAAGAGAGTTTGTTTTAGTTGGATTAGGATCTTCTGCAAAACACGCCATACCACTTTCAGTAGTGAACAGAATGGAGGAAGTCAAAACGACATCCATTGAGATTTCAGGCCATCAGAGAGTTATAAGATACCGTGGAGGAATTTTAAAATTAATAAATTTAAATGAAGTCCTTGGTTACAATTCTAAACCAGAAAAAGAAGAAATTACCCAGGTCGTCGTTATCAATAGTGATGACCAAGTATTCGGCTTAGAAGTTGATCAGATTATAGACGTTTTAACGACAAGAGATTTCTTAGATGATTCTGTTTCTACCCATGAAGCCATTGTTGGTAATCTTGTGACCCCGAATGAAATAATCGTGGTTGTTGATGTTGATAAAATAAATGAAATGACCCAAACAAAAAAAGTATTACGGTCTTTGCCTGACTTGAGTGCTGTCTCAAGTAAGATACTTTTTGTTGAGGACACAGAGGTTATAAGAACTAAAGTTGCCAAGGGACTCATTGAAAGTGGATACCAAGTTGAAGTGGCCGTAGATGGTGTAGATGCATTGAGAAAGGTTGCTGAGCATAAGTGTAACTTTGATTTAATTATTTCAGACATTGAGATGCCCAAGATGAATGGATATGATTTTGTAAGAAAAATAAGATCCATTGGACAACTTAAAGAAATACCGATCATTGCCTTTACAACAAAAAATACACCGGCCGACTTGCAACAGGCCAAGGCCGCTGGGTTTACAACATTCCTAGAAAAGAATAAGGGGAAACTTTTAAACCTATTGATCTCGGAATGCATAAGTACAAATAGAAGGAAAGTTGTATGAAGTCATATTTATCCGCTAAAGCAAGTGAAGAGAATAAAACCAAGCCTAAGCAATTCTCTACATTCACGATTGACGGTAGATTGTATGGAATTGATGTCATGAAAGTTCAAGAGGTCACTAAACCATTGCAGGTGACTCATATGCAAACAGCGCCAAATTTTATTAAAGGACTTATTAACCTAAGAGGCCAAATTGCAACAGCGATAGGTCTTAGAGAATTATTTGGACTGAAAGATGACTCAACCAATGAGAAGATGACAGTTGTTTGCAAGATTGAAGATGTTCTCTTGTCTCTTCTTGTGGATAATATTGGAGATGTTGTTGAAGTCAGTGAAAAAAGTTTTGAGCCAACTCCCCAAACTGTTTCTCCTGGAATTCGTAGTTTTATGCAGGGAGTTTACAAAACGGAAGAGGGTATATTATCGGTCATCTGTATGGATTCAATTTTAAAAGAACTTGATAAAAGATGTGCCTAAGCAGATCTTGAGGATAATATGTTAATAAATAAAAAGATTAAGCTACTTATCGTCGATGACTCCGTTCTTTTCCGGTCGCAGATTCAGATTGCACTGAAGGGAATTCCAGAAATTGAAGTTGTTGGTTCCGCCGCAAATGGAAGTGTAGCCCTTGAAAAAATGAAAACTCAAGAGATCGATATTTGCACTTTAGATATTGAAATGCCTGTGATGGATGGAATTGAAACTTTAAAACAGATGAAGGCATTAGGTATAAAAACTAAGGCCATTATGTTTTCATCGATCACTGTTGCCTCAGCTGAAAAAACCCTAGAAGCTATGCGGATTGGAGCATTTGATTTCATTTCAAAACCACCCGTCAGTGACTCGAATCTCTCTCCATCTGAAAAAATTAAAGAAGTTCTACTTCCCAAAGTGTTATCTCTTTTTGAACAACCAAAAATGACTACTCCCAATTCTCAAATAACTGAAAAAAAAGAATCACACAAAGTTATTTGGGAACTTTTTTATCCCGAGGTCTTAGTGATTGCTTCTTCAACTGGAGGCCCTAATGCTTTAGTTGATTTTTTTGCCCAACTTAAAGATCCTCTTCCTTTTCCAATTTTAATAACTCAACACATGCCCCCAATCTTTACTGCCTCACTTGCTGAAAGATTAGGTGCACACAGTGGAAAAATTTCTAGGGAAGCAGTCCATGGAGAGATTCTCCAGCCAAATCAAATTTATGTGGCGCCTGGAAATTATCATATGTCTCTGAAGGGTGATAAGAAATCACCCACAATTCACTTGGATCAAAAAGAAATGAGAAACTATGTTAGACCTTGTGCTGACTATTTATTTGAGTCTGCTGCTAATATATACGGAAAAAATACCCTTGGGATTGTTTTCACCGGAATGGGACGGGATGGGTTTGAAGGTGCACAAGCAATAAAAAATAACAAAGGAAAGATTCTCATCCAAAATGAAGAGTCCTCAGTTGTTTTTGGTATGCCAGGGGCAATTTACGAACAAGATCTTCAGGATTACGAGGGAGACCCCTTAGATTTAGCGAGAAAATTATTAATTATTTCTCGTGTAAGGAGAAATAACAATGTGGCTTAATCCAATAGATTATTTTTCTGGTTTGATTGAACGAGAAACTGGGATTGTTTATTTAGAATCAAATATATTCCAGCTTAAAATGAGACTTGAAGAATTCTGTCGTGTTGAAAAGATATCATCTGTTGATCAACTAGCAAGAATGTTCCAGGAACAGACCATTCAGCCTGATCAGAGACAGAGACTTATCGATACTGCAACCAATAATGAAACGTTGTTTTTTAGAGATCCTAAATATTTCACTTCAATTGAACAATTTTTAAAAGATGAAGTCATAAATTCTGATCCTCGAGAAATAAGAATTTGGTCTGCAGCTTCAAGTACTGGACAAGAAGCACTCAGTGTCGCAATGACTCTTGACCAACTTTCTAAGAAGACTCCCATGCCAAATTTCAGCATTCTGGCGACAGACATATGCGATAAAGCTTTAAAAAAGTGTAAGTCTGGGCTTTATACTGATTTTGAAATTAAGCGAGGCTTAAGTGAAGACAAAAGAGAGCAGTATTTTAGAAAAGAAGGTGACCTTTGGAAGGCAAAAGCTGATATACTTTCAAAAATACGTTATACTTACAATAATTTAATTCGTTCATCTGTCTATGATACCTTTCATATTATTCTTTGTAGAAATGTCCTTATTTACCAGAAAGTTGAAATGAGAAAGACTGTTGTCGATACGCTCTTCCTTCAGCTTGAAGATAACGGTGCTCTTTTACTTGGTGCGGGGGAAACCCTCGTTGGGATTCGAGAAGATGTTAAAACAGAACATATTGATGGTGTATCATTTTATAAAAAAAATAAACTTTCTTCAAAAAAGATAGCTTAGATTAAGGGGCATTTATGTTTGATCCAAAAACCAAAGTACTTGTTGTTGATGACATGTTAACGATGAGAAAAATTGTAACTAAAATTCTTCGAGAGCTGGGTTTTATTGATATTGCTGAGGCCCAAGATGGAAATGAGGCATGGGCAAAAGCGAAGTCTGGCCACTGCGGGTTAATTATTTCGGATTGGAATATGCCAAACTGTACGGGTTTAGAACTGTTAAAAAAAATTAGAGCAGACAAAGATTTATCGAAGACTCCTTTCTTGTTAGTTACGGCGGAAGCTGAGCAACAACAAGTTGCTGAGGCGATTAAGAGTGGTGTTGACCAGTACGTCGTTAAACCTTTTAGTAAAGAAGGATTAAAAACTAAATTAGAGTCGACTTACAAAAAAGTTTCAGTCAGAAATTCAGCTTAAATTATGCTTTCTGAGGATGGCTTTTTTTGTGTTGAAAAACACGAAACTCACCTAATTGTTAAATTTTCTAAGAACCCTGAATCTTCAGAAATTAAACAATTTGAGAATCAGTTAGAGTTGATTGCAGGGAATTATATTATCCTTGACTGTGATTCATTAATTGAAGCAAACAGAGATCTTACTCGCATTCTTTTAAAATTACATTTGGCATGCAAAAAAGAGAACAAGTTTCTTAAATTTATCAATGTTTCATCAAGTTTTCTTAGCTTTTTAAAAAAAGAAAGTTTGGATACGACTTTCCAAATAGCTCATGATTTAAAAGATGCACTTTCTGAATTAGGAGTTGTCCCTAAAAGATCTATTAGCACTGATTTTATTGATTCTTTTCTTGAGTCAACAATAAAGGTTCTAAAAATTCAAGCGGACATTGATGTCAGTCATGGCCGTTTTGAAGTGACGAAAACTCAAGATAATGGAATTTGTGATATTTCAGGAGTCATTGGAATTATTTGTAATAACTTTAAGGGTTCTGTTATTGTCTCTTTTCCTGAAAAAACTTTTTTGAACGTTTTATCTAAGATGTTAGGAGATGAAATTGTTGAAGTGAATTCTGAGAATATGGATGGTGCTGCTGAATTAACAAATATGATCTTCGGCCAGGCAAAATTAACTTTAAATGAAAAGGGATTCGGACTTAAAATGGCCCTACCTTCGGTTATCCTCGGAAAACCAGATTCTTTTTTATCTCTCCATTCAGGTACAGCGATCTTGATCCCTTTTCATTCAAATGAGGGACATTTCTTCATGCGAATTGGTCTTTCAGCTTAGTTATTATTTGGCCTATCTTCATTTTGGTTTCTTTCTCATCATGTGTAATATCTTCCTCTATGGTTGATAATAATGAAA
>JACCEB010336106.1_pt1 | contig 23460 bp, 19 predicted proteins | sample 7454761 | NCBI WGS metagenome assembly JACCEB01 (sample SAMN15323454, study PRJNA562643) | freshwater metagenome | isolation source: river surface water | place: USA:Blue River Watershed | collected 2017-08-18 | reverse complement strand
ATGCCAAGGGAACGAAAGTTCAAGAATTCTCTCCATTGATTTGCCGGTCCCGTTAGTGGGATGCGGTCGCAAGTTATAAGCTTTTCGGGTGTTGGATTGGTTGCGCAGACTCCGCAAGGTGTCCCAGAAGCTTTCGCTCCCCTCGCGTGATGCGAGCTCGGGTAGAAGCCAAATTCAACTCAACCCTGCCAAGCTTACTCCCTCCGCAGATATCTACCTAGGCCGGCTTGCTCACCTGCTGGTGACCATTGCCGAGCAGTTAGAACTGCAATCGGAGACTGCCGGCGATCAAGCGCTTTCGAAAAAACTTCACCTGCTATCGAATAAGTACTACTCCAAGCACTCTGAACTGGTGCCACTGCTCTCCAAATCTGGAGTTGAGGTAAGCCAGTTAGAAGCGCTCTACGGAACTTCAATCAATCAACTTTTGGAGCGCACCAAGGGCAACGACTTTTACGAAGAGCTGATGCGAAACTACATCGTGTTTGGCATGCTGGAGGACTCCTACCGCCGCTTGGCCAAGGGCCTCACCCCGGCAAAGCGCTTGAAGGTCGAAGAGTTGCTATTTGCTCAAGAGCTCGAGAAGTTGTCTCAGTCAACACTCTTTGGAGCTATCGCTCAGGATTCCAAGCTCGGGCACCGGATGGCTCTTTACGGACGCATGGTGGTGGCCGATGTGTTGCTTGAGGTTCGCACCTCAGTTAGCTTCGAGAAGGTGCTGCCTTCTGCCAGTTACCGGGACGAGACTGATCGGACCAGGGCGCAATTCAAGGCACTTGAGCCTTATACCTCTGAGCTAATTGCCGCACACACCGTGCGAATGGACCAGCTAGGCCTTACCGCCTAGGCGAATCTCAGCCAATTTCTTCTCCTCGGCAGCAGCTCTGGTCGAATTCAGATAGCGCGTGCCAAAGATGATCGCCGCTGGCATCACCAGCATCACGATGAACCAAATCCAAGCCTCGTCGTAGTGGAAGCCCAACCAGGTCAGTAGCAACCAGATCACCGATCCTGAAACCAAGGAAATTCCAGCCGGCACAAAGCTGCCGTAGTGCTCAGATCGCGGCAGCACGAATGGCGCAACCAAGGCCAAAATTGCGGCGTATGCCAATAGAACCAAGATCTCCATTAGGCGATAAATCCAACTCTGCGGTTTTGCTCCGCCCCGATTTCAACAAAGGAAATGCTGGCAACTGGAACCAAGATGGTCTTGCCCTTGTCATCCTCAAATGTCACCAGCTCCTGCTTGGTAGCAAAGGCGTTGGTAACCAACGCCGAGACCTGAGCCGAACTTAGGTTGGTCTCGAAAGCTAGGTCACGCTGATTCTCGCGAATACCAATTCTGATTTCCATTGCACTCCTTTATGGATTACTAGGTTACGACATGAAAAAGTCGCAGGCTGCAAATAGATTTGCTCGGTGGTAGAAAACTCATCGCTATTTGCTCAGGGCGCAATTCGCGCAGCCCAGCAAAACGACTACGAGTTTTTAGCTAAAATCACAGCCGGCGAACATCTAGTTCTCGGTTCACCGGGTTCGGGTAAGACATCTGCCCTGCGAAACCTAGTTGCCCGTCTTGAAGAACAAGTTCCCGTAGCTCAGATTTTGGTTTTGACTCCCACTAGGCGAGCGGCCACCGCACTGCGTGATCTGATCGCGCTGGATAGCAAAAAGCCGGCTGAGGCGCCTCGAGCCCAATCGATCACCGGATTTGCCTTTGCGCAAATCCAAGAGCGTTCTCCAAATGGCAGATTGCTCTCCGGAGCTATGCAGCAGAAGATTTTGCGCGATTTGATTTCGCTCTCGCCAGCCAGCCCTTGGGGATATGACCTGCAAACCATTGGGCTGCAGGGCTTTGTTCAAGAAGTTCGAGATTTGCTCGCGGTATGCATTGAACATCGACTCACCAGCGATGCGCTCGCCAAACTTGCCGAAAAATTCGATCACCGCGGCCTTGCTATCGCCAGCGAGTTGCTTCCCTCCTACTTTGATGCCCTGGAGCGCGAAGGGCTTATTGATCCCTCGCAGCTACTGATCAATGCTGCCGAGGTCTATGCACCGAACTACAAGTGGGTGTTGGTTGATGATGCGCAAGATCTCTCCCGCGCAGGTCTAGCCCTGGTGGCAAAACTGTCAAAGACCGCAAATGTTGTGCTGTTTGGCGATCCGGATGCATCGGTGCTTGGCTTTCGATCTGGCGTCCAAGAAGGTTTCGTGGGGGAGTTTCGGTTAGCGAAAAGGCACTACCTAGCCTCAAAATCGGCATTTGGCAGCTCGCTAGCCAAGCTGGCCGCCAAGTTGCCGCCGCAGTTGGCAGGCCCGCAACGCCCCAAGCCATCTGATCGAGCATTGCCTCTCACGACTGCGCTTTTCGACAATCAAATTTCGGAAGCCGATTGGCTGGCCAGTGAAATTAGACAGCGAAGAATGCGACTGGGCCTTTCCTGGAACGACTTCGCGGTAGTTGCCAGAACTAGGGTCCAGTTGGATCAGTTGGCCTCCGCGCTAGCCGCCAGAGATGTGCCCGTGAAGATTGTGGGAAGTTCAACCGCACTGCGCGATCAGCCAATGGCGAGGGCAATTCTGGAGACCGCAAAGTTAGCGATGCTGGCAAGCGATCAAGAAGCCGTGATGCAGGTCCTGGACTCAGCAATTTTCGGCTTCGACAGCATTGCAATCAGAAGGCTAAAGCGGCAACTGGCCCAGCTGCCGGAATTTGATGACGTCCCAAGTGCAGAGCTGTTGGTCGCCGCACTCAGGGTCGATATTGAGCCCACCAGCGTCGAACTTCGCAAGTTTGCCACCCTGGTGCAATTGATTAGGACGCTAGAGCAGCTTTCGGAGGCAAGTTCCCACGAACTTATCTCGGCGGTCTGGGCCGCTGTCGATCAAAAGTCGCTTGAGGCCCTCTCGCGAGGCTCATCAGAGATTGCGCTGGCTGCAAACCGAGCGCTGGATTCGGCCCTGGAGCTATTCGCTGCGGCGCAGCGCTTTGATGCCAACCAGCTGGGAACCGCACGAGAGTTTGTGCTCTCGCAATTAGACCAGAGCGTTCCAGAGGATTCGCTGGCTGCGGAGGGACTGCGACCTGCGGTCTGTTTGACCACCGCGGCAGGTCTGGTGGATAGCAGTTTCCAGGTTGTGCTGCTGCCTCGACTGCAAGATGGCATCTGGCCTAATCTTCGACCTAGAACCTCGCTGCTGGGTGCAAGCTCACTGTCAGCCTTTCTCACCGGCAGGGTGCCCACTCCGAATCAGCCGGTGCGCTCCGAATTGGAGGATGAGGTTCGCTTGCTTTACAAGGCAATCGGCGCAGCTAACTCTGAAGTGGTCATGACCGCAATGGTTTCTCAAGAGGAACAGCCCTCGCAGTTCTTTCAGATGCTCGGTCTCGAGCCGGTTCGAGTCGATAGCCCGATCACCTTCGACCTCAGAAGGCTGGTGGGTCGATATCGAAACAAACTTGCTGGCGGCGATAGCACAGTCGCGCCGATGTTGGCGGCTCTCGCGCTGCTAAATGTACCCGGGGCACATCCGGAGAATTGGCAGGGGTTGCTTCCGATTTCCAGCTCAGAGAACCTCGTGCCGGAGGGCGAATCAATCCGATTCTCACCATCTCGACTCTCGGCGTTTGAAAAGTGCCCGGTGCACTGGTTCATTCAAAACTTTGGGGGTGATGGATCCGGCTTTGAAGCGTCGCTCGGAACCCTGCTGCATGCCGCTCTGGAGGTCTCCAGCAATCAGGGGGAGCTGGAGCAATTTGTAGAGAGTAACTGGCACACCTTGGAGTTTGAAGCGAGCTGGCAAGCCAGTGGCCAAAAACGTAAAGCCCTAAATATGGTTGCCGCGCTCGGCCAGTACCTGAGGGATGCCGGCGAATTGGTAACCGCAGAGCAAAAGTTTGAGTTCTCAATCGGCCGTCTGGTTATCGCCGGAAAGATTGACCGGGTTGAAAAGACCGCCGAGGGTGGTTTGCGAGTGGTGGATCTAAAAACCGGCAAACCTCCAACCGCGCAAGAGGTGCTGGACCATAGGCAACTGGCGGTTTATCAACTCGCGGTCAGGTCTCAGTATGGCGAGCAGTCAACCAGTGGCCGCATTGTCTCGGTTGGGGATCAAAAGCTAAAGGTGTTAGATCAACCGGGGTTGGAAGGCGAGAGCGAGAAAGCGCTGCATGATCTTTTGCTCAGAGTCGAATCTGGTGCCGGCGGCAGCAGTTTTATTGCCGAGGTCGCGGATCACTGCAGTGCAGATGCAAACTGCCAACTCTTGATCTCTAAGGTGGTGACCAGTGATTAGATTCAGTGCGGATCAGGTTTACCGGTTGCTTTCTGAGCATTCGCTCACCGCAGAACAGCGTGCTGTCGTCGAGGGTGCTGCCACCGACGCTCCAACCCTGGTGATTGCCGGTGCCGGCAGTGGTAAGACCGAACTGATGACGGTAAGAGTGCTTTACCTGATTGCAAACTCACTGGCGCTGCCAAGCGAAATTTTGGGACTTACCTTCACTCGCAAAGCAGCCAGTGAGCTTTCTGCCAGAGTCAATCAGGCGCTCTATAAATTGCGAGAGAGTCAGATGTGGCCGCAAGAACTGGGCCAGGACTTCACTCCGCCTAACATCACCACGTATAACTCATTCGGAAACGACATCTTTAGAAAGCTGTCGCTCGCGGTTGGTTATGAATCGGACGCCACTTTGCTAACCGAGGCAAGTTCGGTTGCGCTGGCCGACGAGCTGGTTCGAAACCTAAAGGGTGAGCTTCATCACAACCTGGAGGATTGGGATCGCACCAAGGATTATCTGATCGAGTTGATTCTGGCTTTGGCGGCCGAGGTGACCGACAATCAGAGCAATAGCGAAGCCATGATCGATGAGCTTCAGAATTTCATTGCTCACATTTCGGCACTGCCCAAATCTGATAGGGGAGAGCCGGGACAGTTCCAATACATCACCGACCTGATTGCAGCGGCAAACCTAAACGTCCTAGTTGCGAATTTGGTTTCTGAATACTTGGCATTGAAAAAGCGTCGCAACCTAGTTGATTTTTCGGATCAGGTTGCACTTGCGCTTTCGGCGCTTCCTCAAAAGTTCGATCACGGTTACCGCTTCGTGCTGCTAGACGAATACCAGGACACCTCAAGCATTCAAACCCAGTTGTTAGCCAAACTGTTTTGGGGTCAGCCGGTTTTAGCTGTAGGAGATCCGAATCAGGCAATTTACGGCTGGCGGGGGGCCAGCAGCAACAACCTGCTTGGTTTCCACGCCGATTTTGGTTCAGCTCAAGCCACCACATTCCAGCTTTCAAAATCATGGCGATCGGGCCAAGCGGTTGTGGATGCTGCCAATCGGCTCACCGAGCAACTCAATGCCGCACAGCCACAGTTGGCCCCGGTAACGCTTACGCCGGGCGATCCAGCTAAGGTCAACCGGGTCACCGCCGAAGTGTTTCAAGACGAGCTGTCCGAGGCTGAGGCAGTAGCCGGCTGGTTCGCAAAGCAGCTCAATAGCGATACCTCCGCCGCTTTGCTATTGCGGACAAAAGCCAGCATGCAGCTGTATGCCAAAGCGTTAGCCGCGCGAGGCCTTCCCGTTGAAGTAACTGGACTTTCTGGGTTGCTGCAGTTGCCCGAAGTAATGGATTTGATTGCGGCACTGAATGTGATTCAAAGGCCTGAGTCGGGAGCGCAGCTGATGCGATTGCTCTCCGGGGCCAAGTGGCGAATCGGTCCGCGGGACCTTGCCGAACTAAGTGATCTAGCGAAGCGATTGACCCGTATTCGTTCAGAAGTGACGGCCTCGGCGCCGGTAACCATCATCGAGGCGCTCGATGAGCTAGCAAAGCCGCAGGCTTTGGAGCGATCGAAATTCTCAGAACTCGGTGGGCCGCGTTTAGTTCAAGCTGCCAAGCTGTTGCGCAGGATGCGAGCGACCGCCAATTTGGGCTTGGCGCAATTTGCTTGGGTGGTGGTTAGAGAGCTTGACATCGATATCGAACTGTTTGCTCATTCGCAACAGCCAAATCCACTTGCCAATCTCGAAGCCTTTATTTCGCGAATTGCTGAGTACGAGCAGTCTTCGCTGCGGCCGTCGCTCAGCGGTCTGCTTTCCTGGCTGGATTACGCCAGCGAGCGAGAGAATTTTGAGCTTCCTAAGACCGGAGCTAAAAAAGGCGTGGTTCAGATCATGTCAGTCCACGCCGCCAAGGGCTTGGAGTGGGATGTTGTGGCCCTCGCACAACTCAACAAGGGAGCCTTTCCGGTCGATGGAAGAGGCGCTAAGGGCTGGTTAGCCGCCGGTAAGTTGCCATTCAAATTACGCGGCGATGCGAATGTGCTGCCGGCATTTGAATACCCCCGAGCAACTACCCAAAAAGAGGTCAAGGCCCGCTATGAAGAGTTCCAGGAGCAAAACCGGGTAAAGCAACTTGCCGAAGAGCGCCGGCTCGCGTACGTTGCGGTAACTAGAGCCAGAAGGTCCCTGCATATCACGGCATCCCACTACAAAGTGGGTAACAAAAAACCCAGAGAGCTATCTGAATTTCTGATTGAGCTGCTCGATTCTGGCCTGGTTGAACTGCAGGGCACTATTCCGGAGGTATTGGATACAAATCCGCTGGAAAACCTAAAGGAGCAGCTGGTTTGGCCATTTGACCCACTTGGACAAAAGCGTCCCAGGTTGGAGCAGGCAGCAACGAAAGTTGTTGAGGCGAAGCCGGCAAATCTCTCTCAGTTCACAGAGTTGGCGCTATTGCTGGAGGAGCGAGAGCGTGGTAACTGGCTCGCCGCCCCCAAGCTTCCGGTGCGGCTGAGTGCTTCAAAACTTATGCAGTTGATTTTGCAGCCAAAAGACTTTGCCGAATATCTGACCCGTCCCGTGCCGCAGTTATTCAGTGCCACAGCCCAACGTGGCACTGATTTTCACCGACTGCTGGAAGACCGCTGGCGGCTGGGAATCGAATTAGCAGAGCAGGATTGGGCTGAAGAGGATCTTGACCTGAAGGTGAATTTTGAAAATTCAAGATTTGCCACTCTCACCCCTGAATTTGTTGAGCAGTCCATTGAATTTGAACTTGGCGGGTTGATTGTGGTCTGCAAAATCGATGCAATCTTCAACATCTCTGGCGAATACCAGGTGGTGGATTGGAAGTCCGGGTCTTCGCCAAAGGATCAAGCCGAGCTAGAGGCGCGCGCTATCCAACTTGCGCTTTATCGGCTGGCTTTTTCGAAGTGGCAGGGGGTTGGTTTGGAGCGAGTTAGGGCATCGTTCTTCTTTGCCGGCGACGGCAAGGAGGTCACTCCCGTGCAGCTACCGACAGAGCAGGAATTGGTAGCGGCAATTGAAGCGGCTAGAACAGCTCGTCGGGACTAGGTTCGGTATTTTGGTCGCCTTCAGCAGGCGCTTCCGAGTCGATTCCGGCAACCTCGTCAAAGATCGAAGCAGCGGTAACTTCTTCGTCCGCTAGTTCTTCTGCTTCTTCGACAACTTCAATCGCGGCAAACTCCTGAGTTGGAGTGGCGGTCGGGATGATTGCAGCGGCGGCGGCCAATCCAACAAAGCTGGTGGCGGTTAGATCCTTCAGGTTTCCAGCCTCCAGGTTGTCCTTTAGCTCAGCAAGTAGTTCTTCAGCCTGCTTGATCTGCTCGGCATCGCCCACTGCCAGACAGTGCAACAGCCAGGTCCCGAGTTCGAGCTCAGAGTAGAGCATCGCGCGCTGGGCAAAGTTTTCATCGGCCGATGGTCGGGCTGCTCGGTAGTGCAGCATGGCATCTTCGAAGGTTGATGGCAGCGCGCCGCCAGAAAGCCAGCGGAAATCTTCGGCAGGATCGCCAATCGATAGTGCGTTCCAGTTCGTCAGGCCCACGACCTGCTGGCCGTTAATCATCACTGCATCTGAACTAAGTGCACCGTGAGTGATAGTCGCGTGGAAGCGGAATAGTCCAATATCTTCCAGCGCCTGCTCCCAGCGGCTGAGCAGTTGAGCCGGAACCTTTCCGGTGGCGGCCATGCGATCAAGTTCTGCAACCTTTTGCTGCAAGATCGCAGCTGAGTCATATTGCGGAAGGCCGGAGTCGGCTATGGCCTCAACCGGAAGTGAGTGCAAGGCAGCGAGAGCTTCCCCGAAAGACTTAGAGAAGGGCCCTGGGCCCAGGCGCGATAGGTCTGGGTTGGAACCTTCGAGCAGGGTGAACAAAACACCGGTTGTGCCATCGCTGTCCCTGGTCTGACCAAGCGCCTCTGGAATTTCGAAAGGTAGTTTGGGTGCCAGTCGACGCATCGACTGCACCACCATCTGCTCGGTTGCTAGTTCGCTGATGCCTGCCGCGTTCGCGGGCATCTTGAACTCATAAGATTGCCCATCCGCACTCCAAAGTCGAAGAGTCTCGACATCAGGGTTGGAGTCAACTTTTAGGTAGTGCCGGAAGTTTTTTCCAGGCGAAGCATCGGCTGCCAGTGCAGCTAAAATCAGAGCAGGTCGTCCCACATCTCAAAGGTTAGACGGTCAAAGCCCAGCAAGCGGTCAATGCCACGCGAACCAAGAGGATTCCAAATTGAACCCGGACCAGACTCCAGTCGACTTCCTCGCTGAATTAGACCAAGAGCAACGGGTTGCAGCCGAAGCTTTGCTTGGCCCGGTTTGCATAATTGCCGGAGCTGGAAGTGGAAAGACCAGAACCATCTCGCATCGAATCGCTCACGGTATCGAAACCGGCGTCTACACCGCCAACCGAGTCCTCGCACTTACATATACCAATAGAGCGGCCAGCGAATTGCGCTCCAGAATGCGCGATCTCGGTGCGCCGGGGGTGCAGGTGCGAACCTTTCACTCGGCGGCCCTGAGCCAACTGCAGTTCTTTTGGCCGCAGCTCACTGAAACCCTCGCCCCCAAGCTGGTGACAAACAAACTGCCGATTGTGCGCGATGCCTTAGATGAGCTCAAAATTCGTGTTGCTGATGACGAGCTTCGGTCGATAACCGCCGAAATCGAATGGCTGAAATACGGACTTGTCAGCAGCGAGCAGTATCAAGACCTTGACCGAAGCGCATTTGCATCACTATCGAAAGACAAATTCCTCGAGGTGGCGGCCCGTTTTGAATCGCTGAAGCAACAGCGACGAGTTGCCGACTGGGAAGATGTGTTACTGCTCACCACCGGTATGTTGCGAAATGAGCCGCGAATGCTCGCTCACGTTCAGCAGCAGTACCGGCACTTCACAGTAGATGAGTATCAAGACATCTCTCCGCTGCAGCAATCGCTTTTGGAAACCTGGCTGGGCGATCGCGAGGAGCTTTGCGTGGTTGGGGACCCTAGGCAAACCATTTACACCTTTGCGGGTGCCGACCCAAGTTTTCTAACCGGATTCCTAAACCGCTTTCCGAATGCTCAGCTGGTTGAACTCAATCGCAACTACCGCAGCAGTCCAGAGATTGTCTCGTTGGCAAATCGGATTTCAGAACATGGCGAACTTGAGGCCGTTCGGATATTTAGCTCAAAGCCAACTCTGCAAAAATTCTCCAGCGCCAGTGCGGAGGCAAAGTGGCTTTCCCAGACCGTCTCAGATGCGATTCAGGCAGGAACCCCGGCCTCAGAAATCGCTGTGCTCGCTCGGATTAACTCGCAACTTGAGTTGGTCGAGCAAGAGCTCACCAAATTGGGGATCAAGTGTCAGGTCAGGGGAGTAGGCAGATTCTTCCGGCGACCAGAGATCATGCAGGCAATGGCAGCATTGCGCGCGTTGCAGGCCGGGCAATTGAATCATCCGCTATTTGCGGAGGTGAGTCAGATCCTCTCGGCCTTGGGCTGGAGCTCGAGGTCAGACGGCTCAGACAAGTGGTTGGGGTTGAACTGGTTTATCGAGGTGCTCGAGGAGTTTCACTCCGATGTCTCGCTGGATGAATATCTGCGGGAATTGCAAGAGCGCGAGCGATCGGGTCACGAGCCGGTAATGGCTGCGGTGTCGCTGGCAACCATTCACGCCACCAAGGGTTTGGAATGGCAATTGGTCGCGCTCTGCGGTTTGAATCAGGGCTATTTCCCGATCTCCTACGCCAAATCCAGCGCCGAACTCTCAGAGGAGCGCAGATTGTTCTATGTCGGGGTTACTCGCGCGAAAGACCGGCTGATTCTCTCAACTCAAGCTGACAAGCCAGCTTCTGATTTCCTAGCCTTAGTTTCCTAGCGGCAACCACAATTCGCGATTGGTAGAGGCAGTTCGCGAATTTCTCCGGTGGCAGCTACAAACTCCCACGGGGCTGAAAATTCTGGCTGTGCTCGATCAATCTGCTCCAAAACTCGCCTTACCGCCACACTTACCGCCGCCAGCATGCTGACTGAATCGGCAAGGTCGCGATCCAGCTGCGAGAGCTGCGTAACGGTGGAAAGCCAATTTGGATCATCTTGCATTTTCTGAATTTCACAGCAGGCCAGGCAGGGCGTTAGGCCAGGGATAACCAGTTGCGAAATCGTGGCGCCGGACTCGGTAAAGCAGATTGCGATGTGCGGGACATCCCTTGTCATCCAAACCTGGTAATCGGCCGGGTCTATCACGTCGCTGGAGATCAATATGGCAGCACTGACCTGATCTAGGCCGTCGGTCAATCTGGTATGTAATTGCAACTCATGACGCTGTTTCCCCAGCAATTGCTTTGCTGCCTCGTGTCGGGTGACACCAACTGACATCGGCAGATAACCAAGCTCATTGGTGTCCGAGTTTTTTACCCGGGTGCCATCGAAGGTCAGGGCGTAGCCGATCCCAGCTGTGTAGAGCGCTCGAAGTGTTAGCAGGCCGGGCCTTCCAAGTTTTGAAACAAAAACCTTTGCGAGCTGGCGATTTTTCATCACAGCGGCAGGATCGCTGAAGTCCGACAGAAACACCCGCATGATTTCAGCAAATCTAATTTCGACATCGCGCTGATCTAGCTCAGGCAGGAAACTGCTGGTTTGACGAAGCAGCGGCGAAAGCCGACTCAGCATCCCGGTGAGTTCTGCGACCGGGATCTTGGCAAGGTTTGACAGATTTTCAAACTGAGAGTTAGTAACGCCCTGTTCCAAAATGTCCACCAGGCGATGTTGGGCCTCGGACTCAATTTTGACCAGTGACGGGTTTGAGTAACCGTATTGCCGGATGTTTTCCGAGCGCCAAATGCGAGCCAGGCTTGGATTGATTTGTTTCACCATGGAACAAGAATCCCGCACCGGTAATTTTGGCGCAGCGGGTTCTCCACAGCTAGTTTCCGAGCAGTTTGTTTAGCTCATTGTCGAAGTCGTCGTCACCAGCAGAAATTCGCTTGATGAACGAGGCGGGGTCGTTGATATCCGCTGCAGTTGGCAGCAGGTCTGGGTGCCTCCAGATGTCATCCCGAGCGACAGCACCGATTTTTGATCCGAGCTCTTGCCACATTGCCATTGCCTCGCGCTGCAATCGTGGCCGAAGCTCAAGACCCAATAAAGTTGCGAAGGTTTTTTGGGCGGCACCCACAGCCTGGCGGCGCCGAACCAGCTCAACCACTCGATTCACCGACGGCAGTCTGCTGGCGGCAGCCAAGGTAATTGCATCGGCCCAGCCCTCGATCAGGGCAAGCATGGTCTCGATGCGAACCAGCACCTCTTGCTGCTCCTCGGTTCTTGGAGTAATCAGTCCGTCGGCCTCAATCACGATGTTGAAAGTGCTTGGATCGCTTGGGTCGATTTGCTGGGCTAGGTTTTGAATTGACTCGGGATCAATCTTTAGTCCGGCGGCAAAGCTTGAAACCTGAGTGGCGATTTGATCTCGGAGCCAGCGGTTTGATGCGTAGAGCGATGAGACTGCCAACTCGCGAATCGCGAGGTAGATCAAGACTTCGCTTTTTGGGGTTTCCAAATCCTTCAGGAAGAGCTCAATGTTTTGGCTCACTAGTCCCGGCCGCGCACTCAGCGGAATGCCGATTTCAGTCGAGCTGAGAACATTCTCGGAGAGCTTTCCAACTGACTGGCCAAGTTGAGCTGCAAACATTGCAGCACCGGCATTCTCTAAAAATTTCTGTGCCGGTCCAACCATGCCCACCAACTCTTGAGGCATCACCTGATTCAGGTTTTCGCTCAACGCCTTAGACATGCTGGCGGCAACTGGTTCCGCAAGATCTTTGAACAGCGGGATAGCGTCTTGCACCCAAAGGGTTCTGGAGAGCTGCTTGACCGGTTGGGAGTTTGTGAATTCGGTCTGTTCGCCAAGCCAAAGCTGCGCTATGTCGAAGGCATTTTGAATCTCGGCAATCAACGCTTCGGAAGGTTGTGACTGGGTTTGCTTGGCAAGATCTATTGCGGTCTTGGAGGCGAGCTCCCAGTTCACCGGGCCATCGGAATCGGTCATCATTGCCTGCACCTGACCGAAAAGCTGACTCAGCACCTTCGGGTCAAAACCAGCCCCGGCAACCTTAGAGAGCTCTTCGGGGTTCAACGAGCCGGATTCAAACATGCGTCGAAGCAGCTTTTCCAGCTCCTCTTTGTCGCGGTTGTCTTCCAAATCTGTTCCTAACCTCTAAAGAGACGCTACCGCCAAAACCCAACAGAGTCTGGGAAATCCCTGATGATTGCTGGGCTGTTCGCCCACGGCGTGAGGGCGGTGACGTTTGTTTCGGTATTCCTTCGTAGCATTGACGCAATGACTTTTTTTAGAAATTCCAACCCGCGTCCAAGGCGCGGCAGTTGGGCGATCACCGCACTCTTAGTGCTCAGCCTGGCAGGTTTGATGACGCTGCCAAGTGGTTACGTAATTGAACGGCCCGGGCAGGTCTTCAACGTGATGGGCGAGATCGATGAGAAGCCGGTGATTTCTGCCACGGATGTAAAGACCTACGAGAGCGAAACTCGGTTGGACATCACAACGGTTTCACTGCTCGGAAACCGAGATTCCACTCCCGGTTGGCTGCAGGTTTTGGCGGCCTGGCTAGATCCAGATCAGGTGGTGCTGCCACTGGATGAGGTGTACCCGCCGCAGCTCTCTACCGAGCAGGTCAGAGCTGAGTCCACCGCTCAAATGGAGGTCTCCCAGCAGGACGCCATTGCTGCGGCGCTGCAGGAACTTGGCTATCAACTTGATCGGCAGCTTTACGTCGCATCGGTAATCGCAGACACCCCAGCTTCAAAAAAGCTGGTCGCTGGCGATTACCTGTTGGCCGTCGGGGCGGTTGAAGTAGCTACCTATGAGGAGCTTCGCGAGCAAATACAGCTCAACGGTGGAGAACCGGTCGAAATCAAAGTTGTGCGAGATGGAAAGCCGATGTCTTTCGAGCTGATCCCAGAGCAAAAAGATGACTCATGGGTGATCGGTGCGATGGTTGGGTATGTCTACGATTTCCCGGTCGATATTGAGTTGCAGCTCGGTGATGTTGGTGGTCCATCCGGCGGCCTGATTTTTGCGCTGGGAATTTACGATGTGTTGACCGAAGGGTCTTTGGCATCAAACACTCACATTGCGGGCACCGGCACAATTTCCTCGGACGGCAAAGTTGGCCCAATCGGCGGAATCGAACTCAAGCTGATTGCGGCGAAAAACGCTGGCGCGAAGCTATTTTTAGCCCCCGAGGGAAACTGCTCCGAGGTGATTGGGCAGATTCCGCAAGGGTTATCGGTTGTAATTGTCAATGACCTAAAGTCCGCTCTGAGTGCGATCCAAGATTTCAACTCAGGTGAACCAGCACCATCCATAAGTTGCACCAACCAGGAGAAATAAGTGACCCAGTCCAATCTCAGACCCGAGCGCAAAGTTTCACCGTTTTCGATTGCCATCGGAATCATCTCTGTCATCGCAGTAGCACTGCTTTCTGCTGCAGGGGTGTTCACCGATCTGCTGTGGTTTAGGCAACTCGGTTTTGAGACCGTCTTTGTGACGGAGATTCTGGCTCAGGTAGTTACGTTCCTAATTGGATGGCTGGTTATGACCGTGCTGGTTGGCCTCGGTTTGGGTCTGGCTTGGCGCAATCGTCCGGTTTACCTCAAGCTCCCAGAGGCTTCGCCGTTCCAGGCTTATCAGCAAATGCTTGAGGGCGTTGGGAAGCTGGTTCGTTGGGGACTGCCGGTTGGCCTTGGAGTTTTCGGTGGTCTGATTGTGGCCAGACAGTGGCAGGTAATCGCGCTGTGGCTCAACGGCTCCGAGTTTGGGCAGACCGATGCTCACTTTGGCCTGGACGTCGGCTTCTTCATCTTCCAGTTGCCGTTTCTAACCTTTGCGGTTGGCTATCTATCGGGTGCAGTATTGCTGGCCGGTTTGGTCAACGGTGCCGTTCACCTTATCTACGGCGGTATTCGCATCACCGGTCGTGATGTACGGGTATCAAAGCCGGCGAGAATCCAGCTGACCTCATTGGTTGCGCTCTATCTGGTAATCCAGGGCGTCAGCCTGTGGCTAGACCAGTATGCGACCGCAACCACCAACGGTGCCTTGTTTACCGGTGTGAACTACACCGCAGCCAACGCAATCATTCCGGGGCTGCAAATTCTTGCCATGATCTCGGTGGCGGTGGCAGTGCTGTTCCTGGTAACGGCAATCATTGGCAAGTGGCGGGTTTCCATCATTGGAACCGCGATGATGGTGCTTTCCAGCATCGTGCTCGGTGGTCTTTACCCATGGGTGGTGCAAACCTTCCAGGTGGTTCCGAATGAGCGCACCCTGGAGAGCCCGTATCTTCAGCACAACATTGACGCAACTCGAATTGCTTACGGTCTTGATGAGGTCGAGGTTGTGGACTACGACGCCAAGGTGGTTGCGGAACCCGGAGCGCTTCGCAATGACGCTAAGACCACCGCATCCATTCGAATTTTGGACCCTGCACTGGTGTCCGATGCTTTTAGGCAATTGGAGCAGTATCGCCAGTACTACAGCTTCCCAAACCGGCTACACGTTGACCGCTACGAAATTGATGGTCAGGTTCAGGACACCGTTGTTGCGGTCCGCGAGCTAAACCAATCGGGCTTGGGAGATTCTCAGTCTTGGTACAACTCCACGATTGTTTATACCCACGGTTTCGGCCTGGTTGCCGCATACGGCAATAAGCGCGACACCGACGGCAAGCCGCTGTTCTTGCAGTCCGGAATTCCACCAGTTGGAGCGTTGGGTGAGTTTGAGCCAAGAGTTTACTTCGGTGCCAACTCGCCGCTTTACTCCATCGTTGGAGCTCCTGAGGGCGCTCAGCCACTGGAGTTTGACTACCCGGCCGGCGAGGATGGCGAGAATGAGACCTACACCACCTTCCAAGGCGATGGCGGTCCGAAGATCGGTGACTTCGTAACTCGCTTGGCTTATGCGCTGAAGTTCCAGAGTGAGCAGATCCTGCTATCCGATGCCATCAATGAGAATTCTCAAATTCTCTACAACCGCGACCCAGCTACTCGTGTGGCGCAGGTGGCTCCGTATCTGACTTTGGATTCAGAGGTCTACCCTGCGGTAGTTGACGGTCGAATCAAGTGGATTATCGACGGCTACACAACCAGCTCAAATTACCCGTTCGCAAACGCTGAAAACTTCAACATTGCCAAGTTGGACTCGGCTTCGGACGCTTTCGGGACTGGTCCGTCAACCATTAACTACATCCGAAACTCGGTAAAGGCGACGGTGGATGCTTACGACGGTTCGGTTGACCTCTATGCCTGGGATGAGCAAGACCCAATCTTGAAGGCATGGATGGCGATCTATCCAGACACCGTGCAGGCTCGTTCCGAAATGAGCTCTGAGCTTATGGCGCACGTGCGTTATCCAGCTGACCTATTCAAGGCCCAGCGATCAATTCTTGGTCGCTATCACGTCACCGAAGCGGGCGCGTTCTACTCGCAGCAGGATGCTTGGATGACTCCGAATGACCCAGTGGAGGGCACCGGCATCGGTGAGTTGCAGCCTCCTTACTACCTGACCCTGCAGGCCCCTGGTGAGACTCAGAGCAAGTTCTCGCTCTACTCAACCTTTATCCCGCAGTCCACCGGTGAAACCGCACGAAATGTCCTCACCGGTTACTTGATTGCCAATGCCGATGCAGGCGATCAGGCCGGCAAGGTAAACGGTGATTACGGCAAGCTAACGCTGCTAAACCTGCCTCGCGAAACCATCGTTCCAGGCCCAGGTCAGGTGCAGAACAACTTCAATGCTGACAGCAATGTCTCGTCGCTGCTAAACCTGCTTCGCCAGGGATCGACTCGCGTACTGAATGGAAACTTGCTCACCCTGCCGGTTGGTGGCGGTTTGCTCTACGTTCAGCCGGTTTACATCGAATCCACCGGCGAGACCAGCTACCCGCTGTTGCAGAAGATTCTGGTGGCATTTGGAGATCAGATCGCCTTTGAGGACACCCTGGACGAGGCACTAGATGCGCTGTTCGGTGGTGACTCTGGCGTTAGCGGCGGATCTGAAACTCAAGCGCCAAGCTCCACCTCGCCAACTACCGGATCTTCTAGCTCTGGCTCTGTCGATGCCGCTAACCCAGCGCTATCGGCAGCCCTGGCTGAAGCCGCAGCTGCAATCAAGGACAAGCAGGCGGCATTGGCCTCTGGAGACTGGAAGGCATTTGGTGAGGCTGATGAGCGATTGGCCAAAGCTGTAGAGAAAGCCCTTGGGCTGCTGGCGGACTAGCAAATTTCCTGCTAATGTTGGAACTTCGCCGCGGGGTGGAGCAGTTCGGTAGCTCGCCGGGCTCATAACCCGGAGGTCGTAGGTTCAAATCCTGCCCCCGCAACTAAAGAAAATCCCCCCAATGCAAATTGGGGGGATTTCTTTTTCGCTGTGGAAACTTTTCTGCCAAGGATTGTTATTCCACCTAATCTGCAGCCATGCACCTACTCATATCTGTGTTTCTAGCTTTCGGAGTAGCAACTGCCTCAGTGTTATTTACTCCGCAGGTTGCGAATTGCACTGCAGTTGCCGGCTGTGATTGCTCAGCTACTAGCGCGGGAGAATTCAGCCTTTGCGCCGAGGACTCCAGCTCAACGACCGATGGTGGTTCAACTAGCCCAAACCAACCGGCGATGAGAGAGTGTCGGTATTTTGCAAATGGCACCATCGACTCTCCGACCATGACCGTGATTACGGCATGGGTTCCGGTTGGTTCTCGGCTGTGCATCGGTGATGTGATACCGGAGCCGAGCGATTCATCTAGCTCCTGGCAGAGAAAGCAAGAGATCGAACTGCGGGAAAAACTTACGGCTTTCGCATCAAGGCCTGTTGCCTGGTGGTCACCCGGGGGAGAGCTGGAGTATCAAGACCCTCTGCAACTTCAGGTGCAGGCGAATAACGAGCTGGTAGAGGGCCTGCTGCTGGGCAAAGCGGCCCAGATACGATTCCGACCCGTCTCTGCACGATGGGAGCTGTCCGATGGGCAAGTGCTCTATGGTTTTTCTAAGTCTCATAGTTTTGCAAGCATTGGGACCTTTTCGGCTGTAGCGCATGTGCGATACGAGGTCGACTACAAATACCAGTCGGCCAACTGGGTCTTTGCGGCAGCCAGCTGGGAGTTGCCCTCAAACAAATTGCTGTTCTCGGTGATTGAGAGGCCGCGGCGCACCCTCTTGGTGGGATGATGGTGGCCGGGGAATTCAGAATTTACTCAGGTTGAGTTCATAGAATCCTCAGTCTTGCCCAAGAGAATTTGGGCAACTCGAAAGGATTCAAATGTCTGAGTGGAATCGCTCTGGTGACAGCCAGTTCAGCTTCGGAAATACTTACTCAGCACCGCAGGTCGCGGTTCAAAAGCGCAAGCGTCGACCGCTCCGCGCTCTCGGTATTGCACTCTTTGCACTCACCGCGGCCTTGATTGGTGGAGTGGTTGGCTCCACCGCATTTACGCTTTCCTACCTCTCGGTTTCTCAGCCAGCACCGGTGGTAGTCAACGACACCGAGCAGGTCAACTGGGTAACCGGTGCTGCATCCAATGCTGCACCGTCAGTTGTGACCCTGGCAGTTGAGTCAGCGGATGGCTCCGGCTCCGGCTCCGGTGTCGCTCTGACCGAGGATGGTTATGTTTTGACCAATGCCCACGTCGTCACTCTCGGTGGTCTCACTCAAAATCCGAGCATCACGGTGCAGCTCTGGGATGGGTCGGTTTATCCAGCCAAACTAATTGGCTACGACTCGGTTTATGACCTAGCGGTGGTGAAGGTGCAGGTTGCTGGCCTCAAGCCAATTAGCTTTGCTGATTCAGACCAGCTGAACGTTGGTGAAAATGTGGTTGCGATTGGTGCTCCGCTTGGACTGGCGTCAACCGTCACCGAGGGCATCATCTCCGCACTGAATCGAACCATTCAGGTGGCAAGTGCTGAAGTGAGCGAGAATCCCGGACTGCAATTCTGGAACGGCACCGGTAATGCCCCAATTTCACTGCAGGTAATTCAGACCGATGCCGCTATCAATCCGGGCAACTCAGGCGGAGCCCTGGTAAACAGCCAGGGTGAACTAATCGGCATAAACGTTGCAATCGCGACCGCCGGCAACGGCGAAAGCGGCAGCATCGGAGTTGGATTCGCAATCCCATCCAACACCGCGTTCCGAATTGCCCAGGAGATCATGGACACCGGGGCTGCCACCCACGGGCTGCTTGGTGCAATGGTGCGGGATAACACCGTGGAGGACTCGACCTTCTCGACCGGCGCTTTCGTGGAAAAGCTAACCGCTGGCGGCGCTGCTGAAGCTGCCGGTGTGCTACCGGGTGATGTGGTTGTGAAGTTTGCGGGACAAAATGTCACCTCGGCATCGGATCTAACCGCGATGGTTCGTGCTGAGCCTGCCGGAGCTTCGGTTGAGATTGAAGTCATTCGAGACGGCGCTCGCAAAACCTTTCAGGTGAAGCTCGGCGACGCCTCGGATCTAAGATAAGTCCCATGTCAGATCAGAATTTCGGCACTCAGCTAGAGGAAAAAGTCCTTCTAGATCAGGGGGACCACGAGCGGTTTTCGCACTACGTGCAAAAGAACAAGATTGTTGAATCTGCCGTGATGGGAAATGCTGTCGTGGCACTTTGCGGCAAAGTTTGGATTCCGTCCCGAGACCCGCAAAAGTTTCCCGTTTGCCCAACCTGCAAAGAGATTTACGAGGGCCTAAAGCCCGGGGATGACGAGTCTAAATAAACTCAACCGCTATCGCGGCATCTCCTTTAGACAATCGCAGCGCACCGGCAGGCAATTCGCCAATAGCCAGCCTGTGGTGATCTCGAGCTTTCTGGACGCCAGCTTTGCCAACAAAATCTGTGTTGATCTCGCCGTTTGAAATCATCTCTACCTGCAGGGCGCGTCCGGCCTGAAGCTCGGAGGAGATCAGTTCGGTTTTTGCCACTGAAGATTCCAGCAATCGGCTTGCAAACTTTCGGCCACCTCGGTTGGTTTTGAGTTTTGAGGTTTTTGCCACATCGACCCAGTCCCCGTTGTCGGAGTGGGCGACGAGTTTATAAACAAAGCCTGCGGTCGGGAAACCAGAACCGGTGACCAGACTGGTGCCCACCCCGTAGCTATCGATCGGGGCAATTGCGAGGGCGGCGATTGTGTATTCATCCAGGTCGCTGGTCACTGTGATTTTGGTCTTTGTCGCTCCGAGCTCATCCAGTTGCTTTCGAACTTCCACCGCCGAGGTGGCGAGGTCACCGGAGTCCAAGCGAACCGCGCGAATCTTGCCATCGGTCAGTCGCACCGCGGTTTCAACGGCCTTCCTGACGTCGTATGTGTCAACCAGCAGTGTGGTCTCATTTCCCATAGATGCAAGTTGCGCACTGAATGCCTGTTCCTCATTGTCGTGCAGCAGGGTGAAGGCGTGTGCCGACGTGCCAGTTGTTTCAATTCCATATTTGCTGCCGGCTGCCAGGTTGCTGGTGGCATCAAACCCAGCGATGTATGCAGCTCGTGCTGCAGCAACCGCTGCTGATTCGTGAGCTCTTCTGGAACCCATCTCGATCAACCTGCGATCGGCCGATACTGACTTCATGCGGGCAGCAGCCGAAGCTACCGCCGAGTCGTAGTTGAGAATCGAGAGAATCACGGTTTCTAGAATTACCGCTTCGGCGAAGGTTCCCTCGACGGTCAAAATCGGGGAATGCCCAAAATAAAGCTCGCCCTCTTGATAGCCGGAAAGATTTCCTGAGAAGCGGTAGTTCTCGAGCCACTTTAGAGTTTGGCTGTCAACCACCTGATTCGCGGAAAGGTAAGCGAGTTCTTCGTCGCCGAATCGGAAGTTTTGTATTGCCTCCAGCACACGACCGGTGCCCGCCACCACGCCATAGCGACGGCCGGCTGGCAGTTGCCTGGTGAAGACTTCAAAGACACACTTGCGTTCAGACTTGCCAGAGCGCAAAGCAGCCTGGAGCATGGTCAGCTCATAGCGGTCGGTATTCAAAGCGGAAGACACGCCCTAAGCCTATCTACCAGTTGAGCTTTAGACTTAGCGAGTGGATTCCAGACCAATTGGTGTATTCGACTCAGGCGTCGGAGGCTTGACGGTAGCTCGAGCGATTATCGATCAGTTGCCACACGAATCAATCCACTACGTTGGCGACACTCTAAATTCCCCATACGGCCCAAAACCAATCTCTGAGGTCAGGCGGCTAGCGCTTGAGGTCATGGATGAGCTTGTGGCATCAGGAGTCAAGCTTTTAGTTATTGCTTGCAATTCAGCATCGGCTGCTGTGCTGCGAGATGCCCGTGAGCGCTACACCGAGGGCCTCGGAGTCCCGGTCATCGAGGTGATCCAGCCGGCAGTCCGCAAAGCCGTTGGTACCTCTAGAAATCGCAAAGTCGGCGTGATTGGAACTAGCGCTACGGTCAACTCCAAGGCCTACGAAGATGCCTTTGCAGCAGCAGTTGACTTTGAAATTACTACCGCGGCCTGCCCGTCATTTGTTGACTTTGTCGAGCGCGGAGTTACCTCTGGCCCAGAACTGCTGCGGGCCGCCGAGGAATATCTGGCTCCGATCAAAGCTGCCAAGGTTGACACCTTGGTGCTCGGCTGCACCCACTATCCGCTGCTGCAGGCAGCGCTGTCCTATGTAATGGGCGATGGAGTCAACCTGGTCTCATCGGCGGATGAGACAGCAAAAGACGTATTTAGGGTCCTAACCGAGCATGACCTGTTGGCGCCGAGCGATGCCAAGCCGAGCTACAAGTTTTATGCCACTGGAAATGCCAAAGAATTCGAAAGCCTGGCCAAACGCTTTTTGGGCCCTGAGGTTAGCGATGTAACCCACATGATACGAAAGGCAAACCATGACTAGGCCAAACGGCAGAGCCGAGCACGAGCTTCGCGAGATCAAGATTGAGCGCAATTTCACAATCCACGCCGAAGGTTCGGTGCTGGTTTCTTTCGGAAACACCAAGGTGCTTTGCAACGCTTCTTTCACTCCCGGCGTGCCTCGCTTCAAGAAAGACTCCGGTGAAGGCTGGGTAACTGCCGAGTATGCAATGCTCCCCAGGGCCACCAATGATCGCTCCGACCGTGAATCGGTCAAGGGCAAGATTGGTGGTCGCACCCACGAAATCTCAAGACTGATCGGTAGGTCGCTGCGCGCTGTGATTGATGTCAAGGCGCTGGGGGAGAACACCATTGTGCTGGACTGCGATGTGCTTCAGGCAGATGGCGGCACCAGAACTGCAGCAATTACCGGAGCTTTTGTCGCACTTGCAGATGCAGTGGCCTGGGCCAAGCAGCAAGGTTTGATTGCCAAGAGCGCTAAGCCCCTGATCGACACAGTGTCTGCCGTATCGGTGGGCATCGTTGACGGGGTGGCGGTCACCGATCTTGAGTATGTCGAAGATGTTCGAGCTGACACCGATATGAATGTCGTTGTCACCGGACGAGGTCTATTTGTTGAGGTTCAGGGCACGGCAGAGGCTGAGCCATTTGACCGCGATGAGCTCAACCGCCTATTGGAGCTGGCGTTAGAGGCAAATAGGCAATTGGCCGAGGCTCAGCGAGCAGCCCTAGGCGATGCTTTGGAAGTGCGCTAGTGGAGATTGTTTTTGCTACCGGCAATAAGCACAAGGCCCAGGAGGCCGAGGCTATTTTGCGGCAGGCAAATGCAGGAATTCAGGTTCTCACCTACAAAGGTCCCGAGCCGATCGAGAGCGGCACTACTTTTCTAGAGAATGCCCTCATCAAAGCCAGGGCCGCCTATGAGGCAACCGGCAAGCTCTCATTTGCCGACGACTCCGGAATCGCATGTGAGGTCATGGGGGGAGCACCGGGTATTTTCTCGGCAATCTGGTCTGGCACCCGAGACGATGCCACTAATCGCAATCTGTTGCTAAAGCAGTTGGAGGACATCCCTGCCGAGCATCGCTCGGCGGCGTTTGTCTGCACAATCGCAATGGTTGGCCCCAATGAGGAGCTCTCTTTCACGGGTGTTTGGCCTGGGTCAATTGCCATGCAGGTGGCCGGAAGCGGTGGCTTTGGTTATGACCCAGTTTTCATCCCGCAGGGGTTGGATGTAACGGCTGCGGAATTGGATCCGGAAGTGAAAAATTCGATGTCGCATCGCTTTATGGCACTTCAGCAAATGGCGGAATACCTAGCGAAGCGCCCCTAGCAGGATTCGAACCTGCGCTCCCGCCTCCGGAGGGCGGTGCTCTATCCCCTGAGCTATAGAGGCGGGGACATGCCAAGACTAGCATCGTCAGTTATCTAGCAGCTATGGCAAGGATTTTAGGGTTGAAAGGAGGCCAAAACTGGAACCGCTTGCAAGTCAATTGAATACTGGAAATGAGCAAAATCCGGTGGGCAAGGTTTTGTAAAAACTGTAAACGCTTGCATCGTTATAAAAATGAGTCCATTTCTTTATCAATTCGAGTTCTGTGGTCGGTAAGTTTTTAGCTACGCACCGGTCAAATTCCTGTTCGGAGCGCAAATGAAAGGACACTTCGCATGAAGAAAGCTACAAAGTTTGTGGCACTTTCCGCTGCAGCAGTTCTCGGTCTAGCCGGCTGTGCAGCAGGAGAGACCGTAACTGAGGAGACCACTTCCGCTGCCGCCGAGCTACCTGCTGGCGATGGCAAGGTTGAGATCTTCGGTGGATACGGCGAGGCAGACGCTGCCAACTTCCAGCAGGCTCTAACCGAATTCGGTGAGGCTAACGGAATCGAGATCACCTTCACCTCTCTAGCAAGCTTCGACACCGACATCAAGGTGAAGATTGAGGCTGGCCAGGAGCCAGACATCGCACTATGGCCACAGCCAGGTGGATTGAAGGGTCTTGCTGACTACCTAGTACCTCTAAACCAGGTATTTGACACCTCTGTTGCTCAGGGCACCCTAGTGCCAGGTTGGGACCAGTTGGCAGTTGTTGATGGCGAGCTATACGGTCTGCCAGTTTCTGCAAACATGAAGTCCCTAGTCTTCTACAACCCATCTGCATTCGAGGCCAATGGTCTAGCAGTACCTACCACTGAGGCTGAGCTTCAGGCACTAGAGGCGAAGATTGTCGCTGATGGCCTTGGCTACCCATGGTGTGCAGGTATTGAGTCCGGT
>JACCEB010617508.1_pt1 | contig 23461 bp, 17 predicted proteins | sample 7454761 | NCBI WGS metagenome assembly JACCEB01 (sample SAMN15323454, study PRJNA562643) | freshwater metagenome | isolation source: river surface water | place: USA:Blue River Watershed | collected 2017-08-18 | reverse complement strand
GAACTGTGGATTCATCAACTGTGTCATGAAGAACTGCGGATTCATCAACTGTGTCATGAACAACTGTGGATTCATCAACTGTGTCATGAAGAACTGTGGATTCATCAATTGGTGTTGGAAGAATAGATGTTTCATCAATAAATGGATTTGGTTGTGTTGATACATCTAAAGATAATGATTTGTTCTTTTTTGTTGTTTTCTTTTCTTTTTTTGTTTCAACAACTTTTTTCTTTTCAACAAAATAATCTGGGAAAGTTATTTTATTATGTAAATCCATTTGATCTTCATTAAAAGAATCAAATGCAGATGAATCTTGTTCAATTGATAAAAAATCTTCAGTTAAATATAATTTATCTTTAAATACATGATTAAAATATACTTTTTGTTTATTTAAATATAAATGATAATGATCTTCTTCTTGAATAACATCGAATTTTAACTTTTGACTATTTCTTTTTAATACTATTTCAAAGTTCTTTGATGATATAAATGGTTGAAAATTATCTTTTAATTCTGTATATGGATTCTTACTCATATATATTAATAAATCAATATTTGATAAAGCACCTGATAATGTTATTAATGTGACTTTTTTGGGAGATACATATACTTTTTTATCTATAAAAAATTTACCCTCATGTATTTTATCTAAAAAATCGGTATTCATTATCTTATAAAAAAAATATAGATTTAAATTTCTTAATTTAAACCACTTTCAAACTTAATTTATTTGTATTCAATAAATTATTTATTATAAAAAAAATTATTTAATTTAAAATTTTATAGATTTATTCATTTATTAATCTTCCAAATAAGTTCTCCGCTGATTGTGCTTCCACATCAACATAATCCCTATTAAAAGCTAATCTTAAACTATCCCAATCATGGAAAACAACCATTGCACTATATGACTTCTTACCTTTTCTTCCTGCTCTTCCCATCAATTGATAAATTGAATTTCTTGATGCATCTTTTGAAAAAGTACTATCTATATCCACATTACTAATGGATAAATTTGTACCATATACTATTGCTGGTGAACTTAATATAAAACTAAACTCATTTCTATGAATCTTAAATGTATGCAGTTCTAAACCGCTCATTGTCATCGGATTATAGTATCCAACGCCACTTAATAATAATTTTGCTAAATCTTCAGGTATTGACTTTAAGACTTCAACATCATATGTTAAATGTACTGATGGATTGTGTATAACTCTATTATATAAAGCTCCATGTTCTCTTGAATTAATCACAGATTCTGGTCTTAATTTAATCTTGAATCTCTTCTTTTCCAATTCATCTATCTTCTTGTCCTTCTCTTTAACATTAACTCGTCCGTTTTTGCCCACAAATCCATGTCTTGCTGGATTCTCTTTAATATCTTCTATTAATAACTTATTTTCCTCAATTTTAGCTAAGTACTCTTGAATTATTAATGGAAGTCTTTGTGAACTATTTCTTATATGACGTGTTATTATCTCAAAATTAGGTTCAAAATCTTCATATGATGACACATGAATTGTGTTTCCATTCTGATAATAAAAAGCATTTGAAGTTAACAAATTCTCTCTATCCATGTTTTCCATCTTTTTAGGACGGAATTCATTTAATTTAATAAATAATTCATCACTCTCTTGTCTTGCAACATATCTTAATAGCTCTAATGCATAATTTCTTATATGTTCATGACGAATTAATCCTAAATCAGAAAATTTCCTATTAAATGTTAATTCTTCCGGTAAATAAGACATTAAATGATCAGCCAACAAAAATACTATTTGTGGTGAATAACATCTTATTTTTAATGGATCCGAATTTATATTATCAATATAACTCAATAAATCATTCTTATCCTCTATTGTATTATGTGGCATAACAACACATCCATTTGGATCTATTGTTGTACAACTTATATGAATTCTATTCAATCTTACCATCTTTAATACATTATCTCTATTATCCACTTCATTGTGTCTAACTAAATAATTATTTATTATTGTTGGTATTTCTTCAAATTCTGGTAAAGTTGCCGATAATAATATCGACACCTTCGGTAACAAACTTAAAATCCTCATTGTTATTTCATTCTCTGAACCCGCAAAGGTCTCATCAAAATAAGGTATAAATCTGTCTGGGAAAGTCTTTAATAAATTATATGCCGAATATAAATCCGATATTATCATCGCTGGTCGACATCTTGTTTCCTTTTGGAAATATGCCCATTGTACCTTTAATGATGCAAATCTTTCCTTTACATCTTTCGATTTCTTCGCTTTCTTCCAATCTGAATAACAGATCTTCCAAGGTCTTAATAATGTATCTATTTTATCATTGAAATATTCCGATGTTGCAAACCAAAAAGGAACGTCAATTCCTTCTCCATTACACATTGTGGCCACTTCAGCTCTAACTAAATTGTTATAGCAAATATATAATAAATACTTACTTTCATCTCTTTTACGATCTCGAACATTCTCCGGTATAACTTCAACTGGTGGAGTTGTACCTGCTTCTTCATGATTTTTCTCTAATTCTTCAATTCTTTTAACATACTCTAAATCATCTGTTCCACAGATCTCATTTCTGTCAATTTTAGATTTGTAAAATTCACTAATCTTCACTGCTATTGGTACACCAAACATTGTTTTACCATTACCTGGTGGGATCTTGTAAAATAATAACATTGAATTATTATTTATTAAAGCTTCCATCAAATTTTGTAAAACTATATATTGTTCTGGATATACCGATACCGATGATGGTTTACTTAAGTCCCAAAATGAATCTGATATTAATTTAGGATTTTTAAATAATATAGCAACCTTCTCTCTATGATTAGGATACTTTTCATTTAATAACTCCTCAATTTTATCTTTTATCTTCTTATATGCCTCTAAAAATTTTTCACCATAAACATTATTTTCCTCTAAATCAGTTATACTTCTCAAATATGAGATATAACAATCTATCAAAACTTTACCATTTATGTTATTATTTTTACTCATCATTTTGTAAAATAAAATTACCCATTTATTCATATATAAATAATAACTTATCTTGTTCTTAAAACCACTTGTATAAGTTGGTTCCACAAAAACAGGATTTACTGTCACTTCATCAAATATCATGTTCTTCAAATCTTCCTTAAAAGTAGTTAATGTTGTGTCAAATCTTGCCACCTCATCTCTATTATTCTTTCCCTTCTGATTCTTATTCGTTTGTTCCGGTCTTTTTACGTCTTCTGATACCTTGAATTTAAAATATTTTCTATTATCACCTAATGTATTCTTATATTCTTCCATATAAATATCCAAATAAGCTAAATCTATATCCTTTAATTCCTGTTCCTCATCAACTTCTCCTTTAATGGTTTGAACCAACTTCTTTAATATTGGTTCCTCATTTCTCAATACATCACCATAATTTCTTGTACCCATAGTTTGTACACCACCACCAGAATCATGTGTCTGGTTAGTAGCATTTCCTATTTGCTCGTTTGTTGTTGTTGTTTCAAATTCACTCATTTTTCAAAATTAAAATTTTTACTATACTCCCTAATCTATATTTTCCCTATTAAGTTTATTTTAAATCAGTTTTTTTTTTAAAACCAACGTAAACATTTTAAATATAAACGTAAATAGGATAATTTAAGTAAAATTCGTATATATTCGTTTATACTAAATCTAAATAGTTAATATAGAATATGTGTAGTATTAATCATGACAAAAAGGCTATTTTTATTCATATAAATAAGACAGGTGGAAGTTATATAGCTGGTACTTTAGAAAAATATTATGGTTTTAAAACATTTTATTTAAAACGTCCCGATCATGACCAATTTTGTTTTAATAAAAAATCAAATCCTAAACAAAAATGTTATGAAAATCGTGTTCATGGTGTTCTTAATTATTATCAAACATCATCTTTTTTAAACAAAAAAATGAATATGACCCCTGAAAAATGGAGAACATATTTTAAATTCTGTTTTGTTCGAAATCCATATGATCGATTTATATCCGGTTGGAATCACCTTTCCAAAAAAATACCTTTTCATCATTTTGTTCATATGAAAAATTATGTATCTGATATGGAGTATATACACACTTTTATGCCCCAATATCGACATATTATTGATTTTAAAAATAATGTTGATATTCAGTTTATAGGTCGTTTTGAAAATTTAGAAAACGACTTTATTTATATACTTTATCATATTGGATTCACTTTACCTATACACGATCCTATTGTTCGTGTAAATGTTAAAAAACATAAAAAATATATAGAATATTATGATCAAAATACTATTCAAGTTGTAAATACTTTAATGAAAGAAGACTTTGAACGTTTTAATTATACTATGTATGAAAATTATTCAGATCTTGTAAATTCCGCTTCTCAAACAACTTCTTCAGAAAATTTATAGTTTTTTAGATGATCCACCTTTTGTTAAATTAACTGTTTTCTCTTGTTCTAATGTTTGAAAAGGAGCATACATTTTATCTTCTTTATCAAATGCTATAATACTTCCATCAGAACCACCTTTCTTTAATTTAATTTTTTTAATCTTTTTTTCACTCATACTTTTTTTAATACTTTTTAATTTCTCTTTTAACTTTTTCTCTTTCTTCTCTTTTTTCTTTGAATCTTCTTTTTTAGTGACTTTCTTTTTAATAGTATCCTTCTTTAAAGTTATTTTACCATCTTCACTTATTTTAACTTCTTTAGCTCCATGAGATTTTAAATTATTAGTACCAACAACTTCTGCATTTTTAAATAAACTCATAATATCTTTTTCACTCATCATATAGAACTTTTGAAAAGATACAACTTTAGAACCTTCTTTTTCAACACCTTGTTGAACAACTCTAAAATCACTTGGTTTGTTCTTATCAGATACAGCACGGGTTTTAATGATTTTATTGTCACTTTGATTGGTGATGTTAATCATAGTTTTTGGATTACCATTAGAATTCATAGATTGAACAACTCTTTTAGTTACGAATCTCATTTTTATTATTAAATTAGAAAAAAGATTTAATTCAAAGAAAAAAAAATATAGTTTTATTAGAGATTTACATAAAATGACTGATTTTGTATTTTCTAGACTTTATATGGATTCATTTAATCTTACAAACAATGTAAATAATTATTTTGATAAATTTGAGATTTATAATTCTAATGTTTATCAAATTTTAAATCAAATACCCCAAAATAACATCATTTATTATATTTATTTAAGTGCTTTTATCTTTTTTGTTATTAGTTTTTATGAGATTAAATTAAATCATATTCTTGTTTTCCTTATTCTTATTGTTGTTATCGGCTATCTAATTCAAAAAGACTTTGGTCAATTTAATGATTATATTTCACTTAAAAAAGATCAATTAAATTTTTTAAATAAATTATGTTTTGATGGATCAAATTATTCAAATTTTGGTCCTAAAGATACTATGAATATTCAACCACCCATTACTAAATCCTATTTATATTTAAATCCACTTATTGTTGAATTTTATTATAATATCCGCGAATTTAGTCAATACAATTTATCATCATATGTATCTTCAATTATTCATACTAATAATGTTATAGCTTTACATCAACAAATGAAAGAAGGATTAGAGAATCCTTTTCAAAACTTAGATGTTGCTAAACAAGAGATAGCTGGAAGTTTAAACAGTCTTGAATCTTTAATTTATAAATTACCTGTATCTGATGTATCTGATACTAAATATAAAAAATCTGTTGATGTTTTACAAAGTATATTAATGCGTTATATAATAGAGATGGAAGATATTTGTGAACGCAAAAATAATCAAATTGGTTATACAATGTATTCTAAACCGAATGATAAATTAGATTCATCATTTGATGTATCACCAAATGATATACAATCAAAAGATTATAATGCATCTTATAATTTATTTAATGAATAAATCAAATAATTTATCAATTGGTTTAATTATTATTTCATTTAATTTAAAATCAAAATTAGAAAAGTATAATTTATCTTTTGATATTATTGTATTTAATGAATGAATATTTTCTTTTTTATTTAATTTATTAAAAATATCTTTTTTAATTATGATACTTTTTAAATTAATTATATCAATATTTTCTAATTCTTCAAATATAATACAATCTTCAATACTTTTATTTAATAATTTAATATTTTTCTCTAAAATATATAAAAGATCATTATCATCATTATAAATAGTAAAAAAACAATTAAATAAAATTAAATAATTACAATTAATATTTTTATTGATTTTTTCACATATCCAATAGAAAGGTTCATTTATATTCCAAAATAAACATTCACAATTATATATTTCAAAAATTCTTTTCTTTTTCTTATATTCTTCAATACCTTTAATATATAAATCTTTACTATTAATTATATCTAAATCATCATCTGGTAAATAAAAGAATATAACTAAATACTTTGGTACTAATATATCATCATAACTCATTATCTGTATTTATAATTATTTTTTATTTTTAGAAAAATACTCGTTTATTAAATATAAATTTAATAAATAATTATAATAAAATGGATATTAAGTATTTTGAACATATAAAAAATAGTATTGAAAAAGCTGAAAACAATATATCAAAAATAAATGATGATATAATAAAATTAAATGGTATGACGGGTACAATGACACGTCATTTTTATAATAATTTATTAGAATTAGATGATGCTAGATATTTAGAAATTGGTGTTTGGGCAGGAAGTTCAGTATGTTCTGCCATGTATAATAACAAAGCAACTGTTTTTTGTATAGATAATTTTAGTGAATATACAGAAAAACAATATAAATTAGGTTTTGTTGTCAAAGATACATTTTTAAATAATTTTAATAGATATAAAGGTGAAAATAATGCATATTTTATAGAAAATGATTGTTTTAATGTTGATGTATCTATTTTACCAAAATTTAATATATATTTGTATGACGGAAATCATTCAGAAGATAGTCATTATAAGGCATTAACACATTTTTATGATTGTTTAGATGATATTTTTATATTATTAGTTGATGATTGGGATATGAGAGATGTTAGAGATGGATCAAAAAGAGCAATAGAAAGATTAAATTTAAAAGTATTATATTATTTTGAAATCAGATTAAATAAAAATGATAATATTAATACACATATACCAAATGATGCAGCTAGAAGAACATGGTGGAATGGTTTATATATAGCTGTTATACAAAAGAATAATTAAATTTATAATTATTAATATTAATATAAAAAAAATAAATAATTTATACAGGACTCCATTGTTGACCAAAATTATCAAAACCAACAACTATATTATTCTTATTAACATCAGATAAAGTTGATATTGGTGCAGCTGCATAAGGTAATTGAGAATTTGGTATATATTCACCTGTTTTACTAAAAGATTGGAATAATTGTTTACCATTATACCAACCATTATCTGGTGCATTTACTGGACCTCTTGAATTAAGAGTTAAAGCAAAATCACTACCACCACCTCCACTATGTTTTCTAACTCTCTTTACTGATTTACGACGTTTAATAGTTTTCTTAGAAGATGATCTTTTAGTACTCTTCTTCTTAGTTGTTTTTGATTTAGATTTTGATCTTGAACGAGTACTTTTCTTTGATACAGACTTTGAACGAGATCTTGATTTAGTTGGTGATTTAGATCTTGATCTAGTTGTCTTCTTTTTACCACCTCCTGTGGCTTGTATTAATCTTTGATCACCTATTTTAATACTTTCAGCATCTTTTACTGATTGATCAAACTTCTTATCTAATTCAACAAAAAAGTTATCAGCAGCACCAACTGTGGTACCAACAATTTTTTGAATACCAGTGATAACACTATCATTCATAGCAGGTATTCTAGTTTTATAACCTCCACGAAGAGATTTAGTTTTGGATGTTTTACAACTCATTCTCTATTTAATATTATTATTTTTTCTTAATTTAGAAAAAATTATATGATTTAAAAAAAGATTAAATTAATTTACTTGCGACTTCTTGAACGAGAACGGGATGATCTCTTAGTCTTTTTTGATTTAGTACTCTTCTTTGATTTGGTTTTCTTTGATTTTGAAGAAGATCTCTTCTTACTTGAACGAGAAGTACTTCTTTTCTTCTTACCACCACCAACTTTTTGCATTGATGCTTGATTACCATTTGGATTAGTATTATAAGGAGCTAAAAGACCAACGCCAACATCTTGTGGATTAGCAGCACCATAAGCTGTCATAGCACCTTTACCATTATCAGCACCATATGAAGGAGTTGGTACTTTAGGATCAAAGAATTGAGGTGTCATTGGGGTGGCACCAGCAGATTCTTGACCACCTTTTAAAGAACGGCGTCTTCTACTGACAGTTCTTTTTCTTGAAGTTGTTCTTTTAGTTGTCTTTTTCTTTGATGAAGTTGACTTTCTTGAAGATCTAGATGAAGATCTCTTTTTTGAAGAACTTCTCTTCTTTTTGGCACCACCAAAAGCAGTTGCATAACCAACACCCATGTTATCACTCATAAATTTGTTGTCTAATTTTCTTTCAAAAACAGGTGCTTCATAAAAATCACGACCATTAGAAGGTGGGATTAAACCAGGATTATTTGAATAGTTACTTGGTGAATAAGTTACACCAGAACCACCACCTTGCATCATATTTCCGGCTACACCGCGATAATCGGTGGAAGGATAACAGATACCACCACTACTTTGAAAGGGTTTAAAATCAGGAAGTAAATAGGATCCACTCATTTTATATCTATACAGTTACTTTATATTTTTTTCTTAATTTCAAAAAAATATTTATTATTAAAAATATTAACTTTTCATTTATTTACGAGATGAACTTCTTGAACGTGATCTACTCTTTGTTTTCTTAGTCTTCTTTGATTTCTTTGTTTTTCTTCTCTTTCCTCCTGTTGTTGGTTCTGATGATTCAGCTACTATTGCACCATTCATTGCTCCATTAACTGCTCCAACAACTGCACCATTAACAACATTTTGTGTTAAATTTTTTCTATTATTAACTCCATTTAATACCGCACCATTCATTGCACCATTAACTGCTCCAACAACTGCACCATTAACAACATTTTGTGCCATAATATTATTTTTACGATTAACTCCATTTAAAGAACCATTAATAGCACCATTAACTGCACCCACAACTGCTCCATTAACAACTGCACTATTAACAGAAGTTGTATTAGCATTAATACCTAATTCTTCTTCAATAACATTCTTTTCACTAATTAAATTAGGTGTTAAAAAGTTATTAGGGATACTTAATAATAATTTGTTAGAATTTGATAAATTACCATTTACTTTAAGACCATTATTTGTTGTTGTTATTTTAGAATTATTTATAACCATACCATTTTGTGGTAAATTAGTTATTGTTGTTACATTATTTACTTTACCATTACGAATATTATATTGATTTATAACTCCATTTGGTTGTTGAACGGTCATTGTACCATTATTAACAACTGTTGATACACTACCATTATTTTTAATTGACATATTATTAATTTTTGCATTATTAATAACAACTGTTGAATTAGTTGGTATTGTTACATTTGTTGTGACTGTTGATGTATTATTCATTTTTTTCTATTTTTCACTTAGATAATATTATTTTCTTAATATTATTATTTTATAAAAAAATTATTTATTCAAAATCAACCTCAATTGAGATATTATGTTTATTTATTGTCTTCGTCGCCGATATTGATAATTCTGTTCTCTTTCTTCTCTTTGTATCCCCATCCTTCTTCTTATATAAATTCCTTAATGATGTATTCATATCCTGTTCTATTAAATCATAATTCTCATATATATAATCTAATATCTTATTCTCTATCGCCCATCTAAAAAAGTTTAATTGACCAACCGTTGTTAATAACTCATTATTATCATGATCTATAAAACTTATTCTCTCCCTCCTACAAAATGGATCAAACAACTTCTTCGAATATGCCTTCAATTGTGCCTTATAATCTAAATATACTATAAAATTACGACTCTCATATTTATCACCCTTCTTTATCTCATATTGTACTGTATAATTTACATTATTCTTCTTACTAAAATTCGTCACAAACCAATCTAATATTCTTAATGATATCTTAGATTTTCCCGTTATTATTGGGATCACCATATCCAAATTCCTTCTATCCTTAAAAAATAATATTAAAGATTGCATTAACAAATCCCTCTGGGTTAATATCTGTGTTAATGTATTTACCGTCTTAATCGGTCTCGCTTTTGTATTTAATTCCGCTTTCTTTATTTCACTCATCCCACAATTTCTATCCTTTTTTATTCAATTTTTCTTTAAGTCCATTTTTTCATCTTTTAAACTTGTTCATTTTCTGTATTTGACAAATTACCCTTAATCATCTCCTCCTCATACTTTGCATATAAATGACTTACCAACTTTACATCCATCTTCTCAATCCATGATACTATCTTCACTATATCTGTTACTTCTCTTGTTTGCATAAAATCTCCATGTAAATCATATATAAACTTCTTTAAAAATACTGGTACATGTGTCAATGTTCTTGATACATGTTTATTTATATATGTCTCCAACACAAATTGTGCCAAATTCATTATTCTTCTCTCATATTTCATAAAACTTTCCCTATCCTGTGGGATATGTCTTAAATACTCCTCAACTCTCTCTTTACCCTCCTTTCTTACCTCCAAATATCTAAAGAATCTACAACTATTATTCCCCCACAATTCTCTTGCTCTCTTGAAAAATTCCGATACAAACTTTTGTCTATTATAATTTACATCCACCAAGATATATCCCTCATAATTTACCATTGTTGGTTCCTTCATCTTATCTAATACACTCAAATCATTATTTACTATCTCCATTGTTGGAGCTCTCTCAAAACCTATATCACTCTCATATTCTTGCATTGTTTCCATATTTCTTGTACTTATATGATATAATTTTGGTGTTGTATACTTTACAACCATACTATTCTCTGGATGACATAATACAAATGAATAACATGAACTCTTATCTAATCTCCCATATGCATCTGTTGGAAAAACCTCCTCAAACATCTCATGAAAATTCTTCTTACTTAACCATCTCGACTTTCTCGCATCTATACACTTCTTTGTTGATACCATCCACATCCCATTATAATAATATACTCTCACTAATACTCCATCTATCGATATTTGGATCTTTGATGTACTTATATCTATATTTGGATTTATATCCTCTCTATCCTCCAACTTCGCAAATGTATATGACACTATCTTATTTGTGTTCTTCTCTAAAATAATACCATTGCATTCTCTTACCCATCCCTCTGTATTATTTGTCTTATCCGTTTGACATATACAATATAATGTTGGATATACCTCTGTATCCTTCACCTTTAATCCATACTCTTCCGATTCAACAAATGATTTAACTTCCTCAAATGTTTTTATATTACGACTTTCTAATAATTGTACAAATTCCATTTTTTTACTTTTTATATTTTTATGTTAATTTTTTTTTAAGTTGATTTATTTTAAATAAAATTGTTAAATTAAAATTAAAGTAAAAGGTATAAAAAAAAATTATGAATAATGAATAGATATATTATAAATCAAATATGAGTGATAATAATCAAGATAGTAATGAAAATGATAATATTGAAAATGAAGTGTCAAATACAAGTTCAGAAATGAGTAATGATATAATAGGTTTAGATGTGGATGAGTCATTTAATCCGGAGGAATGGGAAGAGATTCAAAATGTTGAAAATGAGAAAAAGAATATAGTTTATGAAAATTTATCAGCAAGACAAAAAGAATTAATGAGTAATAAGCCAACAATTGTTATTGAAAAAATGCCACAAGAGAATTTAGATGAAGGAAGTGATTATTCATCAGAAGTATCAAGTGAAGTATCAGATGAATCATCAAATGAAGAAGAGATTAAATTTGATACAATTGATTTTGGGGATCAGAATTATGAAAAGTTATTTGAAGAGGGTGAAGTAACAGTTGATATAAAAGTACATAAAAGTGAAAAGGAAATAGTATTTGAAAATGAAGAGATGGTTATGGCTGAAATCCGTAAACAATTATTAGATACTTTACCTGTCACTAAACAATCACAAATTTATGTTCAACAACGTATTGAAAGTGAAGTTCGTCGTATTATGGATGTTAAAAATATGAGTGTTAAAAAATATAAACAATTAAAAAGAGGTATTGAATACGAATATCTTTCCCAAAATAATTGGATTATACCCATTGTTTTAGATAAACATAAAATTTATGTTAAATTAAAAGCGGAAATTAGTAAAGAAGATATTGGTAAAGATGAGAAGATTGAAAATGTTGAATCTAATGTCTTTTTTAATTCATCTTTAGAAGATTCACAAGGTACTTATCAAGTTAATCAAAAAGAAGAACAAAAGAATTTATATGAACTTGAAAGTTCAGCTAAATCTAATATTAGTTATCTTAAATATATTAATGATTTAGAAGATATTAATAAGCCTTATGATCCTGAAACGTCATTAGATGATAAAACAATTGGTTTTAATTTAGGAGCTCCTTTCAATTCATTTGTTTTAAGATATTTTGATTTAGACAATATTCATTGGTTATCACATCAAGTTTTGTCTAAAGATTATACTTATAAAAATGTTTTAGATGTTCACGATAAAATTATTGATATTGATCAAAAAACATTAATTGATGCTGAAAAAATGAATGTTGTTGGTTTTATGATTTTACCTAAAGCTGGTAAAGATATTGTACCTTCTGATTCTCTTTATTCAGATAATTATAATCGCAACTATTTAACTAAATACTTCCGCAAAGTTGGTAATATCACAAAAATTTGGAGTTCTGATGATAATAACAAAGTATTTATTAAAATCGATAATCATGGTTTATCTAATAATGATAATCGTGTCTTTATAGATGGATCCAATTCATATCCTAATATTGATAATACATATCAAAAATCTATAATAGTTATTGATGAGAATACTTTAGCTATAGATAATACAAAAAAAAGTAAATCAAAGATTAATTTAATAAGAGATGGTGATGCGGGTATTTTATATGCAGTGAATCAATTATATTTTGATTTATATAAAGTTGTTGTGGATGGTGGATATAAAACACAATTTTTAGCAACTAATTATATAGATGGTTTAGAATCAAATGATCATGTGAAAGTATATATGTTTACAGATTTTAAAATAAGAAATCAAGAAGTCTTTGATGATATACTTAAAATGATATCACCTTCTATTGATTCTATTATTGAATCTGAATTATCAAATATACAAAAATGTGATACTTTTGATGAAGTAAATGATATACTTATTCATTATGGTTTTATATTAGATGATTTAAATGAAAAACAATATAGTAAAATTAAAGAGATATTTGATGAAAAATTAAAAGAAGATGAAAAGAGAGCTGATAATGAAGATAAAGAACCTTTGTCTAAATTAGTTTTTCATGAATCAAATCGTCTTTTATTCTCTAATCCTCAACTATTTTTAGCTGATATTTATATAACTTCACCTTTTATTCAAAAATATTATGGTAAATATATACATTTAAATAAACCAGAAGATTCTTTAATACTTCGTTTATCTTGGGTGACTAAACAACTTGATACAGGTAATCTTTATTTTTTATATGTTTTATATGAAAATTTAGATTTATTTGATAAAAATCATAATAAGGAGTTTGTTAAAAATATTAAACAAAGAATACTTGATTCAACTGAAGATTTAGAAAAGTCATTAAATAAAGAAGTTCAATTAGAAAATTCAAATAAAAAGAGATCTTGTAAATTATATCATTATCAAGCTTTACATATACCTGATGGAGCTAAAATAGCAACAGTTGATAATAATTCATTATCAATATCTGTTGGTGATAAAATAATTTATTATATACAAAATGAATCTTATTTTTATTTTGAAAATAAAATGTATAAAGTTGTTGATGGAAAGAAGAAAGAAGTTGAACAAGCTAAGAATGGTACTATGGCTTTAGTTGGTGATTCAATATATATTTGGAATGAAAAGAATAAAGAATGGGAGAAGAGTGATATGATACCAAAATATGATCATATTCGATATATATGTGAATTTGGGGATATAGATATTAAAGAATTAGATTTAGATGCATTAGAATGTATATATAGGGATTCAATTGGTTGTAATAGTAGATTAGTATCAAGATTAAAAGATAGAATTCAATTTTTAGATAATGTTAAAGTTAGTTTTGAAGAATTAGAAGAATCTTTACAAAAAGATAAATATAAAAATGAATTAGAAGATGCATTAGAATATACTATTTTAAAGTATTTTAGTAAAGATATTAAATCTATTCGCAATGAATTAAAGATTAAAGAATCTAATTTGGAAAATTATCAAAAAGAAAATAATAAAAAAGAAGATGAAATTGAAATGTTAGATGTACAAGAAGTGGCTGAAGATAAACCATTAGATAATTTATTTTCTATTATTAATAGTTTATCTAATGATGATCTTAAAAAGAATTATATTTATGAAGTTATTGATAGAGATGGATTATTAATAGGTAAAGATATTTATTCAAAGAAATATAAATGTAAAATGAATAATATTTGTGGACATTGGACATATCTTCAAAAAATAGAGAGAAGTACAGATATAAATAAAAGAAGTATTTTATATGATGAATTATTAACAGTATTTGGTATTAAAAATAAAGATGTTTATAATTGTACAAATTGTGGTGATGAATTAATGTTTGCCGAATTTGATGAAGTGGAAGGTTTTGCATCATCAGGTGCTTATATTTTAAGTCGTGATGTTATAATAGATGATGAATCTGCAGCTAGAAAGAAAGATTTAATAGATATAGAACGTTTTCATGATTGTGGAAGTACACAATTTAAAGAACTTTTACTTCAAAAAGGATTTTCAATACAACAAGAAGGAGATATATTAAAATTATGTGATTTTATAATTAATCAATTATGTAGAACAACAGGTGTATCTATAACATCAAATGAATTAATTGATATAATGAAAGATAGTTTACAAAAAATAGCATTAATTAAAGGTCCTAGTAAATTCAGAGAAGAAAAATTAAGAAAGTATCGTGATATTGATCATTTACCTCCATATGAGATAGAAAAGAAGTTATTAAAAGACCAATATGGTTTAGATGATATAGATAGACAATATGAGAAGTATTATAAGATATTATATAGATGTATTATAGCTGCAAGATTTTTGATATGTATACAAACAGCAATACCATCTTATATTCATACATCAACAGAATCAAAGTGTCCTTTTATATCATTTAATGGAAAAGAGGGTATACAATATATAGCATGTATATTAGATGAATTAAAGTTTGTTGATTTTGATGGAACAGAATATAAAACAAAATTAAATACATTGGAAGAACAATTATATTTATCTTATAAAGACTTTTTACAAAGTCGTTATATTTTAGATCTTTTTTATAAAAAGAAAGAATATGATAGAGATTTACAAAAGAAATTAGATATAGTATTAGATGGAAATGAGGGTTCTGAATTAAAAGATGGATTTTATCCACCTGCTGAAATACTTCCAGATAATTTTAGAAAATTAGTTTTAAATTGTAAAAATGTAAATGAGTTAACAACTTATTATAATCAATTGGTTAAAAGAATGTTATATGTATCATATTTAATAAAAGATACAATTAAAAAAGTTATGTTAAATCCTGAATTAATGGATGATAGAGTTGTATCATTAATTGAGAAGTCAAGTTGTATGGAAGTATTATCAGATAAAACGAGTTTATTAAGTTTTATTCAAATACATAATCCTGATAAAAGTAAAGAAGCATCAGTATTTTATTTAATTGATGAAAGTAAAGTATTATATGAATATTATACACAACTCTTTTTAAATCAACCATCTTTATACCGTTTAAATCTTCAAGATAATACTATTTATCATTTTGCTGTAAATCCTATTGTTGTACCTGATCCTGATAATACATCACAAAGTATTATTCAAGATATGTTTATTGTATTTGAAGATGATGGTAAATATAAAGGTCAATTAAGAGAATATATAGGTGAAGGTAAAGATGCAAAAGATGTTAAAAATCCATTTTCAAAAACCAAAGGAGATATTATGTCTAAAACATATACAACTGATGAATATAAAAAATTATTAGCTGATATTGAGAGATTAAATACAGTAATACCACCAAAAAAGGATGAGGAAATGGAAGAAAAGAAAATAGAAGTATTGGAGACATTAAAACAAGATGCAGATAATTATTTAGATAAGGATATTATAAAATTAGTTGATAATTTGGCATCAGTTTTAAATAAAAGAACTGATCAAGAATTTATAGAGAAATATCGTTCAATAATTCGTAATATGGGATATTTTCCAAATTTATTTTTACATAAAATTGATGAAGATGCATTATATGAAGCTAAGAGAATAAGACAATTAGAATTAATGGAGGGTGAAGAACCACAAACAAATACCCTAGAAATGGAAAGAACTGTAAGAATGGATGTATTAAATAAGAATTATCAGGAGGATTATAGATTATTATATTTGAAGAAGGTATTTAATTTATATTTTAGAAGAAATATATCAATAATACAGAATAATTATACATATGAAGATAAAATTGAGAAGTTAAGAATAGATTTTATATCAGAAGAACAGGCTATACAAGTACAAGATGATATATTAGAATCATATAGTATTTTACAGAATTATTTAACACCACAAGTGAGAAATTATTTTAATGATTTAAGTTTTGATAAAACATCAATGGATATAGATAATATATATGGATCACATGATATATATGATGCTAAATATACAAAACCAATAATGTATTCGGATTTTAATGTAAATCAGGCATGTTTAGTTGTTTTACATTTATTAGTACAACAATTAAATAACTTTATAATATGTATAAAAGAAGATGAAGAGATGAAGGAGAAGATGATGGATAAGATGGAAGATATGACAGCAGAAGAACGTTCAAAAGCTATATTTGGATCTCCAAAGTGTAGATATGTATGTATGTTTATACAATCAATGTTAGATTTTATAGATAGTGAGAAAGTAATATATGATGGATATGAGAGTATAATGAACAAATATAAAAATCAACAAATACATGAGATATTGGATAATAAACAGAAAGCAATAATAGAACAAGTTGAAGAAACCGATAACTTCTTTGTAAAACAATTGAATCTATTCACACAAGCCAGAATAACAGATGTTGAAGATGTTAAAGAATCATTAGATAAAGAACAACAAGAAGTTGATAATGCAATGGAATTAAATGATAAAATGGAGATGTTTGAAAATATGGCTATTGATGCTTTAAGAACTGAATTAGGTCGTGATCCTAATCGCGAAGAAATTGATGAATATAAAGAGAAACTTAAAAATATGGATGAAGACTTCCGTTTAGATGATAATGAAGAATTAGGTGTTGTTGGAAATGAAGATGGTTTTGAAGAAGAAAATGATGGTGAAAGATTAGGTGACTATCAAACCGGTGATGTTGATACCGAATTCTATCAAGACTAATAACTTTACTTTTTATTTTTTATAAATTCATTTTATATATTTTTTAAAATGAATTCTGGCTTAAAGAAATAATAATAATAAGAATAGAAACAAAAAATGAGTGACGAGATAGAAGAAAGGAATGGTTTAAAATTTTACTATCATAAAGATTTACCGAGGGTACCAGATCATAAATTAGAGTATTTGAGGGAGAGGGTGAGATATTTGATGGGTGTACCACAACCAGAACAGAGAAGTCCAGAGTGGTATAAGATGAGGGAGGGTAGAATAACGGCATCCGATGTTGGTACAATATTAAATTATAGTGATTATGCGGATAGGGAGTCTGTATTATTAAAGAAAGTTGATACAAATGCGAAGTTTTATAAGAATGCGGCGATGGAGCATGGTGTAAAACATGAGAGAAATGCGATTCAAATATATGAAAGACGGAATGGTATCCCATTAATAGATTTTGGTCTTTTACCGCATGAGACAATAGATATATTGGCATGCAGTCCAGATTCGATATCACATGATGGAGTGATGGTTGAGATAAAGTGTCCACCATCAAGAAAGATCACAGGTATACCACCTAAACATTATTGGGCCCAATGTCAGATACAGTTAGAGTGTTGTTCATTAGAGAGGTGTGATTTTTTGGAGTGTAATATAAAGGAGACGAATGATGATGATTTTTATGGATCAAATTATAATGGTGATTATACATTATATAATAATGGTTATGAGAAGGGAGTTGTGGCGGAGATAACAAATTTTAAGGATTATAGTGTATCTTATGAACATAGTCCGTTATGTATGGAATATAGTGATTTAGAAAATTGGAAGAGGGGTATAATAGATAAGTATAATAATATGAGGAGTACGAATATATCGCATCCGGTATTTACATATTGGTATTTGGAGGAGGTATCATGTGTACCAGTATATAGAAATCAAGAGTGGTTTTATTCAATAATACCAGAATTAGTAAGTTTTTGGGAGGATGTGAAGAAGTTTAGACAATTGGGAGTTGAAGCGTGTAAAAGTCATATAAAACAGTTAAAGGAGGATAGAAAGTTGGCTAAACAGAGGGAGAAAGAGAATAAGAAGATGGATAATAATATGAATAATTATGTGGAGGTTGATACAATAGTACAAAAGGATACAACAAAGAAGGGTATGACGGAGGAGATGTTAGCAAAAATAAGTAGAAGTAAGTGTTTATTTTCAGAAGATGATTTTGATACAATAAAGAATGCGACAAATGAAGATGATGGTTTGCATTATACGGGTTTAGTACAAAATGAATCGATGGAGTTTAATTTTAAAAAGACGGTATATAGTACAAATAATTTAAAATTAAATCCGAATAAATGTTTATTTGATGATAATGAAGAAGTGACGACAACGACCACAACCACAACAACGACAACAACAATAAGTGATATAAAGTATAATACAAATGATGTTGAAGAGAGGAAGACATTAAAGAGGAAGAAAGAGAAGATTAATATATGTTTGTTTGATTAAATAAAAGTGATATTAAGTTGGGGTTTGATTAATATGTTTTTAATAAAAAAATTTTATTTTGATAAAAAATAAAATGTATAAAAGAAAAGAAAAAGTAAAATTTAGCGTTTGCCACCACCGAAGAATACACCAGGTAAACCGCGAGCAAGATCGAATAACCAATAATTTTCGCCACAAGGTTGTGATTGGAAGTTAGCGATCCAGAAGTTAGGTTGTAAGGGTTCTTGCATAGATGACCAGCGAGTACCGGGACAGAATGATTTACAAACTCCTTTTGGTAAAGCACCTTGTCCTTCTTCATAATAATAAATACCTTCATCATTCCATTTATTAATAGGTGGTTCTTTACAAGGATATTGACCTTCCCATGAGGGTTCTTCATCTAATTTAGGCCATTTATTATATTCGCGGGCTTTATCAAAAATGGGGTTATCATCACCAATAACTTTCATATAATCTTGAGTCATATCATTAATACCACTTAATTCACCATTTTCGGTGACTTTAATCATAGGATAGGGGTATTTGTTTTTATTATAATTAACAACTAAGGTTGAGTTTTGTATTTCAACACGATTAATATATAAAAATTGAATAGGTAAAGGGTCATTCGTACAGATACCTTCAGGATAATTTGATAAATTGGCAGTTGTGATAACTTGATCTGGAGGTGGGATCATTTGATCAAAAGCAGGATAACCAATAAAATATGTTGGGAAAAGATAAGGACTCTTGCGAACACCATATTTAGAAGCATTGTCTTTAGATACAAATTTAATAACATGAACCCATAATTTGATTTCAAAATAATTCTTTTTGTCCCATAAAAATAATTCATATTTAATCTCTTCATTATTGTCTTTGTCAGTCCATACTTTAACATCACCATAATTAGTTGAAGCAAAATCATATGTTTTTGAATTTAAAATGGGAAGAATTTGTTTGGTGATTTGATCTAAATCCATTCTAAGACGGTCTCTGGTTGTGGATTGAGTATAAAATTGATAATTTGTTTCACCTTTTAATACAATTAAATCCCTTTTATTTATTTTATCTAAGTTTTTTAATAATTTCTTAAAATCATATTGTGTTAAATTCTCCTTTGTTAATATTGGACCATTTGGATTATATACTATATCATTCACTTTGTCTATATAAGAATCATCTTCATTATTATCCTTTTTTATTATCTCATATACCATATTATCATCTTCTTTACTAAAAAAACCATTTACAGTCTCTTTATTTTGATAATAAAAGAATATAACAAATATTATTAATAATACTATAACAATTATTAAATATGATCTATTCTCTTTATTTAATATAATATTCATATTATCTCTATTTATAAACATAGAATAAAATCATATTGTATTTTCGAAAATAATTTTATTTTTGTTTTATTCATTTTTGATTTTTTATCAAAAATTTTATTATTAAAAAATTTATTGAATTTATTTGAATTTATTTAACATCATTTTCCTTTTTATTAAATTCGTTTTATCCTCCTTCGTCACCACCTCTTCCTCCTCTAAAGATATTATATCATCACCCATTATATCCTTTTTGAAAAATTTTACATTTACAACCTCACTTCCATCCATCGTCATTGTCACAAAACTCTCCCAATTTATATTCATACCATTCTCCACATCATTCTTCATATTCTCCCATATTGTTATATAGTTTTTTGTTAAATTTATTCTCTTCCTCCTCATATATAATTCTATCATCTTTATTAATTCTTCCCGCTCTATTTCACTAAACTTCTTTTTTACCCTCTTTTTATCCTTCTTCTCCTCCTCTTGTACCACATTAAATGTCTCATCTGCAAATATATCTATATCAACATCCTCAAATACAGTCTGTCTTTGATCATATTCTCTTAAAGCCTTATTTTTATCCACTAAATACTGTTTTCTCATTCTTTTCTGAAAATCTATCATATCTAACTTCCTCTCTTTATGTACAACTTCCTTCATCTTATACTCCTCCGGTTCATACCCAAATATCTCAAATTCACTTTCATGTATCTTTTTAATTCTATTCACTATACCTTCTATATAGTTATTATCTATATTTTCAACTGATGAATTCGTTTCCGTTGTTTCATCAAATGTTATTATCTCCTCCTCTATCTCTTCTGTCATCTCTTATTGTCTTTTTATTAAATTTATTTTAAATTCAATAATATTCTTTAAAAAACTAAATCACTTTTTTTTTCATTTTATTCATTTTCATATAATAATACAAAGAACTCTGATATATCTGATATTATACATAATTGGTCCCGGTATTTTACATATATTTTTTTAAATTCATAATCACTTAATTTTAAATTTGGTGTATTTAATTTAAATAATTTATTTATCTTTCTATTCTCTTCTATTCTCTCCAAATTATCATTTATTATATATTTATATATATCTTTTTTAACAAAATCTCTTCTTCTTTTATATAACCAAAATGTATTACATAATTCATTTGTATTTAAATTATTTGTTTTATAAAAATTAACTATTATACCCTCTTTCTCTAATCTATAGTGTTTTAATACTTCAAAATTATTTTTATTCTCTTTTCCTATTATTTTTGAAGAATCATCACTATAAAATAATAATCCAAATACAAAACTCTTTGTTTCTAATTCTTCATCTGTATATTTATTTACATCTTGATAAAAAATTAATTTTTCCTCAAAATATATATTAAATTCTGTACCTATTTCTATATCACTCAAACTTATATTATTTGGTCTTTTTATTATTATTTCTTCTTTCTTTTGTTTTTTAACAACTTGTTCATCTATATGCAAATTATCTAATTTATTTACTAATTCATTCTCATCTATCTTATACTCTTCCATATTCAATTCTTTAAACATATTCATTATCTCATTTTCCACTTTAGTCTCCTTCTTTTTAGGACCCCGTTTCTTCTTCTCCACCACTTCTTCAACATTTGTTTCTTCTATCTGTTCTTTTGGTTTTCGACCCATCTTTTCTTTTTTTTATATTCATTTTTTTTTAAATCAAAATTATTTAACTCTTAAATACATATAATGTCTTTTATATTCTTTAAATGAATCCAAATACAACAAATTTAATGTTAATTTGTTCTCATTTTCATCATTTGTTAATTCAATCTTTTGCAAAAGATATAATCTTCTCTTATTATCTTTATGTGTTGTTAATTTAATCTTATTATTCTTTTCATCCCACTTTTGATATGTCCATTGATTAACATTTACATTAAATATCTTAACAAAAGCATATATCTCAGTTATACCTCCCCAACGCGGTGGTATAAATATTCTCTTTTTTTTACTAAATAAAAAATTACGATCTCCTGCAAAAATATCATATAATTGTTGATATATTTCTAATGAAGGTATATCTTCATGATCAAATAAACATAATTCTTCAATAGAACCATCAAAAAATAATGCTTCATCAACTCTATCATCTTTATGTTCAATAATCCAATCTTTTAAAATAATTTGTAAATTCTTTGCAGCACCACCTTCACTAATATCTTTATGATCAAATATTCTAAAAAAATATGTATTTTGGTTTAAAACTAATTGATAATCAACTAAAAACCGAATTAAAGATCTGTATAAACAAGATCCATCACCTCTAACATCAACAACATCAAACTTATTCTTATCTTCAGTATTTTGTTTAAATTCTTCCATTTTTTTAATTATTTCATTTATATAAAATAATTATTTTAAACTGAAAAAAAATTTGATAAAATTAATTAATTATTCAACTTCATCTAAAGTACTAGAACTTGTATTATTAATATTAGGTTGACCTTTGGCTACATCTTTTCTACAAACGGGACATTTATTACTTTCATTACATAACCAAGGTTTAATACAATCTAAATGAAAGATATGTTCACAAGGTGTTTTAACTACAATATCATTATCTTTAAAAGAATCGGTACAAATGGTACATTCAGTTATATTTTCTAATTTGGACATATCTTTAAATTCGCATTTTTCTAATTGATCAAATTCTTCAGGAGTTAATTGAATCTTAACATCTTCATTAAAGTTATTAAAAGATCCAAAATTTATAATATTTGATCCATTAAATAAAAATGGATTAAAAATATTATTAATTGAATTTAAATTTCTAAAAGTTATATTTTGTTCATTTAATATATTACCTGCTATATTAAAATGTTGTATCATACCTCTATTAAACATTCGTCTTAAAGGTATTGGTCTTTCTTCTTTAGTCTCTTCATCTTCATTTTCATTATCTTCTTCTTCAATACTCTCTTCACTTTCATTAATTTC
>JACCEB011753011.1_pt1 | contig 23479 bp, 18 predicted proteins | sample 7454761 | NCBI WGS metagenome assembly JACCEB01 (sample SAMN15323454, study PRJNA562643) | freshwater metagenome | isolation source: river surface water | place: USA:Blue River Watershed | collected 2017-08-18 | reverse complement strand
TATTTTAAATAAAATTTAATTATTTAATTTGTTTTTTTAAGTTGAATTATTTTAAATAAAATTTAATTATTTAATTTGTTTTTTTAAGTTGAATTATTTTAAATAAAATTTAATTTTTTTTTTCTTTTCTTTTCTTTTCCGGTAAATATTCTTTTTTTAACAGAAAGAAAATGGGATTTAGTATGATTTATCAAGTAAATATTTTTGAGTCTTTGATACATGATTTTTTATTTGATTCCATAATTCAGGATTATAAATAGTATGAGGTACGCGTTTATTAATAGATGATGAATTACACCAAACTAATTTTTTAATTTCATTTTCTTCAATATCAGGATATTTCTTTTTTATTAACTCAATAAAGTTAGTTTGACAATGAAAGTCTATAGCACTTAAATCCCAATTGTCTAATTCAAGCGATTGAACTGAAAAAAAAGATATAGGTTGAACATTCATATTTTCTAGTTTTTCAATTGAATTTGTTTTAAATCTATTATACCATACATTAGCATATTGGTCAAACATTTCCATATCACATTGCATACCTCCATAAGCTATTCTTAATTGCATACAATATAATAAAGAACATTCATTTTCATTAAGATCATTATAAAGTTGTAATAAATCAATAGTTTTAGGTTTATTTTGTTCAGATACATAATTAATAACATCTTTTTTTGTAATTTTTGTCAAAATATAAACAATACCTAAAATATATTCATACATATACTTTTTCATTTTAAACTGTGTTGATGAAGTAGCAACTAAAAACCAAATCAAAGTTGTAAAAGATTTATGTAATTTAGTATCTTCAATCATAATTATTGGAAGTCGTCTTAGTAAATCCATCGCTTCTAATTTGAGCATATGAACAGCAGTAGGAACTGCTAAAATATCATCTTGTTTTCGAATTGTTTTTTGTAAATGTGATTTTATTAAATGAATATTTTTGTACTTAGCTTCATGTGGAATAAAAAACTTTTTTTCTTCAACATCGGGAAAATAACCACAAAGATAAAAAGTATGTGATTTGCGAACATTTGCCCATTTTACTTCTTGAATAAAATTAACATCTTGAGGTCTTTCATCATACCAAGTTGCTTCAGCTTCAGGTGAATATTTATTTGTCCATTTTAGATAAAAAAATCTTTTTAATTTAATTTCTGTACCATCACTTCTAAAACTAGGAAAGAATGAATGAAGTGATTTTTGGGATTTATCGAATTTACTCATTTTCTTTTAATTTTCTTTAAATTTGTCTTTTTTAATATTATTCATTCTTTTATTTTTTATTTTTCAAAAAAATGAAAAAATCATTTTTTTTTTGATTTAGTTAAATGAATTTTATGTTTTTTATTTTTTTAAGTTGAATATAGTACTTAAAATAATTTAAATAATTTTTTTTTTAAGTTGAATATATTAAAGTATTATAATATTATTATTTTAAAAAAATAATATTTTTAATAAAAATATAAATTTTTAATTTTTTTTGTATTTAATTTTTTTTTGTATTTAATTTTATAAATATTTTAAATATTTTTAATCCTAACAATTATAGTTTAAAAAGTGTTTTCTACAAACTGCTTCATAAACATCATCACTACCAACTAAAATAGTTTGTTCATCTGTAGTTAAACGTTTTGAAAAATGAGCTTTAGTACCATCTCCACATTTTTTGCAAAGAGCATTTAATTTTCTAACTTTTTCAGCATGAGGGATTAAACGTAAAACATCACCAAATGGTAGTTTACGTGCATCACCATCTAATCCAGCTGCTACAACACATTTTCCGCGATTATCAATCCAATCTACAATATTATCATAAGCATCACTAAAGAATTGAAGTTCTTCAATAACAACAACATCAGCTTTTTTAAAATGTTCCGAGTTTTCTTCTTTATTTACGTCTTCTAATTTTTCTAGAATTATACATTCATCAAAGCTTTCTTTATTATGAGTGGTAAGTGAAGATGAACCATATCTATTATTAATTGAATGATTGATAACAAGTACATTTTTATTTAAACATTTAAAACGATTAATAATTCTAATTAATTCAGTACTTTTACCAGCGTACATTGGACCAATAATAAGTTCAAGTGAACCAGTGTTTGTAGCATCTGAAGACATTTTATTTGGGATATTATATCTATTCATTTTATATTTCTTTTTTTCTTTATACTCAAATTTTTTAAAATAAAATGAAAAAAGAAAATAATTCATTTTTTTTTTCGTTTAATTAAAATTTTAACTTAATATATACGTTTAATTAAATTATTATAATAAAAAAAAAAGAATAAAATTAAAATTTAATAATTAGGAGAAGGATCTTCAGGATTAGGAACAGCTTGTATACAAGATATAAAGTTATAAAATGTTATATTCAATGAGAGATATAATAAAAACATATCAGTTGTATAATAAGTATTTATAAAATTAAAAGAATTATTTGTTGATAATTGTTTTATTTTTTCAATAAACTCTTTAATTTTAAATAAACGACGAACAATAAATCTAACTTGTTGTGCAAAAACAAATTTATATTGGGGTTTACTCATCTTTTTTATTTTATTTAATTTGTCTAATATTTTAATTGTTAATTCTTTATCAAAATTGTCAATTGTTTGAATAAATATATTAACTCGATTTTGATAATTTAGATTAGATGATACTTTGCTTTTTAAATTTTCTAATGTTTTATCAATTGTTTCTAAATAAATATTAATTTTTTTTTTAGAAGAATTTTTTGATTTGTTATTATTCTTTTTATTAGAATTAACAGTTTTACTTCCATTATTTGAAGGTTCAGCACCACCATATCTACTTCGTCCATATTCAGACATTGAACTATTTGTTGTCGATGATGAAGAAGATGAAGAAGAAGATGATGAAGATGTAGAAGAAGAGGTGGTAGAATTAATGGTTAAATTTGATATTAAAGAATTAAGTTCTAATTGTTGAGATTCAAGATTTTTGTAAGCAGATTCATTTAAAGAAAGAGTTGGTGCAATATTAAAAGTAAATGCAGATAAAATACTTGAACGTTCATTGTGATATTTTTGTTTTTCTTCAAAATAAGTTATTAAAAGAGGTAAACTCGATGATTTAAAATTTTCAATACTTTTATTAAAACGAAGAAAATAACGTACTAAACCTTTTTTAGTTCTATTTCTATTATTTTCATTACCATTAGATACAACACGTTTATTTCTAATTACTTCAACATCAATTAACTTATTAAATGTTTTATATAAATAATCTTTATCAAATAAAGTGAACAATTCAAATTGAGAACTTGTTTTTCTTAATTCATTAACATATTTTTCAAAATTATTTGATAATCTATAAATTCTTTCTAAAACTATAAATACTTCATTCATTTTTTCTGCCATATTTTTTAATTTATCTTTTCTAATTAAATTTGAATCATTATTTACTTCTTTACTAAAAGTATCAAGTTGAGGTATAATAATTTTATAAAAATCAATAGTTGAGTTATTTGATTTTTCTTTTGTTTTTTCTAATGTTAATTGTATTTCTAAATTTTTTCGTCTTTCTTTTAATCCAGGAAGTTTTGTTTCAATTTGTTCTTTTTCTTGTTCTTTTGAAGCTAATTTTTGTTGGTCTGAAATTGGTAATTGTGCTCCCGGAGAAAGTTTTGATTCTTTATCTTTGGTTTCTTTTATTGTTTTATTAGCTTCATCTAATCTTTTTGTTAAAGCTGAAATTTCACCCCTAATACCACTTGATGAATTAATATTAGCTGATTTTTTTGTTAAAATATCTTCAATAGATTTAATACTATCTTTTATACCTGTTTTATCATTTTCTAATTGTTTTAAATTTGAATCAAACTCTTCTTTTTTATTTTTTATTTCATCTAAAATTCTTGTAAATTTAGCATTTATATTATTAAATGAATCATAAATTTTATTTTTAAGTTCGTTTTGTTTAATCTTATTCAATTCTTCACCACAATTTTCCTCATTTTTTTCTTTTAACAAAATTGAAATTAATTTTAATTCAGTACATTTTATAGTTTTTAAAATTTCTAACCATAATATAATAAAATCTATAAAACTATCACTATTCGAATTAGACAATTTAATATTTTCATCTAATAAATTAATTATTTTATCAATTGATATCTTTTCATTTTCACTTTCACTTTCAATTAATTGTTTTTTGTTTTTAATATATTTTAAATCAATATTTTTTCTAAGTTTTTCAATAGTTGGTTTTAATTCATCATCTTTTTTACTTTTTAATTCTAAATATTTTTGCAAATCTTTAATTAAATTATCATTATTAATATTATCATCTCTAAATAAAGATTGTAAATTTTTTATTGGTTGTACTATATCTTTGGTTTGAGATTCATTAGTTTTTAATTTTATATCTTTGTTTATCTGAATTAATATTCTATTATCATTATTAATATTTTTAAAATAACATTTAAAATACAAAAAAGATATTTCTTTTAATATTTTTTCAATTCCTATAATTATATTCATTTGAGATTCTCTTATTTGCATACTTCCAGCAACTTCATTATTATCAATATAAAAAAATCCTCTATTTAAATTATTTAAATCCACTTTTAATGAATTAATAAAACTTGTTATTCCATTAAATGAAAAATTCTCAATATTATTTCCATTTAATGTACTTGTGTTTAAAGAATTTAATTTTTTTTTTAAATTTTGAGCATTTGAGATATTTTCATAAAGTTCTGGCTTATCTAATTCTATTTTTTTCAATTCGCTAAATAAAGTTCTAATTTTATTTGATAAATCTCTTAAATTAGTTTTTTTTTTTGTTTCCATTGTTTTAAATGTTTTTGCTAAATCAGCTATATTATTTAAAATAATATCATTATCATTTTGATAAGCTTTTATATTTTCCAATATTTCATTATATCTTTCAAAAATATCATCATTTGCTGAACCTTTTTTCTTATCAGCATTTGTTCTTAATAATTCGTTAATAGAGCGAACATTTGGATTTTGGTGTGAAAAAGTATATTCAGATAATCTATAAAAATCATCATAAGAATCTAGAAAATCAAAAGTTTGTTGTTGTCTTTCTTGAAAAGATGCATATAATTTAGAATATAAAATATAAAACTCAGGAAGCATATATAATTGTGTTATTTGTTTATTTGCTTTTTTGATAGGATTAGGTTTATATTGTTTATTATTAATATCAAATTCAATCAATTCATTATTAATTTTTGAATCATTACTTTCTTCAAAATCTTTATAATCTTGAATAAAAGTATTAAAAGTAAAACTCTTATCATTTTGAACAACTAATTGAGATGATTGATTTTCAATACCAGTAAAATTATTTACATTATTTGGTTGAACAGAATTTTTATTTTTAGGAGGAGGTAAATTTAAAAATGGAAAATTGTATATTTTAGATGTCATATTAAATTAATTAATCTCTATAATTAATATATTTTTTTATTTTTATTTTAAAAATTTGATTAAATATAATAAAATTACTTTTGTTTTAGTTCAAAAAGGTATTTGAAAACGTTCATAATTAGTTAATAATTCCATAACATCATCATCAGATAAAACATAATCTTTTGATTTTTTCATAACTTGATTTAATTGACTTTCAAAGTGTTCTAATTCGAACATTAATTTTTTTCTTTCATCTTCTTTTTTTTGATAATAATAAATTTGAATAATAATAATAATAAAAATTAATACTATAAAAAAAAAGAACCAAAAATTTTTATTTTCAAAAAACATTTATTGATTATCTCTATTTATTATCTATTTTTTTTTACTTTTTTTTTCCACTATTATTATTTTTTTTTACTTAAAAAAAATACCATTAAAATTATTATCTAAATAATTTATATTTTTTAGTAAAGTTTATTGTTAAAATAATTTAACGTAAAAATCATTGGTTTCTTTAAGTTGAATTATTAAGGAAAATAATTATTTAATTAAATAATTATTAAAAATAGTTGATGTAAAATATTTTATTATAGAAATAGATAACAATTTAATTAAATGAAAAAAAAAATGATTTTTTTAAAATTGAGAATAAATTTGAATTTGAAAAAAAATAGATATATATTGATTAGAGATAAAGTCCAATATGGAAAACGAAAACACTGAAGAAGATATTACCAACAACGTAAATGGAGAATATGATATTTATGCATTTTTAGATGACCATCGTGTTGAGAATGGTCAAACATTTACTCATTGTTCGATGGGAACTGGAAGAATGCAGGGAAAATTTTTTATTAGAAATTCAGAACTTGATATGTTTTACGACCTTTATGAGAAAGCATTTTTTGCAAATCAAATGTTATATTTAATTGAAAAACATGAAGAGGTCGGACCAATTGTAATTGATTTTGATTTTAATTATGAATTTTCAGTACATGAAAGAATGCATAATATTGAACATGTTCAAAAAATTGTAGAATTATATATTAATGAAATCGTTGATTTATACAAAATTGAAAGAAATGACACAAGATTAGTAGCATTTGTATTTGAACGTGAAAAAGCATACAAATCAAAAGGTATTACAAAAGATGGAATTCATATTATGTTTCCATTTATTATTACACCACCAGAACATCAGTATTATATACGTAGAAATATTTTAAAAAAAATTCAACCAGTTATTGCAGATTTACCTATTAAAAATTCAAATGATGAAGTTATTGACAAATCAGTTATTTATGCGAATGGATGGATGATGTTTGGATCAAGAAAACCAAAATGTGAAATGTATTTAATGAAATATATTTTTAATGGTAATTTAGAAAGTATCCCAATTAGTCAATATCCTTTTGGTACATTAGATTTACCTAGATTTTTTAGTATTCGTGGTAAAAGACAAAATGAAATGCTTGAACTTAAAGAAGACAGAAAAGAATTGTTAGAAAAAGAGAATCAAAAGAAAAAAGTAATAGCAACAACTTTAAAATTAAAGAGTACTGCTACTTCTGTAAATTATGATGTTCCACAAATTGCAGAAATTGTTGAAATTTTATCAAATGAAAGAGCTGATAATTATACTCAATGGATTGAAGTAGGATGGGCTCTTCATAATATTGATCCTAATTCACAAGAACTTTTAGATATTTGGATTAACTTTAGTAAAAGATCTTCTAAATTTGTAGATGGTGAATGTGAAAAAGAATGGATTAAAATGCGTCAAGAAGGGTTAAATATTGGTTCATTATATTATTGGGCAAAAATTGATAATTATGAAGAATATAATAAAATTATGGACAGAGATATTAATCGAGTTCTTAATAAATCAATTGACCAAGTGACCAATCATGATATTGCTGAAGTTTTACATAAAATTTACAAATATGAATTTAAATATTCTAATTCTGAATGGTTTATGTACAAAAATCATCTATGGCATCCTATGAAAGAAGCTATGGAATTAAGACAAAAAATATCAACTGAATTAGTTAAAAAATATATGAAATTAATTTCGGATTTAAATAAAACTGCTTCTAGTGATAACCCTGATATAACAGAGGAAGAAAAGGAAGAAGCTAAAAAGAAATCAAAGAAAGTCACTGAACTAATTAATAAATTAAAAACTACATCTTTTAAAGAAAGTCTTATGAAAGAATGTAAAGAATTATTTTATGATAAAGATTTCTTTAATAAATTAGATACAAATCCATTCCTTATTGGTTTTACTAATGGTATTTATGATTTACAAAAAATGGAATTAAGAGACGGACGTCCTGATGACTATGTTTGTACATCAACTGATATTGAAAAAATTGAGTTTACAAAAGACCATGAATATTGGGATGGACTTTGTTTCTTCCTTTCAACCGTATTTGTTGATCCTGAAGTTAAAAATTATTTCTTAACTTATTTATCAACTTGTTTACAAGGTATTAATGCTGAAGAAAAATTCAGAATTTGGACTGGTGTAGGTGGTAATGGTAAATCAAAAATTATTGAACTTTTTGTTTATGCTTTTGGTCCTTACACTAATAAACTTCCTATTACATTAATTACTGGAAAACGTGCTGCATCTAATGCTTGTACTCCTGAAATTTTACAATCAAAAGGTAAACGTTTTTGTTATATGGAAGAACCAGATGAAGGTGAAAAAATGAATGTAGGTTTAATGAAAGAATTTACTGGTGGTGATAAAATCAAAGCTCGTGGTCTTAATAAAGATCCTATTGAATTTAAACCTCAATTTAAAATGGCTTTACTTTGTAATGAAATGCCTGAAGTACCTCCTAATGATATTGGTACATGGCGTCGTATGGAAGTTATTGAATTTAAATCAAGATTTGTTAAAATTCCTCGTGAATCTAATGAATTTGCTGTTGATGAACATTTAAGTGAAAAACTTCCTTTATGGAGAGAATTATTTATGGCTTTACTTATTGATGTTTATTATGCAAACTATAAAAAACATGGTCTTGTTGTACCTGATGAAGTTAAGAAATATACTCTTGAATATCAAAAACAATGTGATAATTATATTGAATTTATCATTGACGCGTTTGATGATACAAAAGCTAAAGAAGATACAATTCCAATTAATGAAATGCATGATGAATTTAAATTATGGTATATGGAAGAAAATAATGATCATAAAGCTCCATCAAAGAAAGAATTTAAAGCATATCTTCTTAAGAAGTATACTAAAGATAGATTCGTTAATGGTGGTAAAGATATTAAAGGTTTAAGATATAAAGAAGAATATCAAAAAAGAAGTGAAGGCAAATTAACAACTGTTGCTGCCCCAACTACAGCAAGTATGAACTCAGTTGTAGGTCATATATGATAATTAATTAAAGAAAAATTAAATAATTAAATAATTAAAAAATTAAATAATTAAATAATTAAATAATTTAAAATAATTTAAAATAATTTAAAATAATTTTAAATAATTAAATTTATAATTAAAAAAAAAATAAAAAATTAATAAAAATATTTTTAAATAAATTTATACTAAACAAAGTATAAATTATAAAAAAAAAAAATTTTATATTTATAAATAAGTTACAATATGGTACAAGCTGTATTAAATATTATATCTAATTCTTTTTTTACAGGATTAGCTATTTTAGGAACTGGCACTTTAATAAATAAAATAGGTAAATTTATTAACAAATATGAAGAAGAAAAAGATGATGCTTATAGAAAAGCTTTTGATGATTTAATGATACATTCAGTTGAAGAATTTAATTTCTGTATTGATTCATTAAAAAAAATAATTAAATCTGGAGGAAGAGGTTCGTATTTATTAATGGATGTTATGATGGGAAATAAAGTTGTACAAAAAGATAAAAATGGTAAAATTATTATATCTGATAAATCAAAATTATATAATAATTATCAAGATACTATTTCTGAACTAAATGAAAAAGTAAAAGGATATCAAGAAGAATTAGAAAGAATAAAAAAAATTAAAGAAGATCAAAAAAATAAAAAAATACAAATGAATATCAAAAAAAAATATAATGATTCTGATGATGAAAATTCAACTATTAAAACTAATTTAAGTGATGGAGAGAATAATTCAAATTCATTAGATAAAAAATTAAAAAGAGATTTTGCAATACAAAGTTCAGATAACGAAGATGATGAAAATAATGAATCTGACGAAGAATTTATTATTCAACAAAAATAATAAATATTTATTATTTTAATTTTTTTATATAACATAATAAGTAAAAATATTTTTTTTTTATTGTTCTTTTTAAATTAAGGAGTTTAAAAAATATGGATCCAACCGATAATTTAGCTCAATCTTTTTTAATAGGTCTCGTTTTTTGTTCTATTATAAGTGATGTTTATATTGGTTTTAATTCAATTATTAATAATAAAGATATTAACAAAAATATAAATTATTATAAAGATGTTATTTATGCTATATCTTCTTTTTCTTTAAATAAATATGAAGAATTAGATGATGGTTCTATTCAAATAAAAACTGAAAACAATTTTAATACTACACAAGAAAATAAACAAATAAAAAAAGAAACAAAAAATAAAGAAAACAATACAAATAAAGAAAATTTTAAAAATAATGAATATACAAATGATAATAAAAAAAATGATATTAATAATGATAATAATAATAATGATAATGATAAAGAATATATAAAAGAAGAAATGGAATTAAATAAAGGTATTAATAATTTAATAATTAATGAGATTATAGAAAAAACAAAAGAAATAAATACTGAAGAAAAAAAAGATAAAAAAGATAAAAAAGATAAAAAAAATAAAGAAGATAAAGAATATAAAGAATATAAAGAATATAAAGAAGATAAAGAATTTAAGAAGGAAAATAATAAACAAAATGAATTAGAAAAAATTGATAAAATAATAAAAACAAAAGAAAATAAAAATAAAAATTTAAAAGAAAATGAAGCTTTATTAGAAAACCTTGAAACTTCTAAAAAAGATATTAAAAAAAGAATCAACAAGACATAAAAAATATAAAAATCTAAAATAGGAATATAATAATTATGGATACACATTTATCAATAATTGATTATTTAAAAAAAAAATATAATATTGAAAATTTAGAAGATTATTTTACATTTTTTTTATTAGCAATTATAATTACAATATTTATTTATTTATCACTTAGTTTCCCTGTTTTTCAAACTGTTTTAGTTATTTTTGTATTAATAATATTTTTATCATATTTTATTAATAAATATTATGAAATTAAATACAATAAACAAATGGATTTAATTAGAGACAAATTTATTTTAATAAAGAATCAAATAGATGAAATTATTAAAAATACTAAAAAAAATTAAAAAATAAATTTTATATTTTTATTTAATATAACTTTCTAATTTGCATTTTTTTATTATCTTTAATATGATATAAATTCTTTTTTTTATTTGAATTATTAATACATGTTATTAATTGGTCATTTTTAAAATTTTGTTTTTTCATAAATTCTTTAATCATTTTTTCTTCATCAATATCTTTATTTTGTTGTACCATAAATCTTTTATTTTTATATTCTATTATATATTTTATTTTATTTTCTTTTTTTCCTCCAGCTAATGGTTTAATATCATTTGAATTAATTGTATCATATTGAGTATTAGCATTATTTTGAGCAATATTATTTTGTATATTAGCCATATTTTTACCACCTTGTGAATTAGGATCAACTTGAACTATAATTTTATTATTATTTGAAGTATTTTGTAAAGGTAAAGGAATAAAATCGTAATCTGGTATAGAAGAATTATTAGTTGACATTATGTTAATATTAACACCTTAATTTAATAATTAGATTTTTTTTTTTTATTTTAATTTATTAAATTTAATTCTTTCTTATATTTGCCTACAGTATTTACATATTTATAAATTATTTTCTTACCATTTCTAATAACTTCACGAGGTTCACTTAGTTTTATTCTTTTACCAATATATTTATAGACTTTATTTGTTCTCTTATTCATAATTGAAAAAACCAAAAAATCTTCACTTTTATTATTTAAATTACTTAGTTTAGCTAATTTAGAAAAAGCTTTATGTGCTGCTCTTTTTGGAGATGAACCAATAAATTCACCATAGGTTTGATTATTTCGGGGATAATTAACAATAGTATAAGTATCTTTATTTTTTATTTTTTTTTTTAATGATAATTGTGTATTATTAAAACTTTGTTTTGATAAATTATTTTTGTTTTTATTATTTTTGTTAAATGAAGTTAATTTTTTAAAACTATTAAATACACTGTTCATTTCTTTCTATTTAATTTAAATATATTTTATAAAGATTAATTATAAAATAAATATATCAAAAAAAATTTTTAAAATACTTAAATCAAAATAAAATATTTGAAAAATTGATCAAGTAGTCGATAAAAAAATTATTTAAATAAAAATATTAATTTTAAAATTATAAAGGTGCATCAAACATATAAATATATACGGAGCTACTCATTATAAAAATTAAAATAAACTTATATGAATCTCAATTTAATATTATAAATAATATATTTGATAATAGAAAATGTCATTCTTCAATATAATATATTTTTATTATTTTATTTAATTATCATTTGACCACTTGATTGACCCACCTCATCCTCCTATTTTATCTGAATTATTATTGTTATTTTTAATTTTTTTATTATTTTTCTTACCACCTGTCATATTATCCATCATATCTTTTTCTACTTCAATATCTACAACTTCTTCTTTTTTATTATTTTTATTATTTTCCTTTTTATTATTTTCTTTTTTATTATTTTCTTTTTTTTTATTTTCTTTTTTATTATTTTCTTTTTTATTAGAATTATTATGTGTTGATAATAATTTTACAACAGAACGCATTGTAAATTTAATACCTGCTCTTTCAGCTTCTTTTTGTTCTTTTTCACTTAATTTTTTCCATGAACCAATATAAGGTCCAAATATTTTCTTTTTTGAATCTTGAGTTGTTTCTTGAATAGTAAAGGTAGAATTACATTTTAATTTATTTTCTCCACTTAAATTTTTTGAATGACATAAAGATTTAAATAATTTTTTTGCAGCAGATAAGGGAGACCCTGCATTTGATATTTTAACATAACCAATATTCATTTCTTTTTTATCAGCTTCAATTAATTTAAAGTGTCTAAATTTTTTATTATTTTTATTATTTTTATTTTTAGATTTAGAAGAATTAGATTTTGATGAATTATTTGAAGATACTGACTCATTGTCACTATCAGAATTATTTTTCATATTATTTTTTTTACCTCCTTTTTTATTAATCATAAAATTTTGAAGTTTTAATAAATCATTTTGAAAAACATTATTTGTATAACTGTTTGTCATTTTCTATACTATTAATTTATATATTTTTTTATATTGATTTTATTTTATTTTTGAAAAAATATAAAAATTGATAAAAATAATAAACATATAAATAAAATTAATTCTTTTTTATTTATTTTATATTTAAAATCTTTTTTAATATAATTTTCAAAATTTTCATTAATTTGAATAGAATTTGAACTATATGAATTATTTGCTGTGTTTTCTAAACTTTTTTTTTGTAAAGAAGCAGTAGTCACTATTTGTGCAGGGTTTCCTTGACTTTTAAAAATACCATTATTAAATAATAATTGACCGGTAGGATTCATTCCAGCAAAAGAATTCATAATTTGTATTTTTTCAAGTTCTTTTGAATCTAAATTATTTAAATTAAAACTCATTATTATAAACTTAATATCTATAATAAAAGGGATAAAAAAAAGATAAAATAATTAAATATTAAATTTTTTTTCAATTTCATCAATATTCATTTTATTTTTTTCCTTTCTAAAAATAACTGTTTCATAACTACCGACAATTTGAGTACCTTCTTTAAATTCATCTTTATAAAAAATTTTAAAATATCTTCTTAATAAAATTGTATATATTTCATTAACTTCCGGAATATAAAATTCTGTTCTTTTTATTCTTTTTTTTCCATTGTCTAAAATTATTTTATCATAATAAGAATACCAATTTGTATTATTATTATTATTATTATTTTTAATATTTATTTTATTATCATCTTTATTATTTGCTGATTCTTTTATATCATTTAATTCTTCATTTGTATCTTCTATTTTAGGTATATAATAACAATCATGTGAAAAATCATTTAAATAAGTAAATCCATGTAAATTATTTTTATTATCAATATAATGTGTTGAATAAAATCTAGAACCTAATAAAAATTTTTTTGAATTATATATTGGTATTATTAAAAATCCTTGATTTGCTAACCATTTATTGCAATTATCTATAATTTTTATCATATCATCATTAGAATGATAATATAAAGTTCTTTCATCTAATAAGATATGCGAAAATTCACTTTTATTAAATAATTTAGGATTTCTTAAATCACCATGAATATATTTACATTCAGGATGAAGTTTTTGAGCTTTTAATAACATATTTTCAGAAATATCAACACAAATAACATTATCATAATCTTTTTTTAATAAAGAACCTGTTTTATTTACACCACATCCTCCTATCATTATTTTTATTTGATTTTTATCTTTGATATTATCTAAACATTTATTTTTCATAACTTTAATAATATTTTTAGAATCTGTTAAATCTCTATAAACTGTTTCATAAATATCTACAAATTCTTTATCATAAAAATCAGGAGTTTCATCTTTTTCTTGTTTTCCACCCATTCTTTCTTCATAATTTTCAATAATATCTTCTGATAAATTTAAAAAAGTTTCTTTACCACATAATCCTGAATTACAATTCATAATACTGAAAATTATAAAAATAAAAATTACCATTGCTAAAATTGATAATAATAATTCTGAAGTCATTTTATATATTTATTATTCCCTAATGTTAAGTATTATTTTTTATTTTTTCATTTTTACATATTTAAAAATGATGATTTAAAAAAAAACTTTCTTTAAGTACTATTTTTTATAAAATTTATTTATAATTTTTTATAATTAAATCAAAAATTAATTAAAAATTTAGTTTAAAGAAAAAAATAAAAAAGAAAATATAATATAGTTAAAAATGGAAAATTCAGATGTTATTTTATCAAATGTTAAAAAACTTTTAGAGTTTTGTTTAAAAAAAGAAAATACAAAAATGAGAAGTCAAAATATGGATGAATATAAACAATTATGTATGAGAACTTTTACTGATATTCATCAAAAATATCCTACATTATTTTTTAAAATTGTTGAAGAACCTTCATCATTTCCTATCTATAGATTAGAGGAGATGTTAAATAGAAAAAAAAAAATTGAAAATAATGAATCAACTGAAGAAGAAGAATCTAAAAAATTAGGACAACAATATTATGATGAATTTGTTAAAGATAATATCAAAAAATAAATAAAATTTTAAATTTTTATTTTTTGAAAAATATTTTATAAAAAAAAATTAATCAAAGTTTTAAAAAAAAAAATAATTATCACTTAGCTCCCTAGGGAGTCAGTAGTAATTTATGTAAGTTCCCACGAAGTGGGACAACTAAGAGAATCGTTTCGACGATTCTGTAAGTACCGTTAGGTAAGGACTAAGATTATTAGTTTCGCTAATTATGTAAAAAATGAACTTTGATGATTAATAGGTACATTATATTTTTTACACCAACTAATTGCATTTTTTATCTGGTCTTTTATTAATTTATCATAATCTTCATTACTTGGTTTTTCATATGCTAATTTTATTGTCTTTTGTAAATAAAATTTTTGATTTTCAATATAATCTTTATTATAATTAATTAATGTATGTACAAATGTATTAGGTATTTTTAATCCATTTAAATCAAAAGTTTCATTATCTAATAAAGTTTTATTAGTTACAGCATCTTGATAAATTTTTATCAAATTTAATAAATAATCTTTATCTTCTGATGATAATGTATCTTTATATTGTATACATACTAAATATTTTTCAGAATTAGCAGGTCTTGATGTTTCTGGTTTATATAAATAAACTTCTTTAAATAATGTACACATTAAATATAATATTTTAATCATAGGACTAGTAAAAATATCAAAAATTTTACAAACAAATGTACCATGTTTTTTCAAAATGTTCAAAGCTAAATAACATTCTGAAAAAATAATTTGACATGAATTTATTTCTTGACCATTAAAATCAGCAGAATAATCAAAACCACCATCAGCAGTAACTATTGATGCTTTATTTTTTTGAAAATTTTTAATAAAATTTTTTACATCATTTTGAATATAAAGATTACCATATTCAATTTTAAATTGATTAGTGTCACTAAATAATTTTCTCATTTTGTTCCAATCTGGAACAAATTCATTATTTGGTTTTAATGTTATACCATAAAATGTATCTTTACAATATCTATTTTTTTGTCTTAATTGAAGATTTCTAAAATTATAAGTGGCTTCCATAAATCCACCTGGTCCTTCAGCTAAATGAGCAAATACCATATTATCTTGAATATTTAAGTGTTCAAATATTTTATTAGAATAATTAAAATATATTTCCCACATTTTAAAATAGGAACGACTAATTGGTTGATAATTAGATATACTATCTTTTTTCTTTTTTTTATTATATGTTGTATAAATTAATTCAAATGGATTTCCTATTTTTTTTATTTTATCCCATTCATTTGAATTTTCTAATTTATCAATTTTTTCTTTCTCATTAGTTATTTCTTCATAATATTTCTTAAATATTAATATTGTTTTTTTATCAACTTTTTCATAATTTAAGTTTTGAATAAAAATTAAATCATCTTTATTTGTTATATTTAATTGAATATTCATTTTATTTTTATTACTATATATTTTTTTTAATTCTTTTTAAATCCATTTAAATCAATAATTTATTTTAAATTTATTCAATTTAAAATATTTTTAATAATATTATTTAAAGAATTTTATAAATATTTAAATAATTTATTAAAAATGAATAATTATAATAAAAATAATTATACAAATACAAAAAATATAAAAAATATTAAAAATCAAAAAGATGATAATAATAAAAATAAAAATAAAAATAAAAATAAAAATAAAAATAAGGAGAATGATTCTTTAATAACAAAACATCCATTACAAGCATTAATTTTATTAAATAATTTAAAAAATAATATTAATTCTTTTTATCCATTAACATTAAAAAAATCAAAAGAATTAATACCAATAATTAATATTCCTATGATTCAGTATATAATTGAAAATTTGATAGAATCAGAAGTAAAAGAGATAATAATAGTTGGAAATGAAAAAACTGAAGATATAAAAGATTATATAAATGAATTTGAATGGGATATCAAAATGGATTATATAAGTTTAGATTCTAATAATTATAATGAATTAGAAGTTTTAAGAAAAATAGAAGAAGATAAAATAATAAAATCAGATCCATTTATATTAATAAGTGGTGATATAGTCACTAATTTAAATATTAAAAAAGTTATTGATATACATAATCAAAAAATAAAAGAAAAAAAAGATTGTATGATGACGTTATGTTTTCATCATGTTAAAGAATTTTCAAATAAAAAATCAGGTTTAGAAGAGATGAGAATATGTTTAAATGATGAAAATAGAATTATATATTATAAAAATGATTTATTTCAAAGTGATTATAATAAATTAACATTTGATTCCAAATGCATTAATAATATTATTGATTGTCATATAGATATTTGTTCTCAAAGTTTTTTAATGCGAATAAATGATGAATTTGATTATCAAAGTTTGAGAGAGCAATTTATAGTATCAGAAGTCACAAATCAAGATTTTGGAAGAGGAATATATGCATATATGATAGAAGATTCATATGCGGTTAAAATACATGAACCAAAAATATTTCATAAAGTATCAATGGATATAATTAATGGAAAAATAAAAAATTATGATTTGGAAAAAGAATTATTTAATATAGATAATGAATATTTAAATTATGATTCTAATATCTATATTGAAAAAAGTACAAAAATAGAGTCATCTACAATTATTCATTCTTCTACATTAATTGGTAAAAATACAAAAATAGGTAAAAATGTTTCAATAACTAATTGTATTATAGGTGAAAATTGTATTATTTTAGATAATGTAGAATTAACAAATAGTCATATATTTAATGATGTAAAAATTATGTCTGATTGTAAAATATTTTATAGTATTATTGGTGAAAAAAGTATTATAAATAGAAATTGTAAAATTGAAAAAGGTTCAATTATAGGTGAAAATATGATAATTGAGGAAAATTTAATTATTAAAGCTTTTTCAAGATTATCAAATATAGAAAAAAATAATAATGATAAAAATTTAGAAAATGATGAAAATAACTTGGAGGAATTAATACCTTGTTTACAAAATAAATCTTTAATTCTTAATGAACAAAAAATAATAAAAAGTCCATCAATTCGTAAAATAACATCAATTGGATGTTTTTATGATGATAAACAAGAATTTAAAACAATGTTTAAACAAGAATTAGAAAAAAATCAAAGTCAATTAGATTTTAAAAATATGGACGAATTAAATTTTGAAAAACAATTAATTTATTTTATAGAAAATTTAGAATTTAAAAAAATAAATCCGATAGAATTAAAATGTTATATTTTAGCTGAAAATAAAACAAAAATTGAATGTTTAAGAATTATTTTAATTCATATATGGAATGAAAATTTAGATATTAAAAATAATATATTAAAAATGGGTATTGAATTTAAAAAATATATTGATAAGTATAAAAAATCAATAGCTATTTTATTTGATGATTGTAATGAAATTATGATATCATTTATTGAAAATGTATTAGAAGATACAATATGGTATGAAAATAATTTTGATTTATTTTTTTATTTAATACATATATTTTATCAAAATGATTTTATTAATGATGAATCAATTAGAATTTGGATTCAAAATTCAAAATTTAAAAAACATCCTATTTATTCAAATCAAAAAACGATTGAATTTATTAAATGGTTTAATGAATTTGATATTAGTAGTGATAATGAAAGTGACTCTGAATATAATGAAAGTGAAAAAAGTTATTTTAGTAAAGAAAATAATAATGAACAATTTAAAGACGATAATGATGATGATATTAAATGGATAAATATAAATGATTTAGAAAGTGAAAATGACAATGAAAGTGATGTTGAAAATACAGGATTAGATATATATGGTGATGATTAAATAAAAAATATTTTTAATTATTGATTAATTTTTAATTTAAAAATTAATATAAATATAAAAAAATAATTATTTAATAAAAAGATATTTTTGGTTCTATTTAATTAATTAATTATTTCCTTGAAGTGATAAAATACGTACAAATAAGTTTATTAAATCTAATATTATATCTAAACTTTCAAGTGGATAATTTGGATAATTGAATATATTACTTTCTTTACAAGTTTTTGATCTTTGTTTTAAAGTTTGAGTATCAAATGATATAAATAGTGAAAATAATACAATTACAAAATAAGTAATATATCTATTTAAATTAGTATATTCATATTGTTTAGTTGCAACTTTATAGATTAAATATATCACTTCAACTATAATAACAGATAATAATGCAACAAATAAGCCCATACCTAAAATTCCATAATTTGTTTCAAAAAATTTAGGAAATATATATACCATTAATGTCATTATAAAGAATATACATGCTACAATCATTATAGTTCTGTTAATATAAGGTTTATATTTAGGTAATGATGACATGGGATAAATCATCATACTGAAACCAATAATTAATAATAACCATAAAATATGATTAAGTAAATAATTTTGTTTTGTTCTAAAATAAGTTATAGCAAAAATTAAAACTATAGTTAAAATAAATGCTAAAATTGCAGTATATAAATTTAGATTAAGATTATAAAATTCAAATGCATAATTAAATAATCCTAATAAAACAACACCTAAACCTATATATAAATAAGAATTTACAATAAAATTATTACATGTTGGTTTTCCATTTTTGAAAGAAAAGTTAAAAATAAGAAGAGTTAAAATAAAAATAAAGAAGGCATATATAAAGAATTGTTGTGGATCTTTATTTTGAAAGAATTCGATCATTTTTTTCTATATATTATAAATATTAAAATTTATAAAATAAAAAATAAAAATAAAAATATTATTTTATTTATTCATTATCACTATCATTTAAATTAAAATCATCTAAATCATCTGATTCATAATCTTCACCTGAATCATCTTCTAATTTTTCTTCTTTATCAACTGAACCTCCATCTTTATCCATATATTCAACTAAAACTGTTTTTTTATCAAGATATTCTTTTGTTTCTAATTGAGGAGCTTTATTTTTATTTGCTAATCCTTCTAACATTAAATTTTCAGGTGGTATTTGTCTTGGAACAACTTTCATTTTTGATTTTTCTAAAGATTTATTAATTTTAGTTGCAACCTGTTTCAAAACTTGAGATGCTACTGAATTTGCTAGTTTATCAACAACTGAACCAGCAGTTTGAACTAATTCATCTTCTTTAGAATTAATTTCTTCATCTTCACTTACTTCTTCATCTTCCTTAACTTCTTCAACCATAGTTGGAGTTGTAATTTGATTTTGTTTTTGTTCTTCAGTCATAATAATAGCTTCATTTGTTTCATTACTTGTCACTGTATAATCTACTTCACTTGTTTGACCATCAACAGTATTAATAATTTTTTGTTTCTTTTCCATTAAACTAAATAATTTTTGAAGTAAATGATCAGGAGCATTTTTAACTTTTTTATAAACAAATCCACTACTAAAACAACTAAAACGTTTTTCATCAACACCAATTTTAGCTAAATTTTCTTTTTGTTTTTCCAATTCAAATTCATTAAATCCATCAATTTCATCACTTGTTTCTAGATCTTCATAAAATTCAGCAAAAGGTTTAACCCATACTTTTTCAAAACCATATTCTCTTAACATTTTATCAAAGAATGGAAAACTTACTAAATATTCAGGATGAGGGTTACCAATAGAACCAACTAATACATCAATTTGTTTACCTAATACAGATTTTTTTTCATCAAATGTTATTTTTGTTGTATATTTCTTTTCTATTTTCCAAATTACATCACCATTATCTTTTTTACCTGTTATTACACTTTTACCTTTTAATGCTTCATAAATTCTCTCACCATCAAATGTTGTACCAATTAAAAATCCACCAATCTTTAAGTTATCATTTATATTTTGTAAACAACTTCTTAAACTTATTTCATCTTTAAATAAATAATGGATACAAAACATATATGACACTGTATCAAATAAAAATTTACTTGGTATATATCTTTTCATATATGTTTTATCAGCATCTGTTGTACCACATGCATAATCAGGAAAAATAAGTTTACCTGAATCACCTCTCATAAAATATGCTGTTTGTGGTTTAATAGGAAGTTGTCTAAATAATTCTTGTGCTTTTTTAACATTTGCATAATCTATATCAATACCAACTAAATCTCTATATCTTGCTTTTCCTATTTTATTCATATCTGCACCTTTTCCTGAACACATATCTAAAATTTTACCTTTAGGAACACTTGATTTATCACGTACTGAAGGTGATGTTATATAATATAAAATATATTTAATAAAGTGATTGTGAAAATCTTGATAATTCAAACGACCAGCTCTAACATTTTCAATATTTTCATTAATTCCAGCAAAATAAGGTTGTGAAGATTCAATTGTTCCTGACTCAGTATCACTTCTAGGTATTTCTCCTGAAAACAAATTCTCTTCCGTAACTGGAAAACGAATTGCATTAAATACATCAATTGCTATCATTTCATTATTTGCACCAATTTTTTTACCTGAACGATATAATAATGTTTTATCTTTGCGTTTTCTATAAGGTTTCCATTTAAATCCTTCTTCACCATTTGGATCATAACCAAATTCTACAACAGTTTCATCTTCAATAAATTCTTCAGTTTCATGAATAGGATCTTCAGCCACCATTTTATCTTCATCATTTATAATTATATTTACAATATTAAAAGCTGATGCACTATCATTATTTGTATGATCAGGATTAAATTCTACTGCAACCGGTACTTTTTTACGATTACCTGTATCTTTAAAACTACCAACATATAATCTAACAGTTTTACATTGTTTTAATTCTGTTTCTTTTTTACCTTGAGGTGAAACTCTATAAATAATATGTGGTGTTTTTAAATCTTTCCCATTATCATTTTTAAGAGTTTTTATTAAAAAATCGATTGTATTTAAATGTGGAGGTTTCCATTTTAATAAATGAGGCCATGAACCTCCCTTTTCAGGATATTTTTCATTAATAGGAGTAAATATAATACCATCTGATTTAAATAATTGTTGACCTCTTTCTTCCCACATATTTTTTATTTTATTAAACATATTTTTAGGTTGTTCACCCTTATTTAATACTAAAAATTCATATTTTTTCATTTCAATTTCTATACTATTATTTTTTTCAAAAAAGTTTGCAAATGTTCTTGATTTAGAAGCAAAAAAATAACCTCTTGACAATAATCTTGAATTTTTTCTACCTTCTTTTTCAGTTTTAAATACTATTAATGGTTCTCTTCTTATATCTCTTCCTTTCTCAAATAACATATCATACATCATAAAAATTCTTCTTTCTCCTACTTGAATTAATTCACCCTCTATTAATGAATCTGTCCAATTTGTATCTTTGTGTCCGGTATCAATAATTTGAAAATTATTATTTATTAAAAACATTTTACCATTTAAAGTTTCATCTTCAGATTTTAATACATATAAAAAATATCTTTCACCATCTGCTTTTAATGTTATTGCATAAGGTGAAAATATATTTATTCTTGTTTCACTTTTTACCATATTAAATCTATGAAAAGTTACTGGATTTGCTGCTATAAAATCTGGATCTCCATTAAACATTCTACATTTTGATAATCTTACATATCCATTTATTACCTCATTTATTAATGTTTGTTTTAATATCATATCATTATTTTGTAAAGTTGATAAAATTATAGAACAAAATAACACAAATTTATTTGCTATTTCTTCATCATTTACTTTTAAATTTTTACCAATATATTCTATTTCAATTTCATAAGATGGCATTCCTTTTAAGGTATTTGAAGTTTTTAAATCAATACCTGTTCCCATTTTTGTTGTTGTTAAATCTATTGAAAATAATCCGTCATCACTAAATATAGAATATCTATTTTTCATTCTGAATACTTTCTGAACATCTTTTGTTTTTTCTTTGTTTAATACTAAATTTTTATCATTTTTATTTATTTCTTCACTCGGTTTTTCTCTATTTAAAGAAAATCTTATCGGATAATTTTCATCATCTATTTTATCTAATTTTTCTTTTTCAATAAATACTAATTTATCTTCACTTATATCGTCTAAATTACCATTTAACCAATATCTTTTTACATTTTCTTCTCCTAATATACTCAAACGTGTTGTTTCATAATCACTTTGATTAGTATATCCTGTTTTAATTAATATATCAAGAATATTACTTGTTTTAAAACTTAATCCTAATCCATTATTTTCTTTCTTATATGTTAATTTTTTAAAAACACGCGAAAATCCTTGATAATCTATATCAATTCCTTTAAAATTTTTACCAGCAATTCTAGCCTCCAATTCATATGTTTCCTGTTCTTTTGCTTGATTTATAAAAGAACATAACTTTTCAAAGGTACGTTTATCTAATTCCATTTTATAATAACTCTAATATCTTTCAATATTATTATTTTAAATCGAATTTCTCACTTATTTTAATTTTTATTAAAAATATTTTAATTTAAAAAAAATTGAAAAATTATTTTTTTATTATCATAATATATAAATATATAAATATATATTTATATAATTATATTTTTATTATTTTTATTATTTATTTTAAATATTAAATTAATAATAAAATTATTAATTTATATTATTAAAAATTTTTATATTATTTTTTTTTATTAT
>JACCEB010550351.1_pt1 | contig 23521 bp, 20 predicted proteins | sample 7454761 | NCBI WGS metagenome assembly JACCEB01 (sample SAMN15323454, study PRJNA562643) | freshwater metagenome | isolation source: river surface water | place: USA:Blue River Watershed | collected 2017-08-18 | reverse complement strand
GGTTTGGGTTACAGCCAGTTAAATGCAAGTCTGGCGGTCCCTGCCTGCAAGAGGGCGACAGAAGAAAGCCCACAGACAGCGCGCCTATGGTTCCAGTATGGTCGAGCTTTAGAGAAAGCCAATAGGTTGCCGGATGCGATTTATGCATATCAGGAAGCCGTCAAGCTGAAGTCTGGCGCCGCACACAACAATATCGGGGAGCTCTACCGAGACGGCAAAGGGTTTCAAAAGGACTTGAATAAGGCGGAAGAATACTTCGTGCTTGCGGCTAGTTTGAATTCGCCAGAAGGCAAGAGCAACTTGTTGGCACTCCAGGCTCAACTAAAGAAAGTAGCTGGCAGTGCGATTCCTAAAGAACTCGTTGGTAGCTGGGCTGGCAAAGGATCAGTTTGCCTGAAAACATTAGATAAAAAGTCTCTCAGCAAGTGGTACGGAATGGTCTTTACAAATAATGAACTAAAGAAAGGCCGTGTTAGTGATTACGAGATCGGTCCAGATCTTTGCACGCCACAAAAGGTAACTGGTCAATTTCCAAGTTACACCATTGCATTTGACTGCAAGCCCGGAGACGACGGCCCCTACACTACAATTGAGAAGTTCACGATCGTAGGCGATCAACTAAGCATTGATCTGAACGGCATCACCGTATGGAAACGCTGCCCTAACTAAACGAGCAAACAAACTATGTCATTAAGCAAACGCCTAGTCTTTCTTTTATCTCTTTGCTGTGTTTCTCAAATCGCATTTGCTGGGGATACTGGATTAACCAAACAGTATTCCGTCTGCATGGACAAGTCGGATGGGGTGACTAGCAACATGATTGATTGCATCGTGGCCGAGACAAACCGCCAAGACGGTCGCCTGAACAAAGTGTACAAAGCATTCATGGCAGAACTCTCTCCAGAACGAAGGAAGCAACTCCAAACCGCTCAGCGCGCATGGATCACCTACCGCGATGCAAACTGTAACTTCTATTTTGATCCGGACGGCGGAACAATAGCCAGAGTGAATTCAAATAGCTGTTTCATGTCAGAGACCGCAACTCGAGCTAAAGAGCTCGAAACTCTATCTGGCATTTCACCAACATCAGCATCAGAGCAGTCAACACCGCCATCAGGACAAGCACAGGCTCCCGCCGCAAGAACTCTATCACCAGCAGAACGTTTGGCCATGCAATTGGGTCCAAATAAAACTGCCGGGTGTCTGAGTGTTTCAGGAAAATTTATTGGCCTTCTTTCGGGTGGTGCTCCGGGATCAGAGCTAGCGGCCGCTCGAAATTTGTACATACGCTACACCGAGGTATTCTTGGGCATATCTAAACTGCAAGATAAAAGTCAGTTTGATGCGCAAATGAATGGCTTTAGAGAAAGCGTTAAACAAGCGTCTCCACAAAATTTGAAAGACTACTTCGAAAGCAACTGTTCACAACCAGAAGTCAACCAACTCGTTCAGAGTGGTTGGAAGTAATTTTCGGAGAATCACATGACTAGGCCCGTTGCTACTACAGGGGCACCACCTCTTGCAGCCTTGCCACTTGATTCTTTTGTTATTGCCGATCCAAAAGCAGAGGCACTTCAGGTGTTGGCTAAATGGATTCAAGCTTTTAATGCTTCAGACATTGAGGGAATAGTTAGTCTTTACGCTCCCGATGCATTGTTCATTGGAACTGGCAGTAAAGAAGTTGGATCAAACCCAGAATACTTCCGAAAGTATTTTCAAAGTCTCAAAAGAGATATGCCAAGAGGCGCGAAGTTAGAGAGCTACTCAACCATGGAGCTCTCGAGTACGGTAGTACTAATTAGTGGAATGGACACAGTCAGCGGTACGAAAGACGGAGCAACCTTTTACCGCCCAGGTAGGACATCATTCGTCTTAGCTAAGCGTGAGGAAAAATGGCAGATCGTTCAATTCCATCGATCAGCGGTGCCTGATTAAGAACAACATATGAATATCAACAGTGATTACAGTCAAAGAGTCGTGATGAATCACCATGACTTACCCTGGATCCCTAGCCCGGAATTAGGCGTTGAGCGGCGAATGTTCGAGCGCATTGGTGACGAGGTAGCGAAGGCGACTTCAATCGTCCGATATCAACCCGGATCTAAATTTCAAAGTCATACCCATGAATATGGTGAAGAGATATTCGTTTTAGATGGTGTATTTAGTGATGAAGCGGGAGACTATCCTGCTGGCACTTACATCATGAACCCTCCTGGCTCGTCTCACGCACCACGTAGCGAAACAGGCTGCACTCTTTTTGTAAAGCTGCGGCATCTAGGTGCAGACCAAGTTCATAGAGAAGTACTAAACACCGCAACAGCAAATTGGTATCAAGGCATGGTCCCAGGCCTCACTGTGATGCCGCTCATGCAGCAGGGTACTGGATCGACTTTAGTTCGGTGGGCACCTCAAACATATTTCAATCCACACAAACATTATGGTGGCGAAGAGATATTTGTCGTTGACGGCGTGTTTGAAGACGAGCATGGGCGCTACCCTGCGGGATCATGGATCAGAAGTCCTCACATGAGTATGCACCAACCATTCAGCGAAGAGGGCTGCACCATCTTCGTTAAGACTGGACACCTACTAGTCTGATTGAGAAACCTGATCGTAGCGGCCGTAACAAGCGAACTAGACGTAACAGCACTAAATAATGAGCTTGGTGGCCAACTCTCTGATACGTTGATCTAGGTAATAGCCGCCGTATTCTGTGTAATGCAGAAACATCCTCTTGCAATGGCTACATTCAAGAACATCTGAGCGGTTATAAGGATAGTGCTGGATTGCAATCGGCGCTTCTTCGGACCAAAGATTAGTTCCGTCTGGGTGATACTCATCCCAGCATTCCTCTGCCCCCTCTGTCTTCAGCGTCCCCACAACTTGCCATTTACTTAGATCGAAATACCCTGGTACCGATATCCATCCAGGACAAGACAAGCTTGAGCATACTGGGCAACCCTTAACTGCCTTTGAGGTCTTAGCAAGGCCTAGCAACTGCTCTCTGTCTAATTTTCTTATCACTTCAGCAAACTCTCTAATGAGCTAGGGATGCACCATGAAGGCGATAAAGATCTGCGCTCGCACTCAAAAATCAAAGTATTGATTTACGCATAAAAATTCTATCGTAGCCATTGACCACACGCTGGTCGAACTCAACATACCCTAAATGTGCGTAGACGGCCTGTTGCGTCACTAGCGAATGGTAATCATCCAGCATGGGGCCGGGCTGCTTTCCGACACGAGGGATGTAATGAATGAACGCCTGACAGACGCAGTCCGTCACAGCAGCGACATCACTATTAACGGCGAGACGGATTTTCGTTGTCACGACAGCTGAAGGCTAAAGTGCCAACCAACCATTTTCCATCGGCAGTATGGCACCATTCATCTGCCCACCAGCTGACGTGCACAAAAAGAGAGCAAGCTCTGCGAGGTGTTTGGCCGGAATTAACTTTCCGCCTGGTTGCTTGCCTTGCAAAAACTCCGCAGTCGCAAGATCCCAATCGATATTTTTTTCGTGCATCAAGGCACGGATTCTGCTCTCGATATTTGGAGTGAGTACAGACCCAGGACACAGAGCATTACAGGTAATGTTTTGACCCACAACCTCTGCGGCAATCGCACGCGTCAGACCAATTAGAGCGCTTTTCGTCGTGACATAGTCAATGCGATTTGGGGTGCCTCGTTGACCGTACACTGAAGTCATGTTGATCACGCGTCCCCAGCCCGACTTACGCATACCAGGCAAAAACGCTTTCACGAAATGAAATGGTGCACTGAGATTGACCGCGAGAGCCTGATCCCAACGGTCGGTAGGAAATGTCTCAATCGCTGAAAAATGCCGAGTCACAGCATTGTTGACCAAAATATCAATACCACCGAACTGCTCAAGGGCTGTCGTAACAATCTGGTCAATTTCTTGGGGATTTTGTAAGTCTTTTTGAAGATACAGCGCGGTTACACCGAACGATCGAATAGTAGCGAGATGCTCAGCTACGGCGCTCGGATCTTCAAGTCCATGCAGCACGACATGACAACCCGCTGATGCGAGCTCCTGTGCAATGGCTAAACCAATGCCACCGCTCGAACCCGTAACCAGTGCCGCCTTACCTTTGAGCATGCTCAACTCCTGAAACAAACAAAACAACCAATATTTACTGCGCAGTCATGCCCGATCTTTTAACAAGATCCTTAGATGCAGTCAGGTCTCGCTGGATTTGATCAGCAAACTCCTTTGACGTGCTTGGTGAAGCGTTGAGCCCCAACCCATCCAATCGCTCTTTGACCGCGGGGTCATTTAAAGCGGTGACGAGATCCTTATTGAGTTCCTCCACAATCTTTGCAGGGGTACCAGCAGGCACAGCATAGCCATACCACTCCGGCATTTTTCCTAGATCAGGAAACCCTGCCTGCGAGGCGGTCGGCGTGTCAGGCAGTACCGATACACCATCAGGTCCGAACATCACTAGGCCAACAAGCTTACCCGCACGCACATGAGGTGCGACTGACGTCGGATTTGCGACAAACAAACCAATATGTCCGGCCAACACGTCCACGATACCAGGACCAGCGCCCTTGTAGGCAACGTGCATCATATCGACGCCTGTCACCGCTTTGAACATCTCGCCAGTCAGCTGGGGACCAGAAGCACTGGAGCCGTAGGACAACTTACCAGGCTGCGTTTTTGCTAATGCGATAAATTCCTTTAGGTTTTTAACATTCAAGTTAGGATTCGCCACCAACACAAACGGTTGCTGCGTCCCGCGCGTGATCGGGATGAAGTCCTTGATTGGATCAAAGCCTGTATCTTTATAAATGTGCGGATTCACGGTAAACGCACCTTGATGCGCAAGCACGATCGTATAGCCATCCGCTGGAGCTTTTGCTGCATAAGCAGTTCCAATGTTCCCTTGAGCACCTGCACGATTTTCAACAATGACTTGTTGTTTCCAGAGTTGCGTTAACTTTTCGGCAAGAATTCGTGACACGGCATCTGTTCCACCACCAGGTGGAAACGGCACAACAATCTTGACTGGCTTCGTAGGATTAAAAGCTGAGTCTGCCCAAGCAGGCACAGAAACACCCAAGCACATCACAAATAAAGCTAATATTTTTTTCATTATTATCTCCTTAGGGAATTGTTTTTTTACTTTATAGAGTAATTACGAGAAATACGCGACAACCAATTGCTAAATCAAGAATTCGATTCTGGAATTTGCCAGCCTGCCAGCTGCTCACTTAGACGCGCCACCTCAGTGTGATCAACATTCGGGCCTAATACTCCCTTGGCTCCAGACCATAAGTCTAAGCATAAATTACCAAAAGGTGCGGGCACGCCAAGATTTCTTGCAAGACCCATCGCAATAGCGATGTCTTTGACCATCATATGCAAGGGAAAACCAGAATCAAACTTGCGTGAGAGCACATATTGTTTAAATTTTTTCTGAGTGCTGTTATTCATCCCAGTTGAACTATTCAGCACATCAACCATAACGGTTGGATCTAATCCAAATTTTGAACCAATGATCAGTGCTTCGATTCCGATCAGATAGCCTGCGCATGAAACTAAATTATTGAGCGCCTTCATCGCATGCCCCGAGCCTAGCGGACCGGTTCGTGTAACCGTCCCCATCAGTGACAGCAGCGGCTCCGCCCGGTCAACCACGGCAGCTTCGCCACCCGTCATGATCGTAAGCGTGCCATTTTGCGCCCGAGGAACGGCACCAGAAACCGGCGCATCAATGAATCGAATATTCAAAGTCTCCAATCTCTGACCCATCGACAAGGTCATGTTCGGCTGCCCAGAGGTCATGTCGATAATCATCGCATTCTTTTTTAAACGACTGACTAAACCGTTCTCCCCGAACAGCACGTCCTCAACTACGCCACTATTAGGCAAAATCATCACAACATAGTCTGCGCCTGAGCCGATCTGCTCCAAAGATAACGTCGTGTGCTTGCCATGTTGAGCGCTAAAGGCTTCGACGCGCTGGGGGTTACTGTCAAACACGCGCACGGTGTGTCCTCCAGCAAGCAAGCGCTGAGCCATAGGCCCACCCATTGCCCCCACACCGATGAAATGAACTACGGACGATGCTTTCATTTCTAATTCCTACATAGCCAAGGTCTTTCGATTATCAGTCATTTGTCTATCCGCATAGAAGGCCAAAAGGTTGCCAGACCGCGATATGAGCGCACGCAAGGACGAGACCCAAGCACATGCAAAGACGATTATAAAAAGCCAGTTTAAAGTACCAACGGCCTACATTTGTTAAACTTTTCTATACGCCACCCATCAAAGGAACAAAACGTGAAGTCATTTGCGCAGTGCTTAGTACTAGCATTTTCTTGTTTTGCTTTTGGTGGCACAGTCGCCGCGCCTCCGATGGCACCTTTTTATGAGTCAGTCATGCAAATGACTCCGGCAGGCAAACTCGGCCAGATTATTAAAAAAGAGCAAATTCCGACGTCACTCAAAGGCGCACAAGCGTGGAAAATTGCTTACATTTCCTCCGACGTGGGTGAGCGCAAAACAATTGCGACGGCGTTGGTGATCGCTCCTGTTGGTCCAGCTCCAAAAGAGGGCAGGCCTATTTTGGCTTGGGCTCATGGCACCACAGGTTCGGCTCAAAACTGCGGCCCATCCCAAGTCATCGATCCGACTCGTGCGCTCAATCAGTATTTTCTGATGGACGGTAACTCTTGGACGGATTTTGGCATTCCGAATGGTCAAGAGTTTATTAATGAAGGTTACGTTGTTGTTGCAACGGACTACCAAGGCCTTGGCGGTGGCGGTAAGCATCAATACGCCGTTGCAGGCACAAATGGCAGAGATGTCATTAACTCTGCACGCGCAGCAAGTTCCATGACGGAAGTCGGCGCAGGCAAAAAGACTGTTTTATACGGTTGGTCACAAGGCGGAGGGGCAACAATCGCCGCCGCTAGTTTGCCAGACTACCTCGCTCAGAACGGCACTGCCGCTGACAACCTTCAATATCTTGGTTTTGTTGCATTAGCCCCAGAAGATGTGGCGGCCATGCTTCCAAAGGTCCCAACCGATGAAGCTGGGGCGGCCAAACTCATGAAAGGATTTACGGAAGCTAATGTCCCGAACATATTCTTATTCGCGCACTATGTGATGGGCCTTTGGGGTGCTCAGGCAGCCTATCCAGAACTTAAATTAACGGATGTGCTTACCGAGGAAGGTGTAAAGGTTGTTGATCAATTAGCCAGCAATAAGTGCATGCATGTCATGGCCGACTCCTTTAACTATGCTTACGGTGATCAGTACAAATCTCTTTTGAAGCCTGAGCCTAGTAATACCTTGGCATGGATCAAGTCATTTGTTGACGCGAGTGTGAAGCCTGTTAAGCCTGTTGCACCGGTCATTATTTATTGGGGCACAAAAGACACCGCAGTTCCTCCAATCATGCACGAGCTTTATCAAAAGCAGATGTGCGCAATGGGAGCGAATGTAGGCAGAATTCAGCTGCCGGGCGAGCAAACACACTTTACGACGCCTGGCGTTTCCGCACCTATGTATCTACAGTGGGTGAAAGACCGGATCAATGGAAAGCCCCTAGAAAACGGTTGTCCGAAAGGCTAGAAGAAAGCTATTGCTGTGTAAATTTTGCCCTCAGTGTGTGTGGGGCGAATGGACGCGCTGAATAGGAAATTCGCTAAATTTCCGATATGAGTAATTTCCTAGATCCAGCAATTCTCTTTTTTGTATTCGGTGCTTTTGCTGGCGCCGTAAAGTCTAATCTGGAAATACCTCAGCCCATTGCGAGGTTTTTGTCGCTCTACCTCTTAATGGCTTTGGGTTTAAAGGGTGGGTTCGCACTACACCAATCAGGCTTTACGCTCGAAATTGCCTTAGCTCTTGGCGTTGCAATATTCCTGGCAATCATCATTCCTCTCATAGGATATTTGATTCTCAGAACCAAACTAAATAACTACGACTCTGCCGCAGTTGCTGCCACTTATGGCTCCGTAAGCGCAGTAACTTTTATTACGGCCACTCAAGCACTAGACCACTATCACATTGCGTTCGGTGGCCACATGGCTGCTGCGATGGCTTTAATGGAGTCGCCCGCAATTATCCTTGCGATCTTGCTGGCAAATAAGGCCAGAACGTCAGTCGCGCAGACAAAGCAACCGGGAGGCATATCTAAAGTCCTTCATGAGTCCTTTACCGATGGTGCGCAACTTCTTTTATTGGGTTCGATGCTTGTTGGATTGGTCAGTGGAGACGCAGGCCAAGAGCTCATGGCGCCATTTTCAATCGATTTGTTCAAAGGGATGCTGGCTTTTTTCTTACTCGACATGGGGCTGATGGCAGCCAAGAACTTTGATGGTTTGCGTGGCAAGCCACCGATTACTTGGCTCTACGCGATTGGAGCTCCGTTACTTCACGCCGCAATAGCTCTCGGTCTATGTAAATTACTAGGCTTGCCGCTTGGCGACACGATTTTATTAATGGTACTTGCTGCCAGTGCCTCGTATATCGCTGTGCCAGCGGTACTCAGACACGCGCTTCCAGAGGTCAATCCCGCCTTATATATGGGGATGTCATTAGGAATCACCTTCCCCTTGAACATCATTTTCGGAATCCCCCTTTATACCTATATAGCAAGGCTCACTTATTGAATCGAGTCTAGCTCATGATGACCGGGGAATTAGTGCTGAGCTCAATCGACCCGTGTCAGTGCTTCAATCATTTGCGTGTTCTCGGCTGTGATTCCAAACTCTTTTAGCAAAGCATCGCGCTTTCCCATCTCAAAATCCTCAAATTCAAACCCGGGCGCTACAGCGCAACTAACTAAGCAGTAGGCATCTTCGTTCAGGGGTTTTGCTGCGAACCAAATATTGGCAGGAATCGTAGCCTGAAAGCTCTTGGATTCCATCCCTATTCGCACGGTGCGCACCATCTTACTTTTATCGATATAGAAGATAAGCAGATCACAGCCAAGATGGAAATACCAAGTTTCATCAGACTTAATTCGATGCCAGGCTGAAAAGTCTTTTCCGGAAAGCAGGTAATAAATACTGGTATGTGCGCTTTTATTACCGGCGAGGCTTGAATCACTAATTCTTACTCCTGATCGATACATTTCCCGATAAAAGCCACCTTCCGGATGCGGTTCGAGTTTAAGAGCGTCGATGATTGCGTTCATGTCATGCATAAAATCTCGCTTTCTATTGCGGTGAGAACTATCTGTATTCATTTAGGCTTGAGTTTATTCGGTAACCACAACTAGAATTAGGCACCTTGTCATTATTCATTAACGGATCCGATATGACCCAGCCATCCCGCCGCAATTTTTTAAAGGCCTCTACCGCTGGTGCTGTTGCCATTGCGGGAGCGTCAGGAGCGGTTACCACCACCGCTCAAGCTCAAGTTAATGCATCCGACTCAAAGATGGCAATCAAAGTACAAGAAATATCGCAAAAACTATTTGCTGACGATGGTTTAGCGATACCAATCGCTACGAAGCCCACGGTGTCGTCGATCGCAACAGGGCTCGATCGCACGATGGTACTGGGCGGCGGCGGCGAGTACTACATCGCCTGGTACTGTGGATTTTTTCATGGACTGCTTGAAGCAGGCCTAGACATGGCCAAGATTCCAGAAATGGTAGTCGGGACCTCCGCGGGCTCATACATGGGATCCTCGTTACTCTCTGGCGAGTTCTCTCGCTTACGGACAGAGTTTGAATTTTTCGGCAAGTTCCCGGAGATCTTTGCCAAGATTGCTCCAGTCACGAAGCCGAACATCAGTCAGCAAAGAGCTGACCAAGTCAACATGAGTGCAACCGACGGCAGTATAGAGACACGCAAGATAATTGGTCACGCCGCACTAGCCGCCAACAACAAACTAAACGGTGACCACATCGAAAAGGTAGCGGCATTCTTGACGGGGGACAGCAAAACAGATTGGCCAGCAAACAGAATGTATACAACCGGTGTTGATTGCTACACCGGCGAGCGAGTTGTAGTCGGACAAAAGACCGCTAGAAAAAACAACATCCCACTCGCGCACGGCGTGGCAGCAAGCAGTTCGTTACCAGGCGTTGCTGGTCCCACCTTATTGGGACAGCGTTACGTCATGGACGGGGGAATCTGCTCCAACCCCGCACACGTTGACTTGGTGGCAGGCTCTAAGAGAGCGCTGGTGATTACGTTGACGGACGGGGTGACGGGCGCAATCCTAACCACTATTCCGCATCCAATTGCCCAGAATATTAAAGACGTCGAGGCTACAGGCACCAAAGTTAAATGGATCGTTGCGGGTACACCTCAAGGTGTTGATCTCTTAGACCCACGGCAAATAGCAGGCGCCTTACGTACGGGTTATGACCGCGCGAAAGTCGAAGCGGCAAAAATTAAAGAGTTTTGGGCGTAGTCGCGCGACATCCCGAATACAGAAGTCACGGACAAGAGCGTTCTTGCAGACAACACATCATCAAGATTAGCTAATGAACCTAAAAAAGACGTTTTTGATCGGATCTATTATTGGCCTCTTAAATGTGGTTGTGACAAACATTTATGTTGCAGACAGACCGATTGGCGCATCAACCTCTTATCCGTATTTAGCAGGACTGATGTTTGATCTCCAAAATTCAACCTACTTCAAAGAGATTGAAAAAGCAGGGTCGTGGGAACTGTTTTTCCTAATCGGGGCCTTCATAGGCGCTGTGATTGGTGGACGAGTTTTCAAGCACTTCAAGGTTCAAGCGGTTCCCGACTTATGGCAGGAGTTAAAAGGGCCTTCAATAATCAAACGCTCCCTTTGGGCTTTTGTTGGAGGCTTTGTACTGATTCTGGGCGCTCGACTCGCCGATGGCTGCACCAGCGGTCACATTCTTTCTGGAGGGATGGAGTTGGCAGCCAGTAGCCTAGTGTTTGCGCTCTGTGTGTTGGCGTCGTTACTCGTTACTGCAAAATTTTTCTATAGAAGCGACAAATGATAGTCGCTCTAATTTGCGGGATTGTTTTTTCATTAATTGCACAAGCGGTTCGATTAAATACTTTCGACAAGATTGTTGCTACAGCCTTATTGAGAAGCACCGAGGTCATTCAAATTTTGTTGTTCGCAATTGCTGTCTCAAGCGTCGCTTTTTTCGTCGAATACTTGTTTGGTGGAGCAATCGTTGAGGTAAAGCCGTTTTACCTTGTGGGCATTGTGACGGGGGGAATCCTCTTTGGCGCAGGGATCGCGCTTCTTGGATATTGCCCAGGGACTATGACAATGGCTTTGGCAGAGGGCAAGATAGATGCAATCTTTGGATATGCAGGGGGCATCTTAGCCGGCCTACTATTTACCATCATTTATCCAAGCATTCTTCCTGTACTTGGACCAAATTTTGGGGCTATTAATCTCTACCCAACAAATGACGTGGCGGCTGGGCTAACTGTTGTTATTTATTCTGCTCTTTTAGTCATGGTAGCCATTCGTTTGAGTCATAACAAAAAAAATAGGAACTAGCTGTCATGCTTCTCGTCACATCAATCATAGCTGCACTACTAACGATTATTTTTATCAAACTGTCTTTTGCTGTAATTGCGCTGAGACGCAAAAATAGAGTGGGCCTTGGAGATGGCGGCTTCGATGACTTAGAACGCGCAATTCGGGCGCAAGGTAACTTTGCTGAATATGTCCCGTTTGGCATTATTCTCATTGCCTGCCTTGAGCTCAATGGCGCTCCCTGGTGGCTAGTTGCAGCTCCCGGAGTTAGTCTAATCATTGGGCGGTTGATTCACGTTGTCGGCATTAATACGCCGCCACCGGATTTCAGCAAACGTGTCTTAGGAATGAAATTCACATTCATCACGCTCATCACACTGGTTGCTCTGAATTTAGGTTGGTCTCTGTATACGCTAGTGGGTTAAAGGACTTCCCTTTCTTACTTACGTAGTTGATAAAAAAAGGGGGCATTACTCCGCCCCCTTTCGGTCAGTACAAAAACGAAATTACTCGAACAGATCTGCGTTCATGACTTTAGTCCAAGCGGCAACAAAGTCCTTCACAAACTTCTCTTTATTATCGTCTTGCGCATAAACCTCTGCGTATGCACGAAGAATTGAGTTTGATCCAAAAACTAAGTCCACTCGAGTGGCAGTCCATTTTATTTTTCCGGTTTGACGCTCAACGATCTCATAGCTATTGCGACCCGTTGGCTTCCACTCGTAACCCATATCAGTCAAGTTAACGAAGAAGTCATTACTCAATACACCTGGCCTCTCCGTCAACACACCATGCTGAGTACCGCCATAGTTTGAGCAAAGTGTCCGCATGCCACCTACAAGAACCGTCATTTCTTGGGCGGTTAAGCCCATCAATTGCGTGCGGTCCAAGAGGAGCTCCTCTGGTGTGACAACGTAGTTTTCTTTTGACCAGTTGCGGTAACCATCTGCCAGAGGCTCGAGCACTTCGAAGGACTCAATGTCGGTCATCTCCTGCGTGGCATCTCCGCGACCCGAAGTGAATGGGACACTGACATCGAAACCACCTGCCTTGGCTGCTTGCTCAATACCGATACTGCCACCCAGAACAATGATGTCAGCAACGCTCACAGCAGAAGCTGTCGCGATCTTTTCATACACACCAAGAACTCTTGCCAATCGCTCTGGTTCGTTACCAACCCAGTCCTTCTGCGGCGCCAGTCGAATACGTGCACCATTGGCACCACCGCGTTTATCCGATCCTCGGTAGGTGCGCGCACTGTCCCATGCTGTAGTGACCATATCGCCAATCGACAAACCACTTGCTGCAATTTTGGCTCTGAGCGCATCCACCGGATAGTCTTTTGAACCAACAGGGATAGGATCTTGCCAAATCAGCTCTTCTTTTGGCACATCTGGACCGAAGTATCTAGCTTTAGGGCCCATATCGCGATGAGTTAACTTAAACCAAGCTCTTGCAAACGTATCAGAAAAATAGGCCTGATCCTTTTGAAACTTCTCTGAAATTTTGCGATAGGCAGGATCCATTTTTAGAGCCATATCAGCGTCGGTCATCATTGGCTTCAAACGAATAGATGGATCCTCAACATCGACGGGCTTATCCTCGTCTTTGATGTTGATCGGCTCATACTGCCATGCTCCAGCAGGGCTCTTAGTTAGAGTCCATTCGTAATTAAGTAGCAAACGGAAGTAATCGTTGTCCCATTGGGTAGGGTGAGTTGTCCAAGCGCCCTCGAGGCCACTCGTCACGGTGTCGCGACCGATTCCTCGCGAGTGATGATTCACCCAGCCAAGCCCTTGCTCTTCAATTGGCGCGCCTTCAGGGGTCGGCCCAAGGTTCGCGGCACTGCCATTGCCATGCGCCTTGCCAACCGTGTGACCACCAGCGGTCAGAGCAACCGTTTCTTCATCATTCATCGCCATCCGAGCGAACGTGACACGCATGTCTTGGGCTGTTTTCAATGGATCGGGTTTCCCATCAACGCCCTCTGGGTTGACATAGATTAAGCCCATCATGACTGCCGCTAGGGGGTTACTTAAATCTCGGTCACCGGAATAGCGCGAACCTTCACCACCACTCTTTTGAAGCCATTCTTTTTCAGAGCCCCAGTAAATATCTTTTTCAGGATGCCAGATATCCTCGCGCCCGAAAGAAAAACCAAATGTCTTGAGACCCATCGACTCATAAGCGACCGTTCCGGCCAAAATCATTAAGTCTGCCCAGCTGACTTTATTACCGTATTTCTTTTTGATTGGCCACAACAGTCGACGCGCTTTATCGAGGTTAGCGTTATCTGGCCATGAATTGAGGGGCGCAAACCGCTGATTACCCGTGCCGGCGCCACCGCGCCCATCAGCAATCCGATAACTTCCGGCGGAGTGCCACGCCATTCTGATCATCAAACCACCATAATGACCCCAGTCTGCCGGCCACCACTCTTGACTGGTAGTCAGTAGTTTCTTCACATCGCCCTTAAGTGCGACCACATCAAGTTTCTTTAACTCACTTCGATAATTAAAAGACTCCCCCATTGGGTTTGTCTTCGAATCATGCTGGTGAAGTATGTCTAGATTGAGGGACTTAGGCCACCAAGCCATTGGGGTATTGGCCGCTTCGGTGTTCGCTCCGTGAGCGATGGGACACGTTCCTTTTGACATCATGTAGATCTCCTTTGAGGTAAATCACTTGTGGCGGATTAACCTGACCTACTCAGATTAATGGATTAAATCTGAGGGTTCGTTACGATGAACTGACTTTTGAGAGTTCATGCCCAGCAGCTTATCCTACTTCTCGCACTGCTGACCTACCGATTCTTCGGAAAATCTGTTTCCACCGCTATCATTTCAAAAAGTTCGCTTTATGTAGTAGTCTGAAGTTGGTGAGTTTGGATTAGCTATCTCAACGACTACCCCGAGCGGTGGTCCTACCTTGTATTTCGGCAGTATTTTTGGAAAAGCTTCTATGGAAATCAAGGTTAACTTTCTCGACAAGCTACGTCTTGAAGCGAAGTTCGACGACTTCACTGTGGTCGCCGATCAACCCATTCGATATAAGGGTGACGGCTCTGCCCCAGGTCCGTTCGACTATTTTCTGGCTTCCTCAGCCTTGTGCGCAGCGTATTTTGTGAAGCTGTATTGCGACACTCGCAAGATCTCGACTGAGAACATCCGCCTGTCGCAGAACAATATTGTCGATCCAGAGAATCGGTATAAACAGATTTTTAAAATCCAAGTTGAATTACCAGAAGACATCTCTGCCCATGATCGCCAGGGCATTTTGCGTTCAATCGAGCGCTGCACAGTAAAGAAAGTCGTGCAGGCCGATCCGGAATTTGTAATTGAGGAAGTCAAGAACCTGGACGCAGATGCACAGGCATTGCTGACCCTGGATTCAGCCTCTGGCACGAATACCTATATTGAAGGCAAGGATCTACCGCTGGAACAAACCATCGCCAAGATGTCAGCTTTATTGGCAAATCTTGGCATCAAGATCGAGATAGCTTCGTGGCGCAATCTGATTCCCAACGTGTGGTCCTTACATATACGTGATGCACACTCGCCAATGTGCTTCACCAATGGGAAAGGAGCAACCAAAGAAAGCGCTTTGGCCTCAGCGTTAGGCGAGTATATAGAGCGCCTGAGTAATAACCATTTTTACGCTGGTGCATTTTGGGGCGAAGATATTGCAAACGAAAAGTTTGTTCATTACCCCAATGAGCGCTGGTTCAAATCAGGAAAAGCCGATTCGCTGCCAAAAGAGATTCTGGATGACTATTGCCTAGAAATATTTAATCCCGACGGGGAACTGCGTAGCTCCCACTTGGTGGATACGAATTCTGGTAATGCACAGCGGGGTATCTGCTCTCTCCCTTATGTGCGACAGTCCGACGGCAAGACTGTTTACTTTCCTTCTAACTTGATTGAGAACCTGTACGTCAGCAACGGTATGAGTGCTGGCAACACGTTAGCCGAAGCACAGGTGCAATGTCTGTCAGAAATTTTTGAACGCGCGGTAAAACGAGAAATCTTAGAAGACGAAATTGCTTTGCCTGATGTGCCGTTGGAGGTGCTTGCAAAGTATCCCAACATTCTTGCCAGCATTCGTGAGCTAGAGAGTCAGGGTTTTCCGATTTTGGTAAAGGATGCTTCGCTAGGCGGGGTATATCCCGTGATGTGCGTAACCTTGATGAATCCAAGAACGGGCAGTGTCTTTGCCTCCTTCGGTGCACACCCAAGCTTTGGAGTCGCATTAGAAAGAAGCCTGACAGAGCTTCTGCAGGGACGCAGCCTAGAGGGCTTGAACGATTTACCGCCGCCCACGTTTTCAAGTGAGGCAGTGACCGAACCAAATAATTTTGTTGAACACTTTATTGATTCAAGCGGCATTGTGTCCTGGCGTTTTTTTAGTTCAAAATCCGCTTATGCGTTTGTGGAGTGGGATTTCACTGATCAGGGTAAACGCTCAAATACAGAGGAAGCTGCAACGCTACTCGCCATACTCCAGTCAATGGGGAAAGAGACCTATATGGCGGTTTATGACCAGTTGGGCGCGGTTGCTTGTCGGATCCTGGTGCCGGGCTATTCTGAGATTTATCCAGTCGAGGATCTGATCTGGGATAACACCAACAAGGCTTTGTTATTCCGTACTGATATTTTGAATCTAAACACGCTAACTGACGCCAAGCTCAGTGCACTACTTGACCGTTTAGAGAATAACGAGCTCGACGAGTATGGCGACATCGCTACTTTAATCGGCATTGAATTCGACGAGAACACACCTTGGGGTCAGCTCACCGTTCTAGAGTTGAAGCTGTTAATTCAACTTGCCTTAAAACGGTTCGAAGAAGCGCATGCTTTAGTGGGTGCATTTCTACAATATAACGACAACACAATCGAGCGCAGATTGTTTTATCAGGCCGTCAATGCCGTGTTAGAGGTCATACTCGATAGCGAGCTTGACCTTGATGATTACATCGTTAATTTCCGACGAATGTTCGGAGATCAGCGGATGAATGCCGTCTTGGGCTCGGTGGATGGGAGTGTGAACTTCTACGGACTCACTCCGACCAGCACAAAGCTTGAAGGGCTCGACAGACATCACCGACTAATCGATAGCTACAGAAAACTGCACACGGCTCGCGCTAAAGCCGCGGTGACACCTATTTAGCAGTTCATGATCCAAGTGTTCGCGCAGCAATAACAATATTTTGTTCAATCCTCTTAATACGCTCGTTTTGTAAAAGAAGTACCTTCTCGACAATCTCAGGTCCGGCTTTAGCGGGCGTGCCGCAGTTAAACGGAGGCTGCGGATCATATTCAAGAGCAAGTTGAATTCTTTGTGCGACCTCCTGTCCAGCAATCTCCGCTGCGAGTGTCAATGCAAAATCAATCCCGGCCGTCACACCTCCGCCGGAGAAATGATTGCGGTCTCTGACAACGCGCGCATCAACAGCTTGCGCACCAAATCTTTCAAGATAGCTACTCCACATCCAATGGCATGCACTCTTGTAGCCGACAAGCAAGCCTGCCGCCCCAAGGATAAGAGACCCATTGCAAACTGACGTAATATATTTTGCGTGTTTACTCTGGTGACGCAGGAAATTCAGCGTTTCTTGATCTACCATCTGCTCGTTAATACCAGAGCCCCCTGGCACACAGATCACGTCAAGCTGCGGGCAGTCAGCAAACGTTGTTGTGGGGTTTATCGTAAAACCAACATCCGTCAATATCGGCTCGATTGATTTCCATATCAAGTGGACCTTGGCTCCGGGGATTCGGCTTAGCACTTGGGCAGGACCCGTCAAGTCGAGCTGTGTGAGGTTCGGGAATAGTAAAAATCCAATATTGATCGACATATGCTTTTAATGATCCTTTCGTTATAGGGATGGCAATATCTTTCCAGTGGCTTCACCGAAGTTTAATCTTGGATACCCTTCCTTGACGCAATCGGCTTGCAAGATCACTTCGTCACCGTCTTCCAAAAACTTACGCTCTTGTCCCCAAGGTAGTTTGACCGCTCGTGTCGCGCCAGCACTGAGTTCATTAAAGGACAATGCCTGATCAGGATTAGGGCCTGACATTGTCCCGGTACCGATCAAATCACCTGGTTGTAAGTTACAACCATTCACGGTGTGATGAGTGATCAGCTGAGATAAGGTCCAATATGCATGGCATAAATTGCTATGCGCTAACAACGCAGGGGGATGCTTAGCTGCTCTTGATTGCTCTGTCGAAATCAATGCCCGAAGACCGATGTCATACGCGCCACCGGTTCTGGTTGCTTCGTTCATCAGATAAGGCAAAGGCTGAGGATCCGTCGCGGGACGACTAAACGGTAACCGAAAGGGCTCGAGGGCCTCGCGTGTGACGATCCATGGCGAGATCGTTGTGGCAAAGCTTTTGGCCAAGAAGGGACCTAGTGGTGCAACTTCCCATGCCTGAATATCACGCGCCGACCAATCATTCAGAATACAAAGACCAAAAATATGTTCATCGGCCTGGTCAATCGAAATACGCGTGCCTTGCGCGTTACCAGGTCCAACAAACATTCCCATTTCAAGCTCAAAATCAAGCCGCTTACTCGGGCCGAAACTTGGTGTTTCATTCACAGACGCAGGACGAGACTGGCCAATTGGGCGCACAACCTCATGACCCGACATCACCACACTCGATGCACGACCGTGGTAACCGATAGGCAGCCATTTAAAATTAGGCAATAACGGCGCATCGGGACGCGAGATCTTGCCCCCTGCGGTGGCATGATAAATTGAGATATAAAAATCTGTGTAGTCGCGAATTTGAGCGGGTAGGCTGTATTCAACATGTGCTTGCGGTACCAACACGCGCGTTATTTCAGCTTGCATGCTACTACCAACCCGCACGGCACGCGATAAGGCCAACCTCAGTTCTGTCCAATGCGCATTGCCAAGTGCCATCAGCGCATTGAGTGTGGGTCCCGAGCAAGTGTTGAGTGCTTCAGCAGCCAAGCCAGAGAAAGGCTTTGTTGCAGCCAGTTGAGCCAGGTCAATAATTTGATCGCCTATTGCTACGCCCGGCCGATAGGCTTCGGGATGACCAGCGCGGCGAAACACAGCAAATGGTAAATGCTGAACCGGAAACCCAATAGCTGGGTCGTTAGCGCTTTCCAGCCAACTCCGCAGGCCAGGATCATGTGTTTCGTTCAACATACTGAAGCCCTCGCGCACGTCTTTAATAGATTCCCATGTAACGACATAGCAAAGACTCCAAAATAAAATGGTTTCACTTATCTGCGGTTATAGAACTATTATGCTTCAACTGAATCGCCTAACTTATTGAGAACGTAATGAATATCAAACAAACGATTATTGGCCTCTTGGCAGCTTGCTTTTCTGTTGCAACCGTTGCAAACGCCGCGACCGTATATTTCAACGGCGAAATTCTTACAATGCAAGGCGACAGCCCGCAATATGTCGAAGCGCTAGTCATGCAAAACGACAAAATAGTGTTTGTTGGCGATAAGGGTCAAGCCCTCACCCTTGCTGGTTCCAACCCCACTTTGCATGACCTCAAGGGCACCACCCTCATGCCTGGCTTTATTGATAGCTGGGGACACTTCACACTAGTCGCACAAAACACTCTCGGTGTGAACTTAGGGTACTTTACGAAAAATCCACCCAATACAAAAGCACAAGTAATTAATAAACTACTGACAGAAGGCAGGCCCTTTAACGGTTGGATTCTTAGCTCAGGCTACTCAGCTGCCATGCTGTCAGATGGCGGGCTGTCATTAGCAGACTTAGACAAGGCTTTCCCAGATCAACCACTCTTATTACAAAATATCTCGACGCTTGCCGGGCAAGTAAATACCGCGGGACTGAAGAAGCTGGGCATTACTAAAGATACCAAAGCAGTCGGCGGCTTTATATCCACTGATCCCAGGACAGGAGAACTTACGGGTGAGTTGATTGGCGCACCCTATATGGATGCCGTCGCCCGCGCTGCAGGCAAGTACTCCCAAGACGTGACCTTCGACATTTTCCGTAAAGCTGAGCAAATCTATCTTGCTAATGGGTTCACAACCGCTCAGAGCTACGAAGCGACGGTCGACGAAATGAATATGATGCGGGTAGCGATCGCAAAAAAAGTTGTTTCAATCGACTTGATTGCCTTACCGAATTTTGATGTCGTTGATGAACTACTCAAAACGAATCCTAATTTTAAATTTGGTGCATATGACAGTAATGATCGTGGCTTCAAAGTCGCGGGCATGATGGTCCCAACTGACGGCGCCCCACAACTAGGTTTCGCTTACTTTACAAAGCCATATATAAATCTAAGCAGCTTCGGCAAAGATTGGCGCGGCTTCGCCGCAATCTCTCAAAGTGTGTTGGATCACTACGCCAAGCTCGCCTATGAAAAAAATATTCAGTACTTTGGTTACAGCAATGGTGATGCGGGAATCGACATGACTTTAGCGGCAATCACTAAAGCCATAAACGAGACAGGCGTAACTGAAAACCGGAGAACTGTGATTTCACACTCATTCTTTGCGCGGGATGATCAACTAAAGCAATACAAAGATAAAAACATTATGGCCATTTCTTTGGCTAATCACGTCTGGCTCTACGGGGACGTGTACTTGCAGATACTCGGTGACGAAAGAGCCAAGAACGTTAGCCCTCTAAACACGGCTGATAAACTAGGCGTCAGAATTGGAATTCATAATGACTCACCCTCGTCAGGCCCGAATCCTATGTTCAGCGTCTGGGGTGCGGTCAACCGTAAAACCTTTAGTGGCAAAACTCTTGGCGAAGAACAGCGTATAAACGTGTACAAAGCACTGCAAGGCTTCACTACAAGCGCTGCCTATCAGTACAAAGAAGAATCGACAAAAGGCGTTCTTGCCAAAGGCATGCTTGCAGATCTAGTGATTTTGGATCGCAATCCATTGAAGGTACTCCCGGATGACATCAAGAACATCGAGGTACTCCAAACGATTAAGCATGGAAAACCGTTGTTTACTAAGCAATAGCGAGGCGTTGTCGGTTAACGCCATGACCGAACAAAACGTTTTGTCATGAACAACGTAAACCACAAAATCAGTGCTGCCAGTACCAACGCGTGAGACAAGCCAAGCTGCAGATGCTGCGCGGCCACGTCCGCGACAGGTCTGCCCTGTAGCGACATGCCGGCTTGCTCGGGAAAGTCCAAACTAAATATCGTATCAAAGGCGCTGACGCCAACCAGGCTTCCCATATTCAACGCGATTGGGATGAGGGCGCTTGCCTCTGCGCGTTCGTCACTCTTAACGCTAGAGGCAATCAAACGATTATTTGCCGGGGAGAACAGGGCTGTGGTTATACCGAGTATCAGCATAAAACAAAGGCAAAGTATCAGCTCATTGACCGAAATGAGCCAAGCGTAAAGAGTACAAATAATTGCCGTTAATAGAAGCGCGGTGCGAACGATAAAGAATGGACTAAATCGATCCGTTAGCGGTCCTGACCATGTGCTTGTAGCCGCAAAGCCAACAGAATAAGCTAGTAAAAGAATACTACTCAGCAGCACCGATAGCCCAAAACCATACTCTAGATAGAATGGCATCAAAAATCGAAGCCCGCTATTAACAAAATTGAAAGAGAATAAAATTGCAATTGAAAACACAAATTCAGGGTTACGAAGCAGGAAAGGACTAACTAAACTCTTGCCTCTACGTGCACGTAAGATCAAAAGCCCACCAAGCAAAATACTCAGTGAGAGTAAGGACACAATAATTACAGACGTCCATCCAAGCTCTGCTCCAAGACTAAAGGAAAGAACCGTAGAGCTAATTAGTAGGCTGCCCAAAAGCAATCCGGTCCAATCTATCGGATTATCAACATCCGAGAGGGATTTGTTGCAGTGGCCACGTGGCAACTGCTTAAAGCCAACATACAGCAATAGGCCAAACAATGGCGCAGTGCCAATAAATATCCAATTCCAAGACAACAAGTAAGCCAGCGCTCCCCCAGCAGGAAGCCCTGTTAGCATCCCTAGCCCTGCTCCCAGCGATAGCATTCCATAACCCCAGCCGACTCGGCCTTGACCCACGTACATCGGAATCATCGCATAGCCCATCGCGACCATTGCTCCTGTGCCAAGGCCTTGTGCAAATCGACCGACGCACAGCACAACCAGGCTTTGCGATATCCCACATACGAGAGTTGCAACGAGAGCGATCAGACAGCCTGACAAAAACACACAACGTAGCCCGAACCGATTAGCCAGATGACCGGCCGGCAAAAATGCAATACTTGCAGCGAGCAAGTATGTCAGCACCACAAAAGATATCGATGTGGTGGACGCTGCCATCTCGCTTGCCATGTTTGGCAACGAGACACTGACCATGAACGCCTCGAATTGAAAGGTGAATGCCGCGAGTGCGACACAAAAGACGATCTTTTTCTCATGAATAGTGTTCATTTAACGTTCAAACACTCCAACAATACCCTTCGTAGGCCGTGGCGCATCCGATAATGTCGTGATACTGACACATCGCGCATCGCTGCACACGAAACTATCTATGTCGGTCAGTATGGTGACAAACGAATCCATTATGGGTGCTGTCTGTTGGCAGTGAACGAGTAGCGCGTGCAGTAGCAACGCCTTGTCCCGGTCTGTTCCTGTTTTAAGCCTAAGCGTTTCGTCTGGCATTGCAATTCGATTTCGATTTTTAAATATCGACTCCGTCCCTGGCAACGCACGAATCACGTCAAGCGCCTCATTAAATGAGGTCAGTGCTGATCCTACTGTTTTGCAGTACGTCTGTTGGCATGCGACCTCAACATAGGGTCGCAGATTCTGCACATCTAGTGAACGATATGAATACAGCGCTTGCAAACACTCCGTGCGCTGAGACAATAACAGTTGATCACGACATTCTTGAATCGACTGAGTACCCATAAGATTGCGCAAATAAGGGGCGAGCGGCGACTCCGCTAGTTGCGTGATTGATCGCTCCAGCCCGGACGAAAGCTGCGTCAGCCGAACGCCGAAAAACTGATCCATCTTTTGAACAATTTCAGATCGATGCTCTAGGGTAATTTCTGAACGCCCAGACAATAGATCAAACGTACCCGCAACAGAAACAATACATTGCAACTCTTTTAAATAATGATTAAATGCTTTCTGATGATCTCCTTCATAATCCTCTTTAACGATCGTCATCCAATCACTCGATGAGAGGAGTCTATTTTTTCCATAGAGCCACCAAGGCTCGCCAAGATTCGTCCAACCGAACGCGGTGTAATGCGATGCGCTCGCAAGACCAACGACATTCGAGATGGATTGCTCTGGCATAGTCATAGCCAGTGCAGCAAAAATTGCCACCTCGTCTAGACATGAGGTGAGTCCAAGCGGAGCACTAGAGCGACGCCCCAGAAGACCTCGATTTGCTTTCACCACATCGAAATTCGTATAAAAAAAAGCAGGGAAGCGGTCTTGCTTGATGCGCTCAAGCAGCAGACTTAACGCCTGTGCAGCCGGACTATCATCCGACATCCGTTGCTTGAAATTCGCTTCTATTAGGTCCAATGTTCGGTCTACCGAGACTTTCCCTATTCGAATGCGTTCGTCTGACAGATCAAGTTCGCCATATATGGTCGCTACTTCATTAGGGTGCAGATGCTTAAACTGCCGATCGAGTTGCTGCTGAATTGCTCTGACAAACTCGAGCGAATCCTCATTATCAATCTGTGCCACTTCATTGTTGGCCCTTCGTTCCGCAATTTTTTGTTGTATTCGAATGCTGAGAGCCCACAAGTTTTCTGACAGCAGATTTCCTAGAACAAGCGGCAATAGGAAATCTGTATCGGAAAATGCATCAAAGATGTTCGGGCATATAGCTGCGCGATATTTGTGTGTCCGGTCAGCCTGCATACATGGATCTGTAAGAATTTATTGCCCTATTAATCGAATATTGTGCTGCATTTAGTTTAAAGTGAACATTACCCAATTTTGCCATTCTCAAAAACAATAAATTTCTAGACCTCAAGCTATGCCTAACGCCAAAGAAAATTCAGTGTACATGCCG
>JACCEB010920175.1_pt1 | contig 23560 bp, 25 predicted proteins | sample 7454761 | NCBI WGS metagenome assembly JACCEB01 (sample SAMN15323454, study PRJNA562643) | freshwater metagenome | isolation source: river surface water | place: USA:Blue River Watershed | collected 2017-08-18 | reverse complement strand
TGGAGTGCTCGACTACATTGTTGTGAACGAAATCAGCATTCCAACATTGCTAAGAGTTTTCCCGAAAGTTTTCACGGGAAAACATGTGCATCATCCTAAAGTTGATGAAGCTCGCGCTAATTCAGTTTGGTTGCACGCACCAGGAGAGCAAATATGGGGGGATGGCGAATATCTTGGAGAGTCCCCACTTCAAATTGAGATTAAGCCAAATTCAGTCAATGTTTACGGTGTTCGGCTATGACTTTCGGCCTCTGGTCATTAATTTGTCATAGCCCAGCAGGCCAAACGCGATAATGATTGCAAACACCATAATTTGAGCAACGAACAGAAGCACTGGCACAAGTCCATTCACACTCACATCAAAGAATGGGTATGGGTACGCATTCAAAGTCATTCCGCGAGTGATTGAGAAAGTGGCCCAGATAATCGGAACAATTAGGGCATAGAAAACAGTTGATGGTCGCAACAATCCTCTAGGCCCGGTCACTAGGAATACAAATAAAGTAAAAAGCGGATTGACAATGTGAATCATTAAGTTAGAGACAAAATCGATTCCGGTCTTCGGCTCAGCTAAAAGTAAGTTGTAAACAACGCCGGTTATGGTGATCATCAAGATGCTATCTAAACGAAGGGTGCGCCATCTGGTTCCCTGCGCATTGTTCAATTCAAAAAGTTCTGGTTTGCGCCACAAAACAGTCAGCACAATTGCAACCATTATGTTGCTCCAGATTGTGAAGTAAGAAATCCAGTCAAAGAATCTTTCCCACACCTGATCTGTGCCATCGAATGAATTGCCGAGCAAAGTTGGTTCAGTCAGGTCGATATTTTCTTTGTTGGCGTAATAACCAATCAACATTAAACTGAAAGAAATACCCACAGAAACGTAGGCGACAATTGCATTTAGGAATACCAATGATTTATTGGCGCGAGCATAATTTCTGTAAGTCATGTGAAAATTCTTGCGGTTAAATGCGAATTGGCAAGGATTAAGGAGTATTTAGTTATTACCGCGCCGTAATTAGGTGTACCGTTTAAGTGTGAAAATCGCTGTTGTAGGGGCGACAGGTCCCACCGGTCAAGAAGTTGTAAGCCAGGCATTAGCTCGCGGACATGAGGTAGTTGCATACGTTAGGCGTCCAGACGCTTTAAATAATTCAGCCAACCTAAAGGTTTTTGAAGGTCAGTTGGCCAACGTCCAAAGTATGGCGCAAGCATTCGAATCCTGTGATGTGGTGGTCTGCACACTTGGAACTCGTTCATTTAAAGAACGGAACTTCATGTCAACGAACTTGCCTTTTGTTACAAGTGCGATGAAAGCGGCTGGCATTGATCGCATTATTTTGATGAGTGCGCTTGGTGGTGGAAAAATCCCTGGCAAAGCGAATTGGTTCTCAAAAAGAATATTTGGCTTCATGTCCAAATACATTTTTGGCGATCGAACATTCTCGGAGTTGGCTCTTTCTAAAACCGGTTTGCAATGGAGTGCTGTTTATCCAGCTTTTCTTACAAATGGACCAAAACTCGATGACCTTGATGTTGTCGATATGGAAAACGTAATTGATGTTTGGGGAATGCAAATCTCTCGTGCAACCGTAGCAAGCGTCATACTAGATCTCGCCGAAGATACTTCAAAACCTAGTCGCCGAGTTGCCGTGGCTGCAAAAGGCAAAATTAAGTACTAATCCTGCGAAACTAGATACTATTTAACAATGCGCATGGTGAGCTGGAATATTCAGCATTTAGAGCAATACGACCGGTCTGTTGGTTTTAATGAAGCGCTGAACAAAATGCTTTTAGAGATAAATGCAGACGTACTTTTATTGCAAGAAGTTGATGTAAATAAGGCTCGTACTGATCATCAAGATCAACTTGAACAAATTTCAAATTTAATCGGCGCAGGCTTTCATCAATTTAAAGAGACCAGACTGATTCCGGCCGAGGATGGCAAATATGGAATTGGAATCGCATCTAAGGTAAAAGTAATTGAATGGCAATCGATTGATTTACCCCGTTCTCCAATTGGCAGACGAATGACTTTTGAGTTTGGTGGCGAACCGCAAACTTTTTATGTAAACGACCATCCTCGAGCTGCAATTGCTGCGGTACTTGAAACCGGTTATTGCGTTGTGAATACGCATCTTTCATTTATGCCAATTGCAGCACACCTACAAAGCATCCGAGTAGTTTTGTGGGGAAGAAGAATTGCTAAGAAACACAATGCAAAACTAGTTGTGGGTGGAGACTTCAATTTTGTGGCTTCAAGTTGGTTGCGCATACTTGGGTTAAAAGATGCTGTGTTTGGAAAAACTTTTCCTGCTTGGAGGCCAGAAAAACAAATCGACCATTTCATGGTTTCAAAAGATGTCCTCGTAAATGCAAACGAAATTGGAAAGCAAGGACCAATCAGTGATCATCGCTGGATTTCAATTGACGTTGAATAATTTGGTGGCCCTGGCATGAATCGAACATGCGACACACGGTTTAGGAAACCGCTGCTCTATCCCCTGAGCTACAGAGCCTGATAGCGCAAGCCTAGGCGTTGTATTGCCTCAACCTGCCAGCGGCAATTTCTAGTAGGCCAAGTGCTACTAGGCGAACGGTCCTTTGGTCGTCTGAGTCTTTGCTCGAATCAACTTCTGTGAAATCAATTGCTTTGACTTGTTTGTATTTTGCAACTTCGCGAGCAATCAGACGGAGTTGGTTCGCGGTGATTCCTCCAGGAACGCTTGCCGGACAAGCTGGAGCGACGGCACGATCGCAAACATCAACATCAATGTCTACATAAACATTGTCACCAGCGATACCAATCGCATCTTTTATTATTTGGTTAATTGTGGACTTATGGATTTCACTTCGTGGAATTACCGTGATTCCTAAATCATTTGCTCGTTTTGCATACGCTTGTGAATTCGCAAAGTCTGCAATACCGATTTGCACGATTCGTTTAGGGTTTAAGCCTGCATCAATTAAACGCTTTACCGGTGAGCCGTTGCTAACACCGTCACGCAAATCAAAGTGTGCATCAAAAGTAATTAGACCTGCGCTACTTAAATCATTTTTGTTGATAGCTTTCATCACCGAATAAGTAATTGAGTTGTCGCCACCAAGTGCAACCAACAATGATTTTGGGTCATGATTTTCTGCAATGAAGTTGTAGACATTTGCTTCGCCTTCTTCGAAATCCACATCACTGATGTTTCCAAGGTCCTTGACCTTTAACTCTTGAACATCAACATCGAGGCTTAAGTTGTAAGTTGAATATCGGAGCAGGGCTTCGCGAACCGCAATTGGTGTCTGGTGAGCGTTGGTCGGGCTAATCGAAGATTTGTGGGCTAGAACCCCAACCACTTCGAGGTCCGGTTGCTCAGCGTTGGAATCGAGCCAGTGACCCGCGCGGGGCCAGTTTGGATCTTGGTGCAGGCTCATTCGCGTAAGAATAAACCACAATTGAAACGCAGTCGATACTCCCAAATCCTTGACCTTTTTCACCTAAACAGGTGCACTTCGCACATGAATACATTGCATTTACCAACTGGTCCCCGGGTTCTGACTGCCGCTCGCGGTTCTAGCCTCACCGCTAAAGGCTGGGGGCAAGAAGCAGCGATTCGAATGTTGCACAACAACCTCGATCCCGCAGTGGCTGAACATCCCGAAGAACTTGTGGTTTACGGCGGAACCGGAAAAGCGGCTCGCAACTGGCAAAGCCTCGATGCAATTATTAGAACGCTTACAACATTAGAAAATGACGAAACCCTTTTGGTGCAATCTGGAAAACCAGTTGGCGTAATGCGCACCCACGAATGGGCGCCGCGAGTTTTGTTGGCAAACTCAAACTTGGTTGGAGACTGGGCAAACTGGAGTGAGTTCCGTCGGCTTGAAGAACTTGGTTTAACAATGTACGGGCAGATGACTGCAGGCTCTTGGATTTACATTGGAACCCAAGGAATTTTGCAAGGAACATATGAAACTTTTGCAGCGGTTGCACAACAAAGTTTCAATGGCACTTTGGCCGGCACACTTACTGTGACTGCCGGTTGTGGCGGCATGGGTGGCGCACAACCTTTAGCTGTGACGATGAATGAAGGCACCTGCTTAATGATTGATGTTGACGAAACTCGTTTGCGTCGTCGACTAGAAACTCGCTATCTCGATGAAATTGCTGACAATTTAGATGACGCAATCGCAAGGGCCGTTAAAGCAAAGAGTGAAAAGCGTGCAATATCTATTGGGCTTGTTGCAAATGCAGCCGTTGTGTTACCGGAACTATTAAAGCGCGATGTGCCAGTTGATATTGTGACTGATCAAACCTCGGCCCACGATCCACTTTTTTATTGCCCAATTGACACCGAGTTTTCACAAATGCGTGAAGAAGGTAGAAAAGATCCAGTCGATTTCACCAAGCGCTCTCAATATGCAATGGCTCGCCATGTTGAAGCCATGGTTGGTTTCATGGATAAAGGTGCTGTTGTGTTCGATTACGGTAATTCAATTCGTGACGAAGCGCGCAAAGGTGGGTTCGACCGTGCTTTCGATTTCCCAGGATTTATTCCGGCATACATCCGTCCACTTTTCTGCGAAGGCAAAGGCCCGTTCAGGTGGGTTGCTCTATCTGGCGATGCGAAAGATATTCATCGCACTGACCAAGAAATCTTGAAACTATTTCCAGAAAACGATCATTTGCGTCGCTGGATTAACTTGGCGCAAGAAAGAGTTGAATTCCAAGGTCTTCCAGCTCGAATTTGTTGGCTTGGTTATGGTGAGCGCGATAAAGCCGGAGATGCCTTCAATAACTTGGTTAAAAAGGGAGAAGTTTCTGCACCAATTGTGATTGGTCGAGACCACTTAGATTGCGGATCGGTCGCATCTCCTTATCGTGAATCCGAAGCAATGCTTGATGGTTCAGATGCAATTGCTGACTGGCCACTATTGAATGCAATGGTCAACATCGCATCGGGAGCATCTTGGGTCTCAATTCATCACGGCGGTGGTGTTGGAATCGGGCGCTCAATTCACGCTGGACAAGTGAGCGTTGCGGATGGAACTGCTTTAGCTGCTGAAAAACTGCAGCGCGTGCTTACCAATGATCCTGGAATGGGTGTTATTCGACATGTTGACGCAGGCTATGAACATGCGGTTGAGGTTGCACACGAAAAGCATGTCCAAGTTCCAATGATGGATTAAAAGTGGGTTCAAAGTTATTTGTTAACGCAAAACAGATTGTTACAAATTCTTCTGGATTGCCTTACGAACTTGATGTTCTAGAGGATTCTGCATTACTGATTAAGGACGGCTTAATTAGTTGGATTGGGAATCAATCCGATGCGCCATCGGCTGATGAAGTTGTTGATTGTGCAGGAAAGGTAATCATTCCTGGATTTGTCGATAGCCACACTCACCTGATCTTTGGGGGAGATCGAAGCGATGAGTTCGCAGCCAGAATGGCGGGACAAAGTTATTCGGCCGGTGGAATCAATTTCACAGTTGAAAAAACCCGATCCGCTAGCGATGAGGAGTTGCGCACAAATGCAGCATCATTGATTGCAGAAATGTATTCAACCGGAACAACAAGTTTTGAAATTAAATCAGGCTATGGCCTCACTTTGCAAGATGAAATACGTTCGTTGAGGATTGCAAAAGAATTCACGGATTATGTGACGTTGATGGCTGCGCACGTGGTACCGAAGGAATTTGAAAATAATCGTACTGAATATGTGAAATTGATTATTGATCAGATTCTGCCTGCTGCAAAAGGCATTGCGAAGTTTGTTGATTCTTTTTGTGAAACCGGTGCTTTCACGCTAGAAGAATCAAGTGAGATATTAAAGGCTGCAAAATCCCTCGGATTTGTTTGCAAGATTCATGCAAATCAACTTTCCCGATCTGAAAGCATTAATTTAGCCAGTGAATTAAATGCAGTATCGGTGGATCACGTCACATACTTCAATGAAAGTGATATCAAAGAACTTAAGGATTCAGGGATAGTTGCAACTCTTCTGCCTGCAACCGAATTCTCTACCAACAGTCCCTACCCAGATGCTAGAAAGCTAATTGATGGTGGAGTAACCCTCGCCATTGCAACCAATTGCAATCCAGGCAGCAGCTTTACAACTTCTATGCCTTTTTGTATCGCAGTTGCAGTGCGTGAAATGAACTTCAGTATTGAACAGGCACTTTGGGCAGCCACCAAAGGTGGGGCAATGGCACTTGGCGACGAGACTAAGGGAAAACTGGTTGTTGGTGGCCAAGCCGATTTCGCAATTTTGGCTGCGCCATCTTATGTTCACCTGGCCTACCGCCCGGGTGTTAATCTGGTTGAAGCGACCTATAAGAATGGTGAAGTAGTTTTTGCTAAAGGTGGAAAATGAAAACTGTAATTCTGAATTCAAGCAATGTTTCATTTGAAGATGTAATTGCGGTTGCGCGTTACGATGCCAAAATAGAGATTTCGCAAGACGCACTTGTCGCGATGGAAAAATCTCGCGCGCACATCGAAGCGATGGCGCAATCAGATGTACCTGTGTACGGTGTATCGACCGGATTTGGTGCATTGGCAAACCGGCACATTTCCTCTGCAGATCGCAAACAATTGCAACGCTCACTTATTCGCTCACATGCTGCAGGAACTGGAAATCCGGTTGAGCGAGAGGTAGTTCGTGCGCTGATGTTCTTGCGACTAAAGACCCTCGCAAGTGGTCGCACTGGAATTCGACCAGTAGTGGCTCAAACGATGGCGCAAATACTGAATGCCGGAATTACGCCAGTTGTTCGCGAATTTGGTTCACTTGGATGCAGCGGAGATTTAGCCCCGCTTTCGCATTGTGCGCTTGTGTTGATGGGTGAGGGCGAAGCTGTCGATGCAAACGGAATTGAAAAACCAGTACCGCAGCTATTTAAAGAAGCGGGCATTGATCCCGTGGAATTGCAAGAAAAAGAAGGTCTCGCATTAATCAACGGCACAGATGGAATGCTTGGAATGTTGATTCTCGCGCTGCATGACGCAAATCAACTTCTAGACGCAAGTGACATCATCACTGCAATGAGCATCGAAGGGCTGCTAGGAACAGATGCAGTTTTTCGTCCTGAATTACACCAACCACTTCGATCTCATCTGGGTCAAACACTTTCGGCAGCACGGATTTATGCTGCATTAAAGGAATCGGGGATTGTTGCATCGCATAAAGAAAATGATGATCGAGTTCAAGATGCGTATTCACTACGTTGTGCGCCACAAGTTTCTGGTGCGGTAAGAGACACAGTTTCATATGCAACCGAAGTTGCAAAACGTGAATTAGCTGCAGCAATCGATAATCCAGTGGTGCTAGAAGATGGGACCCTTTCAAGTAATGGAAATTTCCATGGTGCACCGGTCGGATATGTTTTAGATTTTCTTGCAATTGCGCTTGCAGATCTAAGTTCTATGTCCGAACGTCGAACCGACCGCATGCTAGATAAAAACCGTTCACATGGACTGCCACCATTTTTAGCGGAGGACGCAGGAGTGGATTCAGGTTTGATGATTGCTCAGTACACCCAAGCTGGTCTGGTTTCTGAGAACAAACGACTTGCGGTTCCGGCAAGTGTGGATTCAATTCCGAGTTCCGCCATGCAGGAGGATCATGTTTCGATGGGTTGGCATGCCGCACGAAAGTTATTGAGATGTGTTGATAACACCCGACAAGTTCTTGCCATAGAACTAGTGGCAGCAGCTCGGGCAATCGAACTGCGTTCACCGCATAGTCCAGCCCCGCGGACTGCAATGATTGTGGCTGCCTTGCGCAAGGTTGTGCCAGGGGTTGGGCCAGACAGATTTCTAAGTCCAGAACTTCGGGCAGCCAATGAACTGCTCAAAACAGATATCTGGGCCTAAAAAGTAACTCTCGGTAGCCAAGCGGTCACGCTATGCCCGTATTTACCCGAAAGTTATAAAAACGGGCATATTCGGTCTTGATTTATTGAGTTTTGACATCAAGAATCCCGATATTGGGTTTTAACATTGCCCGAATATGTTGAAAGGGATTACTCAACGTGTACGCACCTGAACGCCACCGCGCAATTCTTGAAGCGGTCTCTCGCGACGGTCGTGCATCTGTAATCGATCTTTCTGAAGGGCTGGCTGTAGCACCTGAAACTATTCGTCGCGACTTGTCTGTACTAGAGCGGCAAGGCCAATTACGCCGAGTTCACGGTGGGGCAATCCCAGCTGGCCGAATTGGTTTCGAACCATCTGTTGATCTTCGCCAAGAAACCTTGACTGATGAAAAAGCTCGGATTGCTCGAGCTGCGGTTAGCGAAATTCCAAAAGAAGGCGCAATCATCATTGATGCTGGCACCACCACTGGTGCTCTAATTGACTTAATTCCAGAAGGCGTCGAATTAACTGTTGTAACTAATTCAGTTTTGCATGCTGCCGCTTTGGCGCACCGCGAGGAATTAAATGTCTTAATGCTTGGTGGACGCGTTCGTTCTAGAACTCTTGCATGTGTAGATGAATGGGCGCAAGAGAGTCTCAAAGGTTTGTATGCAGATGTTGCATTTGTTGGAACAAATGGAATTTCTGCAGCTCGTGGTTTGACTACTCCAGATAGAAACGAAGCGCACATTAAAAATGCAATGTTGATGTCTGCTCGTCGCCGAGTGGTACTCGTCGACAATTCAAAATTTGGTGACGACCATTTTGCAAACTTTGGCAATTTGGAAGACGTAGATGTTGTAATTACAGATGTTGAAGTAGATGACGATGTGGCAGATGAAATCGAAGCTCTTGGCCCAATGGTGGTGCGAGCATGATTATTACTGTCACAACAAATCCAAGTATCGATCGCACTTTGTCGATAGAAGATTTCAAGCCAGGTGGAGTGATTCGCGCCCAACTAGTTCGCGTTGATGCTGCTGGCAAGGGTGTGAATGTTTCTCGCGCACTTGCCGCATACGGAGTGGACACTCACGCACTAATGATTGGTGCGAGTTTGGGCAATGAATGGTTTAGCGAACAACTAAAAGCCCAAGGAATTCCACACACTTTCGTGATGGCAGAAGGTGTAATTCGCAGCAATATTACTTTGGTTGAGGGAGATGGAAACGTCACCAAGATCAATGAACCTGGTGTAATCATGACTCCTGAAATTCATGACAAAATTTTGAAAGCGCTCGATGCACTTCCGCTAGCTGGAAACACGGTGGTCTTTGCTGGTCGACTAAATCCAGGTGCTTCCGATGATACGTATCGTGAATTTTGCCAACATGCCAAAAAACTTGGCGCAAAAGTTGTTCTTGATGCAAGTGGTACTGCTCTTGCAAAAGCAATCACAAAAGATGGTCCAGATTTAATCAAACCAAATCAATTTGAACTTGGTGGATTAGTTGGACGAGAGCTCAACACTATTGATGATGCCATCGTTGCCGCACGTGAAGTTATGGCACGTGGCGTTGGCGCAGTTTTGTGCAGTCTTGGAAAAGATGGCGCAATCTATGTAACAGATGAAAAAGTTGTGCATGTAGAAGCTAAGACCCAAATCCACGGAACACCTGTTGGAGCTGGTGACATTTTGTTAGCAACTTTCTTGGCAGGTGGTGCTGATGAACATGCACTTGAAGGCGCAGTTCAATGGTCAGCCGCATCCGTTGCCCTTCCAGGAACTGCAATTCCAACACCTGCACAAGCAGCAGAAATTGAAGTTTTGGTACATCACGATGTTGATGTAAAGAGATCACTATCGGAGGCAGCATAAATGTCTGTATTTGCCGCAAATCTAATCAACTTGAATATGTCTGCAACAGACAAAGTTGCTGCAATTCGTGAACTCGCAGAACTTGCAGTCGCAGCCGGTCGCGGTAAAAACTCTGAACAAATTGTGAAAGATGTTGTGGCGCGCGATGAAATGGGAACTCCGCAGTTTGATGGAGTTGCGATTCCTCATGCACGAAGTGCTGGCATCGATGAAGCAACAGTTTTAGTTGGTCGAAGTTCTGCTGGAATCGTTTTCGATCCAGAAGAACCAGGCGCTGATGTAATTTTTATGATTCTTGTGCCAGAAGGTGGTGGTGATGAACACATCACAATTCTTTCTGGACTTGCCCGTCGATTGATGGACCCAGAATTCACTGCAGCCCTTAGAACTTCAGCATCCGCTGAAGCATTGGTTGCCGTTTTAGGAAATGGAGAAAACTAATGAAAATAGTTGCAGTGACATCCTGCGCAACAGGTATCGCGCACACTTATATGGCAGCAGAAGCACTTGAACGTGCTGCAAAAGCTGCTGGTCACGAAATTTGGGTTGAAACCCAAGGCGCTGGCGGACTAAAGCCAATTCCTGCAGACATTATTGCAGCGGCCGATGTTTGCATCTTTGCAAATGACATCGGAATTCGCGATGCAGATCGTTTTGCAAATTTACCAACCGTTAAATCAATTCCAAAAAATGCAATCAAGAATGCAGCTGAATTGATTGAACAAGCCGTTGCATTGGTCAACGGAAACTAAATAGATTTCTAGTCAACCGACTAGGAAGTCAGATCTTTCGATCTGGCAGCAAGCCACTTGCAAGAACTGCAAGTGAAAAGGGAAAGAGAGGAACAGCAGTGAGTGCTGGTTCTAATTTGCGCCAATGGCTGATGACGGGTGTTTCATACATGATTCCATTCGTTACCGCCGGCGGTATTTTGATCGCTATCGGTTTCATGATTTCTGGTGACCCACCAGGATTCACCAGCCTTGGCGTTCAGTCTGCAATTGATGGTGTTGACGCTGCAGGCGCTGCACTAGATATGAATGTCCGCATTGGTGCATTCTTCTTCGGCTTGGCAATGGGACCTTGGAGCTTCTTGCTTCCAGCTCTTGCAGGCTACATCGCATTTGGTATTGCTGACCGTCCAGGTCTAGTTCCAGGTTTCGCAGCAGGTTCTGTTGCAGGTGGAATTGGTTCAGGCTTCCTTGGCGCCCTTGCAGGTGGTTTGGTTGCAGGTCTAGTTGCTCGCAACATTTCTAACTGGAATGTTCCAAGCGCGCTACGTTCATTGATGCCAATCGTTGTAAATCCACTTCTTTCAACAATCGCAACACTTACTGTGATGTACCTTGTTGTTAAGAACGTTGCAACACCACTTAACACCGGCGCAACCGAATGGTTGAACGGTCTTGCTGGTGATGGCGGATCTCTAGTAGTTCTAGGTGTAATCCTTGGTTTGATGATGGCATTCGATATGGGTGGCCCAATCAACAAGGTTGCTTACACATTTGGTTCTGCAGGTATCGTGAATGCTGCTGCAGCTGGTGTAACTCCAGACTCAGCAAACAACGGTGCTTACATTGCAATGGCAATTGTTATGGCCGCAGGTATGACCCCACCACTTGGTTTGGCATTGGCAACAGTTCTACGTAAGAGCTTGTTCACCGATTCTGAAATCGAAAATGGTAAGGCTGCTTGGGTGCTTGGCTTGACCTTCATCACTGAAGGTGCAATCCCATTTGCTGCTGCAGATCCAATCCGCGTTATCCCATCATTGATGGCTGGTTCAGCTGTCGCTGGTGCAACAGTTGCAGTATTTGCATCAACTTTGAACGCACCTCACGGTGGTATCGCAGTATTGCCATTGATCGGAAACCCATTGGGCTTCGTCGTGGCACTAGTTGCTGGTGCTGTTGTGACTGCATTCGCAGTTATTGCATTGAAGAGCAGCGCAAAGGCAAACGCCTAATAAACAACCTGCACAAAAGTGCAGTTCGTGGGTGGATGATCTTTGGGTCATCCACCCACACACTTTTAATCGGCGAATACACTTCGCCGCTCTACTGAAAGAGAAATAAATGCCTTCACAAATCGTCACAATTGCAAGCAGTGTTGGTTTACATGCACGACCAGCTTCACTGCTCGTCAAAGCTGCGGGTGCAAGCGGAGTTTCAGTAACAATAGGTCGTCCCGGCGAAAAAGCAGTGAATGCTGCATCTATGTTGATGGTCCTTGCACTTGGTGTTAAACACAATGAGCAAGTTGAGATCACAGTCGCAGATGGTGAAAACGCAAATGAAGTTTTAGCAAGTCTTGTATCTATTCTTGAAACAAATCACGATGAGGAAAATCCATCAGCATGACAACACTCAACGGCATCGGCGTATCACCTGGCGTAGTTCTTGGTGAAGTTTTCACAATTTCACATCAAGTAATTGATCATGAAGTACCAGCAACACCGCGCGAAGTAATCGCTGCGCTTGCAACAGTTGCTGCAGATCTCGAACGCCGTGCTCATGCCGCTGAAATTGAAGTTGCTAAAGAAGTTTTGCAGGCGCAATCAATGATTGCTCAAGATCCAGCACTTGAAGAAGCGTTGGCTTCACGTTTGCCTGAAGACATTCAGTATTCAGATGTACGTCCAGCAATTCACGACGCGTTTTCTGGTTTTCGAGTGGCGCTTGAAAGTCTCGGTGGATATTTCGCAGAACGTGTTCACGACTTAGATGAAATTGCTAACCGCACAATTGCAGTTTTGAGTGGGGAAGTGGCTGAAGCAATCGTTTTGGATAAGCCTTCAATCATTGTTGCAGAAGATTTAACTCCTGCAGATACCGCCGCTTTAGATTTGCGTTATGCAATGGCGCTAGTTGTTGCAAAGGGTGGCCCAACTAGCCACACCGCAATCGTTGCGCGCGGTCTTGGGATTCCCGCAGTGGTTGGTTGCACTGAAGCTGAATCTTTAAAGGACGGCGAAAAAGTAATGGTCGATGGACGGCACGGAATTGTTGAAACCAATCCAGCCGAAGCTGATTATTTACATCACAAAACTCGGGAAGATGCGCTGCGTGCTCGTGCTGCAGCCGTCACTGGTCCTGGCCGGCTTTCAGACAGCACACCAGTTAACTTGCTAGCAAATGCTGGTTCAGTCGCTGACTCGGTAAGTGCTGCAAATGCTGGAGCTGAAGGCATTGGTTTGTTCCGCACAGAGTTGTTGTTCTTGTCTCGCGATACCGAACCAACCATTGATGAACAAGTTGCACTTTATTCAGATGTATTCACTGCACAAGCCGGCAACAAAGTTGTGGTTCGCACACTCGATGCCGGAAGCGATAAGCCGGTTCCATTTTTAAATACTGTTGCAGAAGAAAACCCAGCACTCGGTGTTAGAGGATGGCGCCTAACTCGCAACGGCACTGGTGTGATGAAACGTCAACTAGAAGCCCTTGCAATCGCCGCCCAAAAAAACAACACAGATCTTTGGGTAATGGCACCGATGATTGACACTCCAGCTGAAGCTGCAGATTTCGCTGCTCAAGCACGTGAAGTTGGAATTCGTCACGTAGGTGTGATGATTGAAACTCCAGCAGCAGCTATTTTGGCTGACAAGGTTTTGGCTGAAGTTGATTTTGGAAGTCTTGGCACCAACGATCTAACCCAGTATGTGATGGCAGCAGATCGTTTGGATGCACGCCTTTCTGACTTAACTGACTCTTGGCACCCCGCAGTTTTGCGCGCAATTTCATTGGCTGCAAATAGTGCAACTGCACTTGCGCGCCCACTCGGAGTTTGCGGTGAAGCCGCTGCAGATCCTTATCTAGCGGCAGTCTTGGTTGGCCTAGGCGTTAGCAGTCTTTCAATGGCACCAGTTGCTTTGGCTGAGGTTCGTGGATTCTTAGCAACTATCGATCGCGCAACTTGCATCGAAGTTTCACAGCTTGCAATTGGTGCATCAAGCGCTGAAGAAGCAAAGACAATTGTTCGCGCTCGCCTCGAAGAAGTAACTAACTAATACTTTCTAGGGCAATCTCTAGTTGCGAGATTAGTTGAGCTCGTAAATCTTGTGCGCGCACATGAAATTCTCTTTGCCTTCGAACGTATTCATTTTTACCTTCAGCGGTTTCTGTCTTAACTGGCTCATATCCCCATTCAAGTAAGTCATAGGGAGTGGCTTGCATATCTAGGATGCGAATATCCCTAGCTAGTTCAAATGCTTTAAATAAAAGTTCACTAGAAATCAACGGTAGAGACTTGTATGCCCACTTGTAAACATCCATATTTGCGTGCAGACAACCGCTTTGTTCATTTTGGTGTTGACCTTCACGAGTCAAAATCATGTGGTTTAGTGATCTTGCACCTGGAACAAAAAACCTGAATGCATCAAAGTGAGTGCATTTAAGTTCCTGTGCTTCAACTACTTCGGCAATCTCTTTTACCGAGAGCCTGAGTGGCAACTGTTCATGTCGAATTTCATTCGGCTCTAATTTGTAAAGCATTGCCCATTCGTGAAAACCAAAGCATTGAAATTTTGGTTCTCTGCTACTGGTTTCACGCAAAAGTTTCAGCGTCCACTTGAAGGACTCACTTCGATCTGCGATAAATTTGCCAGATACTTGTGCGATTCCGCCGTTTGTTTCGTATCCCCGTTGATTTAGGTATTCCGGTGCATCTAGCAACCCAATTCCAAAACCAGGATGCCAACGCTCGAGTCTGGCTGGCCTTAGTGTGTAGTAATCCCACATGAAATCATCAATTGGATGTTTTGAAGCGGTATCTCTTCGCTTTCGCACCTGAGTTGCAATTGGCGCAACTTTGTCTGCGTGGTGGCGGGCTTGTTCTTGCCAAACTTCACGCTCAAGGACTTTTACGAAAGACACTGGCAAATTGTGGCAAACCCTCAGAAGTGTCACAATCGCACTGTGAGCGAAGAAAAAACTCCTGAAGAAATTGAACTTCAGAAAGCCAAAATGCGTGAAGCGTTAAAAGGCATTTTGCCGCAAGTCACTCAAGATGAAGTAAACACACATCAGCCTAAAGATGATGCTCAGTTTCTGGCAGATCGCCCGCCTCATCACGATAAAGGTTAATTAACCATCACAACTTGGATGTCATCACTTTGCATGACCGAATATTCGTCAGACATTGGCACACTAACTCGTAACCGAGTTCCATAACTATCTGTCTCGCTGGACCGCACAACAGCATCATTTGATACTAGGTGTTTAAATTCATCTGAATTCGCCCATAAATGAAGTTTCGAGCCTGCCTTGATTGGTAACTGACTGTCTAGGGAAATGAAGACGTCAACTCGATTTGTGGGCAAACTGTTTGAGCTTAATTCTTCTTGTGCAATTAAGGATCCCATCGCGATGTCACTTTTTGCGAATGCGGACCGCAGTTGGGCAAACGAATTCACAAATTGATCGGTGTCGAATCCAGCAACTCGAACTTCAGCAAATTGTGCAGGTTCGAATTTTGAGTTGGCAGGTATGTATTGATTTGCAATCAGAACCACTTTTCCATCCGGTGGATTTTGTGCAATGCTCCAAACAATAAATGAGAAGCCGAGCGCAATTAAGATTTTTCGATAGCGCAGAATGAAAAGATGGATTTGATTGAAATCAACTTTAGGCATCTGGCCATTATTAATCGCAATTGCAGATTTTTATTTTTCCACAGGACTAGTCAGAACTAGAACCGCTTGAGCGGCTGTCGGTTTTATAAAAACCAGACCCCTTGAAAACCACTCCAGCAGCTGAAAAGACCTTGCGTAGTTCACCGCCACACTTGGGACAAACCGTCAAAGCTTCATCCGAAAAATTCTGCACAACTTCTAGCAACTCTTCACAAGAACTGCAGGTGTACTGATAAGTGGGCATTGGGCTCCTTCGAGTAGGGGCACATTTTGCCACTGATTCGTAACCCATTCTCATCGTGCGCATGCGGTAGCCTCAGGCTTACCTAGAAAAGAGGAAACTTGTGATTGTTCAAGCGCAAGGGCTTTCAAAATCCTTCGGCTCCAAACGTGCAGTCGATGATCTGTCATTCACACTCAAACCAGGAGCTGTCACCGGCTTTCTCGGCCCAAATGGCTCAGGAAAGTCCACCACGTTGCGGCTCATGATGGGTCTTGACCATGGCTCTGGCCAGACCCTGTTTGATGGAAAACCGCTTAGTTCTTACAGGTACACCACCAAAGTTGTCGGCACCCACCTTGATGCAAAACTTTTTCATCCAAATCGAACTGCCTATGATCATTTGCGAATGATGGCTGCAGAATCAGGCACCTCAAAAAAACGTATCAATGATGTCCTAGAACTAATGGGCCTGCAGGATGTTGCAAAGAAGCGACCAAAAGGTTTTTCACTAGGTATGGCCCAACGTCTAGGTTTGGCTGGAGCGGTTCTATCAGACCCACAGGTTTTGTTTTTGGACGAACCTGCGAATGGTTTAGACCCCGCAACAATTCACTGGTTGCGCGATTTCATCAAGCGATATGCGAATCAAGGCCGCACAGTGCTTGTTTCATCTCATCTCCTGAGTGAAATGGAATTGATGGCTGATGACTTAATTGTGATTGCCAAAGGAAAACTAATTGCAAATGAATCAATGGATTCATTTATTAAGCGCAATTCTGGAAGTCGAATTTCAGTGCGGGTGGACCGTCCCGAAGATTTACTGAATGTTCTACGTGCAAAAGGATTTGGTGCCGATCTAGATGGGCAAACAATTCAGGTATCCATTGGCGATACTGACACAGTCGGGCACATAGCTTTTGAACATGGAATTCGAGTGCTTGAATTAAGCGAAAATCGCGACAGCCTCGAAACGACATTTTTGCGCCTAACTGAAGATGGCCAAGAGTTTGAAACTGGAGGTCACAAGTGATCAGCTTGTTTAAATATGAATTCATCCGCATCACTTCACTCAGGTCATCATGGGTTTTAACAATCCTTGGCACGTTGATGATTTCAGCTATCTCTTATCTCGCAATTAGTTCAATGGAAACTGTGGTATCGAAACAAGTTATCAATTTTTCTGATTTGATACCAGCTTTTGTTCCTATCTGGGGAATTTGGGCTGCAACACTTGCATCACAAGCATTCGGACATGATTACCGTCATGGAACTATTCGACTAACTCTTTCAGCCTTCCCTAATCGCTACTCAGTCCTATTCGTTCGCATCGCAACGGTTTTGATTTGGTGCGCAATATGGTTGGCAATGACTTTTGCAATCGTCGTCCTCGAAGGAACGTTATTGCTTCAAAGTGGAGTAGATGTTTTCGAGTCCGCCGGCTCAATTGGAAGAATGGTTGTTTTCTTCTTACTCTTTATTTTGTCTGCCATTGCAATTGTCATGATCACTCGCATCATGGCTCTCGGAACGGTTGTGCCTTTAATGCTGGCAAGTGTGGTTGAAAGTCTTGTTGCGTTCTTCATTCCTGAAAATTTGAAGTGGACTGCCGAGTACTACCCGTATTCGCAGGCAATGACTTGGACAATGCCTTGGAACCTAGATGGCAGCGAAACTGCCTATCCACTTGCAGTTTTCACTGGAATATTGCTCTTGGTAGCTGGCATTATGTTTGTTAAGCGCGATGCATAAATGAAGCCAGTCCCAGCAGTTGCAGTTGGCGCAGTAATTGGTGCTGGGTTTCGGTATGCAATCACTAACGCACCTGGAGTTGATCAAATTTGGTCAACACTTGTTATCAATTTGCTGGGCTGTTTTGCTTTAGGGATTGTGCTGGTTCATGGTGAGCGTTTTTTAAAGCTAGTGCCTTCTTTGCAACCGGTTTGGAGACCTTTTTTGGCAACCGGATTATTGGGTGGATTCACCACGACGTCAGCGTTTGCGCTTCAGTCAATCGAACTTTTGCAGCAAGCAAACCAATTCAAGTTTCTAATCCTTTTTAGCATAAGCATCATCGGCGGTTTAGTGGCTTTTCACATAGCGCAAAAAATCGCAGTTACGGGCTTGGCAAAATGACTTTGGTTATTTTTTCACTTGCTGCTGCCCTTGGTGCGGTTATCAGGTACGAAGTTGAAAAATTAAGTTCCAAAAAACTTGGTGAGAGATTCCCGTATGGAACGTTGTTTGCAAATGTACTTGGTTCGTTTTTGTTGGGCTATGCAATTAGTCGCACATATTGGTCTGCTGAAACTGTGCTATTTCTGAGCTCATTTTGCGGAGCATTTACAACCTTCGGCGGATTTATCGGTCAAACCCATCATCGCTTGCGTCATAGTTCAGAAAAACCAATCGCAATCATCTATCTATGTCTAACAATTGCTCTTTCGTTATTTGCTGCGTGGCTGGGACTGACTGCCTAACCCACTAAAACTGCGTCAACATATTGATCAAAATCCGCCATCGGGATTTGGCCATCTGGCAACAGCCCTGCCATATCAATTACAGCAACTCTTAGCGGCCCACCATCTTTATGCGAGCGAATTGAAGCCAAGGCTCGGTCGTAATAACCAGCGCCACGACCAAGCCGGCGACCATCATTTGAAGCCGCTAAAGCGGGAATAAAAATCAAAGCGCAATCAGCTAAATTTCCGACTTCCTTATTGATTGGGGCAGCGATGCCCAATTCATCAACGCCCCATTCGCCGTCATATCTGTACCACGTAATGGATTTATCTTCATGCGAATTGGGAAGTAAAACTTTGTAGCCAAAATCATTTAATGTCGAAAGTAATAAATCTGTCGGGGGTTCGAATCCAAAAGATGCAAAAGCGCCAATCAGATCACCTGGTTGGCAAAATTTTCGGACCAATTCCATACCGTGAATTGCAACTGCCGATGCTCGGGTATCGGTTGCTCCAGTTTGCAACGAGTTTCGTCGCGATTGCACAACCTTACGAATTTCATTTTTTGCATCTTCAATCGGAGTGGTCACACCCCGACTATGCCATCTTTACTTAGGCTTGGCATCTAAAGTGAAAGAGTTGAGTCAATGAACATCGAAACCAAAACGGTTGAGGACTATCTTTCTGAGGTCCTAGCATCGGTTCAACCTTTAGAGGCTTTTCATATTCCACTTTTTGAGGCACGGGGCTGTGTTTCGGCTGAAGATGTCACCGCACCTTGGTCGCTTCCGGCTTTTGATTCAGCTTCATTTGATGGGTTTGCAGTTTTAGCCGCCGACGTCAGTGGTGCGAGCGCCCAAAACCAAATCTCACTTCGGGTAATTGAAACAGTGAAATCTGGGTCCCATCCGTCTCGTGCAGTACAACCTGGAACAGCAATTCGTATTAACGCTGGAAGCCCACTTCCAGAAGAAGCCGACGCAGTAATTCCTATCGAGCATTCCGATAGCGGGACAAACCAAGTTTTGATTTCACAATCTGCAGTATTTGGTCAGTTCATTCGCCGAGCAGCCGAAGATGTTGAACTAGGTGAAGTTGTTCTAAAAGAAGGAATCAAAATTGATGCTCGCCACCTCGGTTTGCTCGCATCGGTTGGCCGCGGTTCAGTCCTTGCACGCCCACGCCCAAGAGTTGTGATTATTTCAATTGGCGATGAGCTTCTTGAACCAGGCGCAAAATTAGAACCAGGCAAAACGATTGATTCAAATGGGTTGATGTTGGCTGCCGCAATTGCAGATGCTGGTTGCATTGCATATCGTGTTGGCCCAGTTTCTACAGAGCCTGAAAACCTAAAGCGCGTAATTGAAGATCAACTTGTCCGAGCTGATTTTGTGGTAACAACCGGTGGGACAAATGCAGATGCATACGATGCACTAGCTTCGGTTGCAATGGAAATCGGGGCTTTGGATTTCACGAGGGTAGCAATGCAACCTGGATCAGCCCAAGGCTTTGGTTGGGTTGGTGAGGACAAAATTCCATTGATGACAATTCCAGGAAATCCAGTTGCGGCATATATTTCTTTTGAAGTGTTTATCAGACCAGTCCTACATAGACTGCTTGGTCGAAAAGATTCAAGCTTGAAGTTGCAATCCGCATACAGTGGAAGTTCATTTACTTCACCGGGTGGAAAGCGTCATTACATCCGTGCGTATCGTGAAACCGATCCATCTGGCAATCACATAGTTCGCGCAATCGAAGGCCAAGGTGTGCACTTAATTGGAAGCCTTGCTAAAACCGAATGTTTGATAGTTATTCCAGATTCGGTGCAAGAAGTCCGAGTAGGCGACAAGATCGATGTTCTGTTGCTCGACGACACCTCTGTGTGGTGACAAATGGCAATCGAATGGCCAGTTACTTTGGCGGCAAACGGAGTATTGCTTCGACCGATAAAGCGCTCAGACAAATATGTCTGGCAGGAAATCAAAGACAGAAACAAAACCTGGCTAGGACCATGGGAGGCCACCAATCCAGATGGCCAAACCATCATCCCAACTTTTAGAGATGTTTATCGGCAATCTCGACGAAGTGCGAGAAATGGCAATGCATTCATGTTCGCAATTGTGGTTGATGGGCAACTTGTAGGCCAAATCACATTGGGAAATGTCATTTGGGGCAGCCTTCGTGAGGGATATATTGGTTATTGGATTGACGAAAAACATTCAGACCGTGGAATTATGACTACTTCGCTCGCTCTTTTGACCGAATATTCGCTGAAAGAAGCTGGGTTACATCGAATCGAGGTCTCAATTCGGCCTGAAAACCATGCTTCACTTCGTGTGGTTGAGAAAATTGGATTCAAAAATGAAGGATTGCGACCGAGATATTTACATATTGATGGCGATTGGCGTGATCATTTGATTTTTGTTTTGACTTCCGAGGATATAAATTCTTCAAATATTGCAAAATTCATCCGATAATTTTGAAATGCGACACGCAATGAATTTCACTGAACAAATGTGCAGGTACCGATAATTTTTGCCCGTGGGTTCAGGAGTAGTACTAGCAGCAATTGTTGCAATATGGGCTGTCTTTCTGCTTCCTGTTTTCATTCGCAAACATGATCCATCTGGAAAACTTCAAGATGTAGATAAATTCCGTGAAGCAATGGGTCAACTAGGTTCAGGTTTGCATATCCCACAGAAACCCACAACTCCAAAAGTTGAAGTGAAACGCGAAATTCGCACCGGCCATCCTGACCCACAAATCAGTTTGCAAGTTCGAAAACGGCGAAAGATTTTTCTTTCAATCATTACAACCTTCCCACTTTTCATAGTGGGAATTATTTTTGGTTTACTTCCAATTGGAATAGTAATTATTCCAATTGGAATGTTTGCTGGATATGTAACCTGGGTGCGAATGACAATTCGTCCACGAGTTGCAGATCCAATTGATGAAAATGCACCACATCAAAAGTACGTAAAACGCAGCGAACGAAATCACCGTTTTGCTGCACTTGCACAGTTACGTAAAGCAGCAACCCAAAAACTCACTGAAGTTGAAGCGGAACTAGACACTTCGAAGACTGCATCTTGGCAAACAGAAGTTCCAGTTGTAAGCGCAGAAATTGCAACTCCTCAAACCGTTCTTCCAAGTTTTGTAGATTCACCTGCAGCTACTGCAGTTCCCCGAGTCTTGGATCGTGAAAATGGAAACTGGGATGGCGATGCAATGATTGAAGCGGCCGCTCGTCAACGTCGTGAAGAACTAGCAAAGCTTGTTTCGAGTGATATTGAAGAGGTTGTTGTCGTTGATTCATCTGATGAAGATGGAACTACCGAATTGCCGCGCGTAATCGGCGCTTAAACCCAGCTGCCAAACCACATATGTATTTGCCAATACCATTTTGGAATCATTTCCCCTACCCACAACGGATAGAAAAATGCGCTAAGTGCAACTACTGATGTCACAAAAAGCCCAACGATAAAAGTTCTTTTAGCTCTCAGGTTCCCACTAGTCACGACAGGTCTGATTACTTGTCCACAAGCGCTCGCAAGCGCAAGTGCCATATAAGGCAACATCACTATTGCATAGAAACTAAAAACAGTACGTTCTTGAAAAAGTAGCCATGGTGCCCAGGCGGCTAAAAACATAACAATGATTGCTACAGATCTGCCATCACGTTTTGTAAACCACAACCAGATCTGTTGCAAAATAGCGAGAGTCGCGGCCCACCAAATCAATGGGTTTCCAAGTGCTACAACTTCTTCTGCACATTTTTCATACCCGCATCCACGAACACCTTGTGCATATTCCTCGTAGTAAAAAGATGTCGGACGTAAATTCAATGGCCAGGTCCACGGGTTGGATTGATATGAATGCTCTGATGTTAAATTTGTATGGAAATTAAAGGCGCTTTGGTGATAGTGAATCAGGCTGCGCAAGAATTCTGGAAGAAAAGTAAGGCCAGAATCAGGATTGGCTTCCGCCCAATTTCGGCTGTAGCCAGCTTCGGATGAAATCCATCCGTACCAAGTGGCTAGATATCCAACCAACAGAATCACAATTACCAGTGGTAATAGTTTGCTTGCACTAATCAGTGCATTCTTGATTGGAAAAGTTTTTCCAAGATTTATTCGAGTTCTGATTTCAAAAAATACAACTAGTAATCCAATTCCCACTACGAACCAAACGCCGGACCACTTTGTTGCGCATGCGAGTGCTAACAGAATTGATGCAACATATATCCAGGGCCGCCTAAAGCCAACCTCTATGTCTGATTCAAGTTTTGACTTAACAAAATCTCTGTCCATCACAACGGCAACAAAAGCGGCCAAAGTTAAAAACATAAGGGTTTGGTCAAGTAGAGCGGTGCGACTATGAACAATTGCCATTCCGTCGAGTGTCATAAACAGACCTGCTAGAAATGCAGTGAGTTGGTGGTTAAAAAGTCGAATTGCTACCCGGTGCACCAACATCACCGCTAAAACACCAAGCACCGCCATCATGAAGCGCCATCCAAAAGGATTCAGACCAAATAATTGCTCACCAATTGCAATTACCCATTTACCAAATGGCGGGTGGACTACGTACGAAGCATTCCCGGTGAATACATCGGTGATACCTGCCAGAATTTTTTCATTAGCGTCTTTTACAGAATCAACTTCATAACCGTATTTGAGTAATGACCATGCATCTTTGGCGTAGTAAGTTTCATCAAAAACTAAGGCGTGCGGTTTGCCAAGATTATGAAAGCGTAGAGCTGCGGCCACGATTGCGAGGAATATCGTCACCCACCAATTGCCTGGTATTTTCGCTTTCATAGCCACATTGTGCCGAACCCCTGATTTCTCGTGAAACAATGCCACTGTGTCCACGTTTAAGCCAGGTTATTTGCACATCGCTGCTACCCCAATTGGCAATATTGAAGATGCTTCAATGCACTTAATCAATGCGCTCAAAGAGGCAGATGTGATTGCTTGCGAAGACACCAGAAAAACCCGCTTCTTGATCAACGCATTGGCTATCGATACGGCTGCGAAGTTAATTTCGCATCACGAGCACAATGAGCGAGAGAAAACTTCGCAAATCCTGCAGTTGGTTCAAGAGGGCAAAAGAGTATTGGTTGTTAGTGATGCTGGAATGCCAGCAGTTAGCGATCCTGGGTTCCCGTTGGTGCAGGCTGCTGTGGCTGCAAACATTTCAATCACAGTTATTCCCGGAGCATCTGCTGTAACAACTGCACTGGTTTTGAGCGGACTTCCCACTGATCGGTTTGTGTTTGAAGGTTTTTTGCCGCGTAAATCAGGGGAACGCAAAAAGCATTTGCAATCTTTAGCCACCGAACACCGCACGATTGTTTTCTTTGAATCGGGTCATCGAATCGGGGAATCTCTCCTGGACTTGACTGAGATTTTTGGCCCTGGTCGCAAGGCCGCACTCTGCCGCGAATTGACCAAAACATATGAGGAAGTAATCAGAGGAAGCCTTTGCGAATTAGCCGAGCGAGCCCAGCAAGAGC